>Ga0315546_1001114_pt1 | contig 17505 bp, 17 predicted proteins | sample SalMarSW160170MG_FD_203833 | JGI IMG/M metagenome (GOLD analysis project Ga0315546, IMG submission 203833) | Salt marsh sediment microbial communities from the Plum Island Ecosystem LTER, Massachusetts, United States - Salt Marsh Sediment SW1601-170 ... | reverse complement strand
ATAAATACCTTTAACTTCTCCTGAAAGACCCGTTCCAAGCATTGCATCGATAACTACGTCCGTTTCCTTGAGTGCTTTTTTTATATCGCTTTGATCTGGTTTTTTCTTGATTGATATGCCAATATTTTTTAATATTTTGAAATTCTTCTTTGTTATTCCTTTTGATTTTTGTTCTTCGGAGAGGAGAAAGAACCTGACTTGAGCGCCGTTTGAATAAAGTTTACGGGCAACCACCATTCCGTCCCCGCCGTTATTTCCGCTTCCGGCGAGGATAAGGAATTTATTATCTTTAATCCCGATTTCTTTTTCGATTGCATAGAAGACCGCGTTACCGGCGTTTTCCATTAGAAGTATTTCGTCAATGCCGTATTTTTTTACGGCGGTCCGGTCGAGTTTTCTTATTTCGGAAACTGAAGTTATTTTCATTATTCCCCCTGTATATTAGTTATTTTACGGATTTCTAAAGGATATGTCAAGACTTATTAGATAATTAGTCTAAAGTCCAACGTTAACTCAGGTACTAGGTGTTAGATTTTGGGTCTTAGGAAAAAATACTTCCTAACCTCCCAACTTGCTAAAATTCAACCCAATGAACTCAACAAACTCAATGAACCAATTCACTGATCTGAGGGATCTATGGAATTCAAAAAACAAGACCAGGCCCCTCAACCTGAACCCTCTACATTCCTATAATTATAAAAAAAACACCTAATAGCAACATTGCTATACCGACTGCAAAAGTCCGTAATGTATTAGTATTGGATAAACTATTTTTTATAAGATCCTCCTCTTTCGCAATTAACATAATAGGCTTTTTACGGATCTGAAAGCCCTTATCCGTGAGCTGTTCTGCAGAACCAACAACAACAATCTCGCTATCGGTTGGAATATATGTATCCCCGAATAGGTAATCGTATTTTGAGCGGTGAAGAGAATCGTTATAGGAAATAAGGTCCTCCGGAATGTGAACAGGTTTTTTGGATTTCTTAAAATCGCTTTCACCCATTTCCTTTAGTCTCTTAATTCTTTCTCCGAGTGATAAAGTCTCATTAGAAGAAGAAACATAATAATTAATGTCATCCAAACCTAAGAAATCAGCCCTTTCTGTGTTGATATTTATACGTCCGGTTCCGTCATCCACATCAAAAGATAATGAATTTTCCCCACTGGCAACTATCTGCTGTGCCGCTTTTGTTGAGCTGGGACCACCTGTTGCCGATTTGAGTTTCATCGATATTGTTCGGTATCTATAGTAAACACAAGGTTTCTTCGAATATGGACTCGATAATGTTTTATCTGCAATAATTTTCCCTTTTATTTTAACGGGACCCGTCTTAATATAATCTATTGACTGCAATTTGGCTTCCATAAAAAATTTGAATTTCTTGTATGCCTTATAGGCTGATACAATCAACCCGATGCCTATTAAGAGAAAAACCAGAGAAACGACTAATAATCCTGTATCCATAATTTTTTCCTCCTTATATTTAAATTAAACAAATTGTTTTTTGAATTTTAGATATTTATGAAGATTTGTCAATGGAAAATTAATCCAGAGTCTAAACTAAATCCTAAAGCCAAAATCCCTAATTCCAATAATCGGACGCAGATTAACACAGATTAAAAAAAGGATTTTTTTTGTTGTTTTTTACTTGAAACCCGGAAGTCTTACCCCTAAATTTCTACAGCCAGAAAGAAAGTTTGACAAGAGGTCCCGAAAAGGAGACCCCCGCGTAATTATTATAGTTGAAACCCAGACCGACATTAAATCTATAAAATGCGTAATTTAAAGAAGCGGAAAAATTATTGAAGTTAAGCGAACCATACGACGAATTTAAGGTGTATAAATCCAAAATATAATTAACGGGAAGGAAAACCTGTAAATTAGCCCCATAAGAGAATCGAGCTTCTTCGAGGGGTTCTATATAAAAAGCCCCTAAAAAAGGCGTTAAAATAAAACTATTTGTTGCAAAGGACATGCCGCCATTTATCGAATAAACAGTTAGTTTTTCCTCGCTTGAAAAAATATTCTGATAAAAACAATTAAAATGTAAGTTATAAAGGTTTGCGGAAATTTTTGCCGTAACTCCGTAAGTGTCATCTATATCCTTACCCAGATAGGCAGCTTCGACTGAAGAATTAAGGAATACGATTTTTCTCGGATGTTTATCCGTGTATATAGGACTGGGAGAAATTAAGTCGGAATCATCTATATAAGTGTAATCGTCATATATTACATCAAAAGAAATATTATCGTAAATCCGATAAAGTAAATCATTATCTGAATAATAATCATATTTATATTTTTTCTTATGGTATCTTCCATCATTATCATAAACGTAATCATGGTCATTTTTGTTTTTATAATCATGATCATAGTCATGTTTATCCTTATATTTATCTTTTTCTTTTTTCTTTTCTTTTCCCTTTACTTCAACTTTATATTCTTCTTTTTTCTTTTCCTTGACAATTTTATCTTTAACTTCCTCAATGCGGCTGTCTTCTTCAGGGGATTTTTTCTCCTCTTTTTTCTCTTCTACTTTTTCTTTTTCCTTTGTAATTTTATCTTTAATTTCTTGAATAAAACTCTTTCCCTCTGCAAACATTGGAATGAAAAACAATAATGTAACCAGAAATATGTTATTTATTTTATTTTTCATTTTCTCCTCCTTTATAAATAAGACCTTGTGAATCACCTATCGGTTTCATGTTTTGCCACGAAGGCTCCAAGGCACGAAGAAAAAAAAATTATTTAAGTACGAAATATACTAAAAACACTAACCCCCACCACCCCTTTATCGGTTTTTCTACTTGACATCCTTATTTTTAGTACTAAAATATAATATAAAAGGAGAGGAAATATGGCCGATATTAATTGGAAAGATTTTATACATTCAGACCCGGAAATTTTAGTGGGTAAACCTGTTGTTAAAGGTACTCGCCTCTCTGTTGAATTCATTTTAGGGTTATTTGCTAAAGGTTGGTTAGAACAACAAATATTGGAAAACTATCCTACTTTAACAAAAGATAGCCTGCGTGCTGTTTTGGCGTTTGCTGCGGAGTGCATGCGTGAAGAATCTTTATATGCAATAACAACCGATAAAAATTAATGTTTTTTCTTGCCAACGAAAATTTTCCTCTTACCAGTATAAAAATACTCAGAGAAGACGGATACAACGTAGAAAGTATATTAGAAAAGAATCCTGGAGCAAAAGACTTTGAGGTCTTAAAAAAAGCAAAGAAAGAAAAACGTATAATCTTAACTTTTGATAGAGATTATGGTGAGCTGATTTATAAATATAAGAAATTTCCTCCGCCAGGAGTGCTGTATTTTAGACTTGATCCTTATACTCCGGAAGAACCGGCTGAAATTTTATTAAGAATAATAAAAAAAGAAAAGATATCTTTAAAAGGAAAATTCACGGTAATTCAAAGAAATAGCATTCGTCAAAGAGTTCTTTAACCATAAAATACTCGAAAAAAAACTAGAAAAAATTGAACCACGGAGGACACGGAGATTTTTATTTGTTTTTCCTATTTAACGATTCAACTATTTAACAATTCAACTGATCCAATGGATCTGTATTGCTAAATCCCAATCCCCAAATCCAAAATCCTAAAATAACTATTTGACTATTTGATTATTTAACGACTTAACTTAGGTTCAAAGGATCTATAAAATTGTCGAGTGTCGAGATTTGACCCCAGAAGCACCAGAAGCACCAGAAGCACAAAGAAAACACAAAAAAAACAAAAGGTTCAAACTTATAAAAAACAATCTTGACAGTATGCTAAAATTATATAAAATTGATAATAAAGAAACAAAAAATTATATATAAAAGCTTTAAAATCATATTTAAAAAAGGAGGTAATAATGCCAAATGTTCGTAAGAATTTTGACAGTTACAAGATACAGTACACGGGATCTAAGAGAGATTTGCCGTTAGCCAGTATTTCTTGCTATGAAGGAGCGACCTGGGTAGGGCTTCTCGAATTTTGGGCAAGCCCGGCAAGGGTGCGTGACCCTTTTGTCTGGAATGAAAGAATTGTTCTTAGTTACACTTTAGATAGATTCGGTGATATAATGGATATACTCAGAAATGAGGAACCTCTTGAATTATATCTTAATCCTGGCGGCAAATGGGGTTCGATACTTACAAAGGAAACAGAACCTGTTGGTGAGGGTGAAGCAGTCGGCGTATAATTAAGATTACAATAACGGAAAATCGACTTTCCAAATGACTGGATTGGGGGGTCTGATAAGGTTAGACGCGGATTAACACAGATTTTAAATTGTGGGTCAGTTAGTCGATTGGGCTGTTTTTTACTGCTTTCTACTACGGTCGGCCGTTTGCCGTCATCGGTCAACTTTTGACTGGTATCCGAGACATGGTATCTGGTACCTAACTCTTGACTCAGTTACTTGTAGTATTCAAAAAATACTATAGATATCGTATGAAAACCCTTGACTAAAGTTTCGAAATTCTTACAATTATTATATAAGATAAAGTTAATGATGTGGTAGATGGAGGGGAATTTCTATTTTAGGAGGGATTATGTTTTGGAATATACGTATAGTGGCATTATTAATATACGTTTGCACATTTATCGGAGCATGCCTCGGATTTAGAGAGTTGGCGAGAGAGGATGCAAATCGAAAATTTATTTGGTACATTATAGCCTGCTTTATATTGATGAACTTCGCATTGTTTATGTGGTTGATAGGTTAGTTTAGAAGTTCGAATTACCCATTTAACTTAGATTCAAAGGATCTATAAAATTGTCAAGTGTTGAGATTTGACCCCAGAAACAGAGATTTGACCCCAGAAACACAGAAACACCAGAAACATTGACCCCAGAAACGCGGCGTTTCTTTTTTAATTCAATCAATTTGATTTAATCTACTCAACTATTAATTGGAAAGCCTCGGGTGAACCAGCATCATCATAATCGTCGTGAAGCAAAACAAAATATTCCTTATCTCCTTCGACCTCGAAATCCGCAGGCAATCTCTTCCATGCACTTGCCTCCCTCAGCGCGTTCGGATTATTTTCGTCTAAAACCATCAACTTGATCTCCGGTACGATTTCAGAAAAACCTTTTGCCATAAACTTAAGATTTTCCGACTCAGTGGTTTTAATTTTATAATAATCTCTATCACCTACCGGGAAAATAGCCAATGTCAAAGTGTCACCGCGATTTATACTTTTGGCATTACCAAATTTGTCATTCGGCTCACTTTTATCCATTTCTTCAAGAAATTCAATCTTCAAATCATATGGAGTTTCAGATAAAGCATCATCATAATCGTCGTGAAGTTTAATGAAATATTCCCCGGAATCAGAAATAAAGCAGGCATTAGGAAATTTTTTCCAACTTCTTATTTCCTTAACTTTAGGATCTGCCCACTCATTATAAAGCATATAAGAAGCTTCAGGCATTATTCCTTCAGGAACATTGTTCGTTTTCAAAACCAGATACCCCTGCGCTTCGAGTTTAACCTTTAACCAATCTACATCTCCGATGGGATATACCGCTGGCTTTACTATTGACCCCGCTTCTACTAATTTAGCTTCTTCCGGTGTATTGTTTGGTTCAAAAGGATCAAATTCTTTTAAGAAACTTGCCTTAATTTGAATGGTTTTTTCTGATGAAGCGTCATCATAGTCATCTTTAACCACGAAATAATAGGTACCTCCTTCAGGTATAAACAAGGCATCCGGTAAACGGTTCCATCCCCTTATCTTGTTTTCTTTTTCTCCTTCCCATTCCTTATACAGGGCAAAAGAGATTTCCAGATTTAACTCCTCGGGACATTCTCCCGCCTGGACCTTCAAATAACCCTGCTCCGATAGCCCCACTTTAAACCAATCAACATCCCCTTTTGGATTAATTTTCATGGGAAAAGACTCATCCAGAGTTATTTCACCAGCCTCTTCAATTGAATTGTTAGGTTCCTTATCCCCTCCCCCTCCTTTTCCTCTACAACCACTAATCCAGGACAAAAAAATAAGCAACAAAACAAACAGACAACCAAACCTTTTCATAACAACCTCCTTTTGGTAAATATTAATAAAATAAAAAGATTTACAATAATTATTGTAATGATTTTTTTTGATTTGTCAATTATAACAATTTCCCCCTGTCTGTTCGTGTCTTATTTGTCCTCGGCTTTAGAAGATTTCTTATTGATTATCTTTTCAGAGACACTTAATTCGATTTTTTTAATTGTTTCCTTTAACTTAGATTCGAAAAATCCCTGAGAATCAAAAAATAAGGTCTGACCCCAAATACACCAAATACATATAAAATACCCTCATCGATCTTTCTCCTTTTTCATTCAAGTTTTGTGCTCTATGGTTTAATATAAAGTACATAATACCAATATGTATTATAGAATCCTCTTCTCAGAGCTTCTTTTGCTTTTACTTTATTTTCGAATTTAGAAAGAATACTATTGAACTGTTCGAATTGTTCAATTGTTTGCTGATTAATACTATAGTCAATCTTAACATCTTTTGATGGGGATATGAACCTAATTAATAATAATGCTTCTTCTATATGGCGCGGATATTTCCTATAGCTTAACTTTTTGAATTTATCGAGATATTCCGGTAAATCCTCTAATCTATATGCAAGTAAATAATATGCCATCAAATATTCAAAAGCCATTTTATTGTTTTCATTTTCCTTTAAAAGTTCAATTAAATCAACATATGAATCTTCGCTGATGGCAATAAAAAAATCAGACTTCGGGATGAGTTTACGTTTTGATTGAATTAAACTATCGGATTTTATTAATAACTCATTAAAAAGATAGTTTCGGTAATGCTTAACCCATTTTTTATGCGAAATACTCTTGTCAAGAATATCTAAAAATTTCTTTGTATCAACATATTTCTCGTTGATAATGTTGGTCACCACAATTCTTTTTAGTATTCTTGGATTATATCCGAATTTTGTTAGCCCCTCATAAGCCCATACCTGTGCCGCCTTGATATGTCCTAAATCAAAATATAGATCGCTGGTAGCTATTGCCATTGGCCTGGAGAAGTTTTCGATAAACAAACCATCATCCCCCATCATTTGAGGATAATCGAATAGATTATCAAGCAATTGCCCTGTATGATATAATGCTCTATTTACATTAAAATTTATCAGAACATTATAATCTCCTACTCCCCGGGAAATATTCAAAAGCTCATTCCACCTGCCCTGTTCCGCAAGATAATCGATCTGATTCTTCTTTTTTTCTCGTAAGTCAAAAGAAAATGTTAGTATTAAGACTGCAGCAAGTATAATAAAAATTGATTGTGCTGATATATGATGGAACCTTGCCAGTAATTTATTTTGTTTTTTAACCTTGACTTTGATATATTTTAAATAAACGAAAAGACCCATTTTTAGCATTGGCAGAGAAAGAAAAAACAAATAAAAACATAAATTTGGGTTAAAGTAAAAAGGCCAACTATAGAACCTATAAGCTACAATGTAAAGATATGCTTCTTTAAGAGTAATCATAAACAAATATCGTGCTGCAATATAAGGGTATATCAAGTATACCACGACACTAAATCCGGCATAGATATATTTCCTCTCATCTCTTGAGAAAAACAATTCGTGTGACATACAGAGTATAACATAAAATAAATATGCCCATCCGCCCAGGATGTAATAAATCAAACAGGATAGAGGAATGATAAATATTTTGTATCGATTTGAAATCTTTACATAAGCAAGGAAAAAGATGAGGGCGAATAAATATTTAACGGTTAGCATTAATGGAGAACTATAATGGTTTTGTATGATTAGCAATAAAGAGACAGGCAGAAAAGAAAGAATTAAGGAGTATTTAAAATCTCCGATTTTTTTAATAAACTTGTAAACAATAATAAAAATAGATAAGGAGAGAGCCGAAATGAAGAAAGCTCCAAGCAGATTAAAATAGAAAAACTGAAAAAAGAATTGAGTAATCAACTCTACTGGTCCTCCGGGATACAATAGAAATTCTTTCAAGTAAGTTTTATCGAAGAGAAATATGGGCTGGTAATAATGATAATATAAGGATGAATCAAAAATTAAAAGATAATAAAAAAATAAAAATAGAAAGAAAAATAGAAAATAAAAATTTGTATTACGGATTATTTCTTTTAATCTCATAATTTTCTCTATGTGTAAAAAATAAAACGATTATGTGTTTAGTCAAGTCTCTCATGGAGGCACAGAGAAAAAAAGAGTGTTTTTGGGGTTAAATCTCAACACTTGACAAATTCAAACAACTGAGTCATTAGTCGTTAGTCATCAGTCAAAAAAAATAAAAACAAAAAACTCTGTGATCTCTTCGTCTTTGCGGTTGTGTTAGAATTTGGGATTTAGTAACTTCGATCTATAGTCTGCGGTCGTCCGTCTTTCTTGTTAACCGCCTAACGTCCTAACGATTTTAATCTCCGTATTTCTTATTGCCATTTAATATTTTTAACTTATAATAAATAGATGATTTTTTTTTCGTATAATTTCAAAAGATTAAAAGATAAGTTTATGGTTTTGGTCAAAATCAACAGCGCTCCGGAGCATATAGCTCTTGGGGTTGCTATAGGAGTATTTATCGGAGTTACTCCTCTCTATGGTTTTCATACGGTTATTGCAATAATGATGGCTATACTGATTCCTCGAACTAACAAAATAGCCATCTTGATAGGTTCGAATATTTCTATCCCTCCTACAGCTCCATTTATTAGCTGGGGCGGATATGAAATAGGAAGAAGAATTCTTGGTCATGAATATCCTGCAATAAGGTGGACATATTTAAAACATTTCCGTTACAGTGACATTAAGGAAATTTTATTTCCGTTGTTTCTGGGAAGCTTTATTCTGGGTTTAATTCTTGCAGCATGTGTTTATTTTATAACACTTATCCTGATTAAAAGATTCAAAAAAACGTGATTGCGAAGAAAGCTATAATTAGAAAATTTTCGAAAAGAGACAGAAAGTATGTCAGGCGAATAGCCTGCGAGACTGCTTTTTGGGGAAGTTCAAGACATGATTTTTTTGAAGATGACGAAATATTGGCGGATTTACTGACCAGATACTATACAGATTATGAACCTGATTATTGTTTTGTCGCGACTTATAATGGTTCTGTTATCGGATATCTTGTGGGAGCTAAAAATTTATCAGTTATGAATAGGGTTTTCTATTTCCTCATTATTCCAAGACTGTTTTTGAAAAGTGTGATTAGAGGGCTTTTTTTTAAGAAAAACACAATTAAGTTTTTATACCATTGCATGATTAGCTTTTTCAAAGGCGAATTTTCTGCTCCGGACTTTTCTTTGAAATATTCTGCTACCCTGCATATTAATATCGACAGAGATTTCCATGGTTTTGGTATTGGAAGAAAACTTATTGATAAATATCTGGATTTTCTCAAAGAGGAGAAAGTAAAAGGTGTTCATTTTGGTACAACTTCCGAGGGAGCAAAAGCCTTTTTTGCTAAGATGGGTTTTAAGCTATTATTAACTAAAAAAAGAACATATCTTAAATATAAAACAGGTAAAGAGGAGAATTTTTATGTTTTTGGGAAAAAGGTTTAATGATGCGAGATATAATTTTTTAAAAATAAGGTAATGGTGAAATTTATGAATTTTAGTAAGATATTTATGCTTTTTGCAATATTGTTGTTGATTTCCGGATGCAAGAAAACACATCAAGAACAAAAGCACCTTTTCCCGGAAATCAATCTCGATGATAACGACCGCATTCTTATCCTGGCGCCGCATCCTGACGATGAGGTTCTGGGTTGCGGGGGTATTATAGAAAAAGCTTTGGAGAAGAAGCTGCCCATGTCAATTGTCTTTTTTACATATGGAGATAACAACGAGTGGTCTTTTATGGTTTACAGGAAAAGACCCGTGGTCCTTCCTAAGGCGGTACGAAAGATGGGTTTTATTCGTCATGACGAAGCTGTAGCCGCGGCGAAGATTTTTGGCGTGGAGAGCAAGGATTTGATATTTCTTGGTTATCCGGATTTTAGAACTCTGAATATCTGGTATTCTCACTGGGGGAATTCTCCACCTGCCAGGAGCATGTTAACCAGGGTTAATAGAGTGCCATATTCAAATGCTTTTAGACCTGGAGCTATGTATAAAGGGGAAGAGATATTAAAAGATATAGAAACAATTATACTAAAGTTTAAACCCACCAAAATATTTGTTTCACATCCTGCAGACCATAATCCGGATCATCGGGCTCTTTATTTGTTTACCAGGGTTGCTCTCTGGGATTTAAAAGAAAAGATAAACGCTGAGTTATATCCATATATAGTACACTTTCCAAAGTGGCCTAGACCAAGAGGTTTTATAACGGATAGACAAATAGTTCCCCCTAATGTATTAAAGGATAAAATTAAGTGGCAAGAAAACCTTCTGGATTCAGTAAAAGTAAGGGTTAAATACGAAGCCCTTAAAAAGCATCAGTCTCAGTTTGAGGTATCTTCCAAGTTGCTTCTTTCATTTATTGCTTCAAATGAATTATTTGGAGATTTTCCGGTAGTAATGTTAGATCGAAAAATTGATCTCCCTTATAGTTTGAATGAATCGAGAATGGATTCCACGAATATACCGGAAGAGCTTACGGAAGAAGAGACGAATTTGTTTGTTGGTATAGAAAGCAGGTATATTAGCGTAGAAGGAGAAAATTTGGTCTTTTCGATAGAGACATCACGTCCGCTATTGGAAACGGTTAGTTTGTCGATATACCTGTTTGGTTATAGAGATGATAGAAGTTTTGGAAAGATGCCCAAAATTCATATTCTCTTTAGTACGGAGGGGTATAAGGTTTTCGATAAAGGTAATTTACTCGCAAAACAAAGGGTGAAAGTTATATCCAGCCGAAGAGAGAAGAAAATTTGGGTTCCGCTTGAATTACTGGGATATCCTCAAATTATTCTTACTGTAGCCAGAACTTATACGGTAAAGGTCCCATTAGACTGGGTGTCCTGGCGTATTGTTGAATTACCACAGTAAAATTTTGAGCTTATATGGGACCACCCTCGACACATTTGGTATAGGTGGTAGGTCTAGGGTTAAGGCTGACGGCGATTATGTTTCTGGGGTCGTGTTTCTGGGGTCGCATCTCAACACTTGACAAATAATAACAAAAGACCGAAGACCGACGACGGATGACCGAAGAAAAAAAAGAACTCAAAAATATTCGTGCTATTTGTTGCTTCTTACGTAGATTTTTCAAATCTAAGTCAAATCGTCAAATAGTAAAAACAACATATAAAAATCTTTGTGTTCTTTGTGGTCTTTGTGTAAGTTAAAGTTTCGGGTTATGTGTTTCGTGTAAAAAAACATTCGTGAAATTCGTGTAATTTGTTGTTCCTATTTTGGTAGATGGGTGAAGTTTTTTAAGATCAAAGCGTAATTTTTTGTTGTTTCTTCATGTCTTAGTGTCTTCGTGGCTTTTCCCCCGGGTTGACAAAATTGAATTTTGTATTATATATAATATTAGTAATAAATGTAATACATATAACACATATGCTATAAAAAAGAGGTGAAAATGGTTAATGTAAGAGTGCCAAAAGAAATAGAAGAACGGTTAGAGGAGTTAACCCGCTTAACTCACCGCTCTAAGAGTTTTTACGTCAGGGAAGCATTAAAAGCCTATATTGAAGACCTTGAGGATTATTATATTTCATTAGAGAGATTGGCGGATAAGAGTTCCAAAAGGTATACTTTAGAAGAAGTCGAAGAAAAGCTTGGCTTATAAAATTTTACTCCTTGAGCAGGCGCTAAAAGAATTGTCTTCCTTTGACAAAAAAACGATAGAAAGAATACTTTATAAAGTAAGCACTCATCTTATAAAATCCCCGGCAAAATTAGGGAAACAACTAAAAGGTGATTACGCGGGATTCTTCAAATATAGAATTGGAGACTGGAGAGTAGTATATCACTTAGATGAAGAGAATAGTACTGTTACGATTACTAAAATAGGACATCGAAAAGAAGTATATAAAAAGTAACATCTTGTGTTCTCGGATTTCGTGTTTCATTTAAGTCAAAGTTTCGAGTTCCGTGTTTCAGGAGGGGAAAGCAGACTAACAGTTTAAAATATCTTGACATTAAAATTTGATTAGATAAATTAGTGATTGAGTGTATATTATGAAACCAAAATTAATATTTATAGTAGGCAATTTTTTGATAGTGCCGTTTATCTTTGCCCAATTTTCAAAAGCGGATTGGGATAGTATAAAGAAACTAAGTAAACAGGATCACCAGTTAATGATGAAGAAATTGGGTATTGAGCAATTACGCCCTGGTCCATCGGGGAATCCAGAGGATTCGAATTATGCTAATAGCGATGAGTCTAAGGCTAAGCAATATAATAAGTTGCCTGATCCTCTTGTCTTTAATAATGGTGATTCGGTTAAAACTCACGCGCAGTGGGAAAAGCGGAAGTTCGAAATCAAGGAAGCCTTTAGCCGCGAAATATACGGAAGAGCCCCGACGGGGACTCCGGATGTAAAATGGGAAGTGGTAAGTGAAAAGGATACAATTATTGGCAAATATCAGGCTAATGTAAAGAGCCTTGTCGGGTATGTTGATAATTCTATTTATCCCGAAATTGAAGTTAATATAAAAATGACACTGATATTGCCTGATAAAATTAACAACCCGGTTCCGGTTATTATGGAATTTGGCTGGAATTTACCGAAACATTTACGAGACAGATATTCGGATGGTTTTTCCTGCGAAGAAAAAATATTGGAAAAAGGCTGGGGGTACGCAAAATTATACCCTAATAGTATTCAAGAAGATCATGGGGCAGGACTGGGAAAAGGCATAATTGGATTAGTAAATAGAGGAGAGCCCAGAGAACTCGACGATTGGGGAGCCTTACGAGCCTGGGCATGGGGTGCCAGTCGGGCAATAGACTATTTTGAGACTAATAAATATGTCGATGAGAAACGGATAGGAATCGCGGGTTTATCCAGATATGGAAAAGCAGCAATAGTAGCCATGGCTTACGACGGGCGGATTGCTGTTGGACTCGTCGGTTCTTCGGGGGCTGGGGGAACAAAGATACTGCGGCGTATATTCGGAGAACAGGTAGAAAATCTTGCGTCTTCAGTTGAATATCACTGGTTTGCTCCTAATTTTATTAAATACGCGGGTCCCTTAACACCAAACGATCTTCCGGTCGATGCCCATGAATTAATTGCCCTGTGTGCCCCCCGACCGGTTTTTATAAGTACAGGCGATCCCCGGATGGAAGGACCCTGGGTAGATGCCAAAGGTATGTTTTTGTCGTTAGTTCATGCCAGCCCCGTATATGAGCTGTTAGGTAGGGAGGGAATAGAACCTGTAAATTATCCTCCTTCGGAAGGTAGAACTATTGAAGGGCGTCTCGGCTTTGCTCAGCATTCAAAAGGTCATACAATTGGTCCAAATTGGCCGGTATTTATAAAATTTGCAGCAAAGTATTTCGAGAAATAGAAAATTAAATATACAAATAAGGTCAGACCTGGTAACCGCAAAGTATAAACAGTACAAATAAAATCAAACCTTAAAATGGGAAAAAGGGGGCAAAACTAACCGATAACCGAAGACGGGAGAAAAATAGTGTGTTGGTGTGTTAGTGTGTAAAAAAACAGACCAACAGACTAACCGACCCACAATTTAAAATCTGTGTAATCTTGTGGTTTCTACTGGTGTTCCGGGTTAGAACATAACATTAATATTAATGTTAAAGAATTTCATGTCGCTATGGGTTGTGGCAAACTCAAGCTCGAGGTTTACGTTATTAGCGGCTCTATAACCTACTCCAATTCCAAGGGAGAACCCCATATCTTCAGATGACGTTTCAACACCCGAAATTTTCTCAAATACGGTTTCATGTGTAATACCTATTTTGCCCTTCGTGTATATTTCATTGACCGGTATGGTTTTTACTACGCAATACTCACCCATTGTTCTTATGTGTGACCTATTTCCGGGATATCCACTTATATAATCTCCACCAAAGTTTCCGAGATTGAATTCACCTTCAAGTGCTGCTTCGAAATATTTGTTTTTGAAAGGTAAGGGGCAACCGACAAGGCCTCCTAGGGAAAAGATATTTAAAGCATTAACTGAATTTAAAGCAAGAATACCGCTCTTTAACCCTAGATATATCCCCTTTTTTGGCTCATAGGCAGACCCGGTAATTGCAGTAAAACAAGAGATTATTAATAATGTGATTAAAATAAATTTTTTCATTTAAACTCCTTTGATTTTTCTTTTATAATAAAAATTATATTAATTATGTCAATACTGAATTTCCCGCAGAGAATATGTTAGTTTATTGGGTTTGTAGAGTTTTTTGGTTTATCTGATTTAATTGCTTCGCTCTAAAGTCAGCGGTCGTCTATCTTTCTTTGTAAACCACCTAACGTACTAACCATCTAACGTCCTAACGCTTTGATTCTTTTAATCAAAGCTAATTATCGCTTTAATTACGCCGTCGCGGTAGCCTTCCACAATTTCGAATGCAAGGGCTGTATCTTCGATTTTAAAATTATGTGTAGCCATGAAATCTGCGTTTATCTTTCTGCTGGCTATTAAGTCAATTGTTTTCTGTGTACAGTTGTTTTGTCTGCGGACATTCTGAATCGATATTTCTTTTCTGCGAATTTTGTTGATATTAAAGGAAATCTCATTTGGTTCAGGAATTCCCACGATTATTAGTTTTCCTCCTGGTTTTAATAAATCTACTGCCTGATCCAACGCATCCTGCTCACCGCAGCATTCAAATACTACGTCCAGTTGATTGGGCTCTATCTTTTTTATTTTTTCGATAATATTTATCATATCGGGATTTCCAATCCAGTCCGCTCCTGCCCTTTGTCCGATGACAAGTCTTTCCTCTATTTTATCAGTCATAAAAACCTTTTTCACACCATTGACGCGTGAAGCCAGGAGAACGAACAGGCCTATTGGGCCTGAACCGAGGATTCCGATAGTTTTTTCTTTTGGGTTTTCCAGGAAAGTGGCGGAATAGACTCCGATCGATAACGGTTCAACCAGTACACCTTGAATAAAGGTCATTGAGTCTTTTATTTTATAGCAGTTTTCCTGCGGCATAACTATATATTCGGATAAACAGCCCTCGAGTTGACCCGGACAGCCGAGAAACTTTAGATCGCGGCAGGTGTGCCGCCTTCCGCTTATGCATTGGTCGCATTTTCCGCAGGATACGGCAGGCTCTATTGCAACGCGGTCCCCGGGTCTTACCCATGTTACGCTGCTGCCGATTTTTTCGACAATAGCCGAGCCTTCATGTCCTATGGTAAAAGGGAATTTGATAATCTGATCACCAATTTGTCCTGTTGAATAATAATGGATATCGGAACCGCATATTCCGACGTTGCGCATTTTAAGTAAAACGTCCGTGTCTTTTGTTATCCCCGGTTTAGGTATTTCCCGAAATTCAAACTTTCTAATTCCGTTTAAAACCAGCGAGTTCACGGGTTATTACCGCAATTCATGGAAATGGATTTTCGTCAGGATATCGCATTTCGGCGGGCTGGTTGAAGGATACGTCTTCGACGCCCAGCATTTTCATGGCGGCAAACAATATTTTGCCGACATGTTTGAAAGCCACGCCCGTATGGTGCGGGAATTTTTTACCGATAAGAACGTGACGGTAAAATCTTCCCATTTCTTTTATTGCGAATACACCTGTACTCCCGAATGTTTGAGGATCTATATTTAAGACTTCACCTTCAGCAACAAACGAACGAAGGATTGTATCGGCTGTTGACTGCAAACGGAAAATCGTAATATCGCCGGGTTTAATCTGTCCTTCAAGAGTGCCTCTTGTTATATCCGGTTCTTTTTTGTCGGGTTCCATCAAGCGATTCATGATTAGCTGAAATTTTATCGCTCCGCCAACAAGGCAGGAAGAAGATACATTTCCGCAGTGGAAACCCATGAAGAGATCTGTGGATTTATATTTCCCGATTTTGCTCTTTTCTTTTTTATATATATCAGTTGGAACTGTATTGTTTATATCGAGAATAGCGGGGGGCAATTCCGTGGCGCATGCAGCTATATATTCACTCAAAGCTCCATATATATCAGCTTCGCATGCTACGGGTATTCCGCGTGCTGCGAGTCGCGAATTAACAAAACAGGGTACAAATCTAAAATATTTTTCAAAAGAAGGCCAGCATTTATTCGCGAATATTCCATATTCCGAAGCTCCTAAATTATCCTCCATGAATTTCATGAGAGCAATTTCGTATTGGGCAAGTTTATTTAGGAGTTCGGGATAAGTATTCCCTGTTCCCAATTCCTTTGCCATATCGGATGCGACTTTTTTGATCGCTGGATTGCCCTTTGCGGAGTTATAAATATCATATAGATCCAGTTCGCTATTCTCCATAATCTCCACACCGATGTCGTAGAGAGGTTTAATAGGCGCGTTGCATGTAACAAAATCAAACGGTCGGGGTCCAAAGGAGAATATTTTAAGTTTTTTTAGGGCTGTGAGTATTCTTGCGACTGGGATAAAATCTTTGATCATATCGGTTATTTCGCTGGCACTACCCACGGGGTATTCCGGAATGTATGGTCTCAGGTGACGCAGACCTGAGTTATAAGATGTACTCAATAAACCGCAATACGCGTCGCCTCTTCCGTTAATAAGATGTTTTCCTGATTCTTCCGCTGCAGCGGTAAACATAACGGGAAGGGCGAATTTCTGAGCAAGCATGGTTGTAGGCCCTTCCGGTCCGAAATTTCCAAGGTAAACAACAAGCGCGTCAATATTTTTCTTTTGGATTTCTTTAAGTGCCCGGAGCACATCTTTTTCATTTTCTATTATCGTTTCGATCTCGGTTATAGAAACTTTTTTTGTTTTGCATGCGGCTACAACTGCTTTTCTTCTTTTTCTTGATAGTTCTATGGGAAAACAGTCTCTACTTACTGCGATTATACCAAGATTGATTGATGGTATATTTTCCATTTTATTTCTCCTTATCGCTTTGTCCGTAATAGGCATCCGGACCATGTTTTCTATTATAATGTTTTTTTAAAATGTACTCTGGTAAATTTTCGCATTGAGGATTAAGCTGAAAAGTTCCGAAAGCCATTTCGGCGATACTCTCCAGAATATGACTGTTTTCTGCCGCTTCCCGGGGTGTTTTTCCGAAGGAGAAGGGTCCGTGACCCCTTACAAGGACAGCAGGCATTTCCAGAGGTTTCATACCGGAAAAACGTTCGATAATTACTCTTGCCGTATTTTCTTCATATCCCTGTTCGACTTCTTCTTTCGATATAAATCGGGTGAGGGGTATAGCTCCGTTAAAAGAATCTGCGTGTGTTGTGCCGAGGCAGGGAATTTCTTTTTGTGCTTGCGCGAACATGGTAGCGTACTTGCTGTGCGTATGAGCTATCCCGCCGACGTCGGTGAATGCTTTATATAGTTCAAGATGGGTGGAAGTGTCTGATGAAGGCTTATGAA
>Ga0315546_1001112_pt1 | contig 17510 bp, 20 predicted proteins | sample SalMarSW160170MG_FD_203833 | JGI IMG/M metagenome (GOLD analysis project Ga0315546, IMG submission 203833) | Salt marsh sediment microbial communities from the Plum Island Ecosystem LTER, Massachusetts, United States - Salt Marsh Sediment SW1601-170 ... | reverse complement strand
TGCCTTGCAGTTTCGAGCATCCGGTGGGCGCCTTCAAGTGTGTTGGACATCTCTTTTTCGCAATAGACATGCAAACCGGCTTTTAAGCACGCAACAGCGTGCTCGGCGTGCCAGAAATCAGGCGTGGCGACTATCACTGCATCGAGGTCCTTTTCGTTGGCGAGCATTTCCTGGTAGTCGATATAGGTATTGTGCTCGTGGTGATATTTTTTGAGAAGCCCCGACACCCGCCTTTGATTATATGCTGTCCAGATATCGCAGACCGCCTTAAATCGGATTCCGGGAATCTTCAGGCAGGCGTTCATCAGGACCTGTCCCTGAGCGCCTGCGCCGATAAGGGCCATGTTTAAGTCATCCGCTTTTTTGCCGGCTGTTTGTCCGAAAATAGCCGGTGATAAGACCAGCCCCGCTCCTGCCGCCGCTGTAGAACGAAGGAAGCTGCGTCTGTTTATTCCTTTTTTAATTTTTTGCTCATTCATTGTGCATTCGTAAAATTTAATAACTTCAGCAAAATAATCATCAAATTCACCGGCGTGTATTATCACCCTGCTGCCAACGGCTGTCAAGCATACGTTCGGCATTTTTTGCCGTAGATATGACAAAGCTCACGGTGATATATAATGAGCGTGCAGGTGCGGAAAAAACAATTATTTATTGGCAGCGGCACTATGCAGGAGCTAATAACCTTTTTGCTTTACAGCCGGAGCCGGCTCTGTTACAATTCAGGCAGAAAAAATTAACCGCTGAGAACGCAAAGGGCGCAGAGAAAATTGGTTAAATGGTAAGTAGTTAATTGGCTAAATACTTGCGACTTATCAATTACTATGTTATCTCTGCGTGCTCGGCGGACTCTGCGGTAAAAAGGAATATGTGATGGCCGGCAAAATAAAAATTGATACCGAAAGATGTAAAGGATGTGGGCTGTGTGTAGTCGTATGCCCAAAGAACAGCATCGTAATTTCCAAAAAATCCAACAAAAAAGGCTACTTCCCAGCTGAGGTAGCTAATACCGACTGTACCGGCTGCTGTTTCTGTGCGCTTATCTGTCCCGATGCTGCCATCGAGGTATTTCGCGAAAACGATGTAGTATCTGCCAAAACTAATAAGAAAGGAAAACCCAATCTCATCAGAGAAAAAGCGTAAATGAATTAGAATGAGTGCTTTAAATTGTCCGATTTTTTCCCTATTAGGAACAAAAGGAAATATAGAGATACGGCCTCTTTCGGAAGACGCCAGGAGTACTCAGTAATTGCAGAAAAGCATCCAGGTTCAATAAATATAAGAATGAAAGGGGCTTTGCTGCTTTAAGAGAATGAAGAAAAATGATGAATCGGAAAGAAATTTTTGAAAAGATTGCTCAGGCCCTTAAAGACCAAGGGGCCAGAAAAATATCTGTGTTCGGTTCTTATGTGAGAGATGAGGAAAAACCGGGCAGTGATATAGATATTCTCGTGGAATTTTCAGAAAGAAAAAGCCTCCTTGAACTTGTAAGAATAGAAAGAGAGTTGTCCGAGTTTTTAGGAATAAAAGTGGATTTGTTGACGGAAAAATCTATAAGTCCGTATTTGATTGATACAATAAGGGGGCAGATGGAGGTAATCTACGGATGAAAAAAGACGACTCCATATATTTGAAGCATATTTTAGATGCCATATCACGAATAGAGGAATATATCCAGGCCATAAGATACGAAGACTTTATGGATAATCATCTTATACAGGATGGAGTGATAAGGCAGATCGAGATAATAGGCGAAGCCGCGAAGCGGTTATCTAAAGAGATTAGGAAAGGACATCCTGATATACCCTGGAAAGATATAGCGGGAATGAGAGACAAGCTGATACACGATTATTTAGGTGTGGATTTAGCTGCCGTCTGGGATACGGTTAAAAAGGATATCCCTGCTTTGAAAAACAGACTGGGAAGTATTGTTTAAAAAGGAAAAAATGAGCGAACCTGCCAATTTGTCTGGCTGTGTTTAATAGATGAAGAAAAATGAATGAAAGAGTACTAATGTGCGGTAATGAGGCCCTTGGTGAAGCTGCGATTCTTGCGGGCTGCGATGCCTATTTCGGCTATCCAATCACCCCGCAGAATGAAGTTACTGCATATATGTCTCGAAGAATGCCTGAGGAAGGCCATGTCTTTTTGCAGTGTGAAAGCGAATTAGCTGCAATCAATATGGTCTTTGGTGCCTCGGCGACAGGCAAAAGGGCAATGACAAGCTCGTCCAGTCCCGGCATCAGCTTGATGCAGGAGGGGATAAGTTATCTGGCCGGTGCGGAGCTGCCGGCTGTAGTAGTAAATATAATGCGAGGTGGGCCAGGTCTGGGCAATATTGCGCCGTCGCAGGGTGATTATTTCCAGGCCACCCGCGGCGGCGGACACGGCGATTATCGAACTATCGTCCTTGGGCCATCGAGCGTCCAGGAATTGGTCGATTGTATGCCGCTGGCATTTGACTTGGCTGACCAGTATCGAATGACCGTCGTAGTGCTTGCAGACGGCATTTTAGGCCAGATGATGGAGCCGGTGGTATTTGAGAGAAAACAAGGAAGAAAATTACCCTCAAAAGACTGGGCCTTGACCGGAGCCAAAGACAGGCCGCAAAACATCGTCCGCTCGCTATGGCTCGGTGAAGGAGTGCTGGAAGAATTAAACTGTAAACTACAAAAAAAATATGAGCAGGTGCAGAAAAATGAGGTGCTATGCGAACAATTTGCCGTTGATGATGCAGATATAGTCGTTGTTGCCTATGGTGTTGCTGCGAGAATTGTCCGCGGAGCGGTAAGCAAAGCAAGGCAGGAAGGCATTAAGGTCGGCTGGATACGCCCTATTACACTCTGGCCTTTTCCAACGGAGCAAATCAGTAAAGCTGCCGATGAGTTCCGGCTATTTTTAACAGTCGAAATGAGTCTTGGCCAGATGGTCGAAGATGTAAAATTAGCTGTAGCAGGCAAATCCCCGGTACTATTCTATGGCCGACCGGGCGGCGGAGTGCCGACCGTCGATGAAATTCTTGAAAAAATCAAGCAATTAACAATACCAGAAAAGAATAGAAAATAGTGGAAACAGTATTTACACGAACGCCAACTTTTAAAGAATGCCCGACTCATTATTGCCCGGGATGCGGCCATGGAATAGCTCATCGCTTGGTAGCAGAGACGGTCGATGAATTAGGGATACGCGGCCGGACTATCGGCATCGCACCTGTCGGCTGTGCGGTATTAGCGTATAATTATCTTGACGTCGATATGGTCGAGGTAGCACACGGCAGGGCGCCGGCGGTAGCGACAGGGATGAAAAGAACAAATCCCGACAAAATAATCTTTTCCTATCAGGGTGACGGCGACCTGGCGGCGATTGGGACAGGTGAAATCATCCACGCTGCACATCGGGGCGAACAAATAACCGTAATTTTTATTAACAACGCGGTCTTTGGAATGACCGGCGGCCAGATGGCGCCGACGACAGTCCTGGGCCAGATTACGGCGACAACACAAAAAGGCCGGGATGCTGTCAGCGAGGGCTATCCGCTGCAAATATCAGAATTACTGGCTGTTTTGCCTGGCACAATCTATGTTGAGCGATGCTCAGTTTATAATCCGGCACAGGTGCTAAAGGCCAAAAAGGCCATCAGGCACGCTTTTGAACTGCAGGTCGATGGCGCCCAGGGCCTATCGCTTGTGGAGCTTCTTAGTCCCTGCCCGACTTATTGGCGAATGAAACCAGCCAAGGCAATGGAATGGATAGAAAAAGAAATGACAAAAGTATTCCCACTCGGAAAGTTAAAAGGGTAAGTTCAAAAATACGAAGTACGAAATTTGAAATACTAAACAATTTCAAATGACCAAAATACAAAATTCAAAACACGAGCTTTATGAAGAGGTTATCATTGCCGGCTTTGGCGGCCAGGGGATTATACTGGCCGGTAAGCTATTGGCCCAGACGGCGATGGAGGCCGGCAAAGAAGTAACTTATATGCCCAGCTACGGTGCAGAAGTCCGCGGCGGGACAGCCAACTGTATGGTCGTTATTGCAGCCGAAGAAATCGCCTGCCCCGTCATCGGAAAACCCAGCTCGCTGATTGTAATGAATAAGGCATCGCTCGAAAAATTTGCCCCTCGCCTGCAAAAAGGCGGATTGCTGGTGATGAACAGCTCCCTTATAGATACTGAGCCGCAAGTGGATGATTCAATCCGGATTCTGACAGTACCGGCCGATGAGATAGCTGTCGAATTAGGCAATCCCAAAGCCGCAAATATGGTGGTTTTGGGTGCATATCTGCAAAAAAGGGATTTACTTAGTGTAGATGCAGCGGCTAAATGCCTGCCGAAGACGATAGCCAAGCGTTATCATCAAACGTTAGCAGTTAATGCTGACGCTCTGCAAAAAGGGGCTGAAGTTGCCAGAGTATCTGCAAGATAATAAAGTTGTCTTTTATAGAAAGCACACTTAGGGATTCTTCATAAATGGTAATATTTTTCGTGAGTTGATTTAATATGACTTCACGTGAGCGTCTGCAGGCGGTTTTGGAGCACAAATCACCCGACCGTCTGTGCGTAGATTTCGGTGCCGGCGGACAGACGGGTATCGGTGTATGCGCTGTGCATCGGCTTCGCCAGGCAGTGCTGGGGGAAAAATATCATCGTGTAAAAGTAATTGAGCCATATCAGATGCTGGGCGAGATTGATGAATCACTTCGCCAGGCCCTTCAACTGGATGTCGTGGGCATTAATCCTCCCGGCAATATGTTTGGTTTTAAAAATGAGGGATGGAAACCGTTTACTATGCCGGTTGATGGGACGAAAGTTCTGGTGCCGGAAAAGTTCAATTATACGAAAGATGAAAATGGCGACCTCTTTATGTATCCGGAAGGGGATACATCCGCGCCGCCGTGCGCCAAGATGCCGAAGAACGGATATTTCTGGGATTCGCTGCAAAGACAGGAGCCCATCGATGAAGGCAAGCTTGACCCGACGGACAATTGCGAGGAATTTGGATTGTTTTCGGATGAAGATATCGGGTACTTCAGGCGGGAGGTGGATTATTATTACGATAACACGGATTACGGCATTTATTTGACTATTCCCGGTGTTGCATTTGGCGATATTGCTCTTGTTCCTGCGCCCTGGCTCAAAGAACCCAAAGGTATCAGGGACGTCGAGGAGTGGTATATCTCCACGGCGCTGCGGAAGGATTATGTGTATAAGGTTTTTGAGAAGCAGTGCGAGATTGGCCTGGCAAACATCGAGAAGCTCGCAGATGCTCTCGGCGACAAAGTGCAGGTGGTGTTTGTCAGCGGGACTGATTTTGGAACACAAAGGGCGCTATTTATCTCGTTGCAGGCATATCGTGAGCTGTATAAGCCCTTCCAGAAGGCAATTAATGATAAGATTCATAAGCTCACCAACTGGAAGATATTTATTCATTCCTGTGGCTCAATTTACCAGCTTATCCCTGATTTGATTGATGCGGGTTTTGACATCCTGAATCCTGTTCAGTGTTCGGCGGCGGAAATGGACCCCGTCAGGTTGAAAAGCCAGTTCGGCGACGAGCTGGTCTTCTGGGGCGGCGGCGCCGATACGCAAAAGACCCTGCCGTTCGGAACGCCTGACCAGGTGTATAAGGAGGTTCGTGAACTAATTGAAATCTTTAATAACAATGGTGGGTATGTGTTTAACAGCGTACATAATATACAAAGCAATGTGCCGTTGGAGAATATATTAGCTATGTTTAAGGCAGTCGAAGATGCGCGCAATGGTTGAGATACATAACGCGATGCTGATTTGTTTGTGATGACTATGAAAGAGCAGGAAGCAAATTTAACAGACAATCAGGCCCGTTACAATATGGCCTTTATATGGCTGGTTTGTTTCGTTGCGGCGATGGGGGGATTATTATTCGGTTATGACTGGGTAGTTATTGGCGGAGCCAAGCCGTTTTATGAGCCATATTTTGGAATCACCGACGAGACGCCTTTTCGGCGGGGCCTGGCGCAGAGCAGCGCTTTGATTGGATGTCTTTTAGGCGCTATCTTGTCCGGAGTCTTCAGTGATAAATCCGGCCGTAAACGGCTGCTTATCCTGGCAGGTCTGCTTTTTACTGTATCTGCCGTTGGCACCGCCTTTGCCCGGAATTTTCTTTCTTTCAATGTCTTTCGTGTTATTGGAGGCGTAGGAATCGGGCTGGCTTCGAATCTTTCTCCGATGTATATTGCTGAAATTTCTCCTGCCGGGATGCGGGGAAAACTTGTTTCTATAAATCAGCTTACTATTGTTATAGGCATTCTTGCTGCCCAGATTATCAACTTGCTGATAGCCAGGCCGGTGCCGAAAGGGGCAGGCACGGAATTCATCCTGGACTCTTGGAACGGTCAATATGGCTGGAGGTGGATGTTTGGAGTGGAAACAGTCCCGGCATTTTTATTTTTTCTGTTGATGTTCTTTGTGCCGGAAAGCCCGCGCTGGCTGGTAAAGTATGGCAGGGATAAGCGGGCTGCGAAGATTCTAAGCCGATTAGGCGGCAAAGAATATGCTGATTTTGAAATCAGGGACATCAAAAATACGCTTGCAAGCGAAGAGATTGCCAGTGTGAACTTTCGGGATTTACTTGAGCCGAAGCTGTTCAGGATTGTTGGGCTGGGAGTTTTCCTGGCGGTTTTTCAGCAGTGGTGCGGTATCAACGTGATTTTCAACTATGCCCAGGAAGTTTTTGCGTCGGCGGGTTACGGTGTCAGTGACATTTTGCTCAATATCGTTGTTACAGGCGTTGTGAACCTGCTGTTTACGTTCGTGGCAATCTATACAGTGGACAGGTTTGGTCGGCGCATTCTGATGCTGATTGGTGCAAGCGGACTGGCGGGTATCTATGCAATACTGGGAACAGGTTACTATTTCCACAGCACCGGTGTGCATATGTTGATACTGGTGGTTTCAGCTATCGCCTGTTATGCGATGTCCCTGGCGCCGATTACCTGGGTGGTTATATCAGAAATATTCCCGAACCGGATACGAGGCGCGGCAATGTCGGTGGCAGTGTTTAGCTTGTGGGTCGGCTGCACAGCTCTGACTTTGACGTTTCCATACCTCATAGGCGGCCTCGGTGCCCACGGGGCATTCTGGCTGTATGGCGTTATCTGTGTGGTTGGATTCGTTGTGATTTTTAAGAAGCTTCCTGAGACTAAAGGTAAGTCGCTGGAAGACATTGAACGTGAGCTGGTGGATTGAAAAATACTGCTTAATCGGTCTTTTTTGAGAGCGCTGACAATCATTGTTTTTTCCTGCGAGATTCTCGCACTTTTACAATATTACCCTTAGATTCGTCTTATACCAATTGTATTTAATACTTGCGCTACTGTCATTTCGACCGAAGTGCTGCAGAGCAGTCCGAAGCGGAGAAATCTTTTTTAATAGATTTCTCGACTCGCCTTTGGCTCGCTCGAAATGACAAATATGCGCATTAACTTCCTACAATTGGTATGAAAGGGGAATAAGCGTAGTGGTTGAAAGCAGGTTAGTAGTTGCTTCTGATTAATTACTGCCGTATTTTGTAAAATATTCAGAAACCAGAAGTGTATTTGCCACTAATGTATTCTGCTCAGGAAGGAGGCCTTTTCAACTCTTCGATTTTTGGCAGGTCTTTGAGGGAGTTCAGGCTGAAGACCTCGAGAAACTTCTTTGTCGTGCCATAGAGCATCGGCCTGCCCAGAACTTCCGCTCGGCCGACGATTTTCACCATGCCCTTATCCATAAGCGAACGAATCAGCTCACCGACAGCAACGCCTCTTATGGCTTCGACGTCGGCTCGTATAACCGGCTGTTTGTATGCCACTATCGCAAGCGTCTCAAGTGCCGCAGGGCTCAATTTACTATCACTGCGAACGCGAAGCAGCTTCTTAAGCCAGTGATTATATGGACTTAAGGTAAGCATCTGGTAACCGCCGGCAATTTGCTCTATCCTGAAGGCATTATTGTTGGCCTGATACTTGCCATTAAGGTCCTGGATGCTCTGGCGGACCTGCTTTACGGAGGTCTCAACAATATTAGCCAATCGCTCTGCCGTCAGCGACTCGTCGCTGGCAAAAAGAACTGCTTCGACAACCGACTCAATTGTTGGCTGCTTTATGTTGCTTCCGCTGCCCTCTTTGTCATTCTGAGCGCAGCGAAGAATCTCTGTTCGACATTCTCCATTCGACATTCGATGTTCGATATTCGTCTCTTCTACGTGCTCTTCTGTCATATTTTCTCCCATCTAAAAGGGTCTGCATCCTTTTTGCTGATTTTTATTGTCACTTTTTTAACCCTTTTTTGCAACTGTTTAGCAATTTTTTTTAATATGAAGCGTTCCGAGATACTATGACTCAGGCAGATACAGGTCATATCTGCCTCCTGCACAGCCAATGCCTGATGATGTTTCAGTTCACCTGTCAAAAACAAATCCACCTTTGCTGCGATAACAGAATCGATGAGCTTACCGCAATAGCCGGCGCACACCGCCGCCGCTTTCACCAAGCGCTTCTCATCTCCAACAACACCCATAGCTTTCGCACCTGTATATTTCTTTACTCTTTTGATAATCTGTTCTATCCGCATTGGTTTAACTAACCTGCCGATTCTGCCCAGCCCGAATTTGTCCCGTGTATTATAAAGTTTAAAGACATCGAAGGCGGGTTCTTCATAAGGATGCGCCTTTTTCATTGCGGCTATACAGGCGCCGAGCTTCTGCGATGGCACAATCGTCTCGAATCTTGCCTCCGGCACCGCTTCTATCCTGCCCTTTTTTCCTATAGCAGGCTTTGCTCCTTTCAAAGGCAGAAAGCTGCCCACACCTTCAGCCCCAAAACCGCAATGGCTATAGTTTCCGATTACACCTGCACCGGCAGCAAAAACCGCATTCGATACATTCTTCACCGCCTCGACCGGGACAAATACAACGAGCTTGTAATAGCCCAAGCCATGCTGTGCATTATCACCGTCAGGATTATCAACATAATCGCCGATGGGTTTCGCATCTTGAATTCCGATTATCTCTGCAAGGCCGTCGTTTACTCCGCCGACAACAGCATCCAGAGCCGTATGTATCGAAAAAACCGCAATCCCGCTGCGTATCAAATCATAGACAATCCTGCTCTGCTCGTCTGTGGTAATCCTCTTCAGGCCGGCCAGGATTACGGGATGGTAGCTTACGATTAAGTCTGTCTTTAACTTTTTTGCCTCTGCAAGAACTCCTTTTATAATATCGATAGTTAACAGGATATTTTTCACATTCTTTTGCGGGTCGCCTATGAGCAAACCAACATTGTCCCAGTCCTGGGCCAGCTTTAGAGGTACTATTTCTTCAATTGCTGCTGCTATATCTTTTATTTTCATTTTATGGTGAGCTTGTCGAACCATTGCTTTCCCTGCACTCGGTCTGGACAAATTCTTTGAACTTTTGTTGCAGTTTTTTTGCCATTGGGCCGGGTTTACCAGCGCCTACATCGTGTTTTTCCACCCTGCTTATCGGCAGAATCTGCATAATTACATTCGTCAGAAAAATCTCATCAGCACCAAGCACATCGTCTATATAAAGGTCTTTTTCGACAAGCTCGACAGAATCTCTAAAGGCAATCTGGCAAACAGTTTTTCTCGCCACACCTGCAAGCACCGGCGTCTTTATAAACGGAGTATAAAGGATTGAATCCTTGACCAGAAATACGTTGCTTATACAACCTTCAGCAAGGCGGTTATCCACCGTGAACCATAACGCCTCTGCTGCACGTTTCTGGTGCGCCCATTTCAGCGCGAGCATACGCGAGAAATAACTGGTGGTCTTGTGTCCATAAGTCGGCTCTGCAACGTTCTGCCTGAAAGGCGACAATACCACCATAACACCAGTTTTATAATATTCGTCCGGATAAGGAGTCAACTTCGCAGCGGTTATCAGAAGCGTGGGCTTTTGTTGCTCGTCCTCTTGTGCCATCGGTCCGGAAGTTACAGTCAGCCGCAAACGCGCATCGATTAATTTGTTTGCCTTGAGCAATTTATATATGGCATCGGTGATATATTTTCTATCATAAGTTAATTCTATCGGTATCGACAAAGACCTTGCGCTGAAAAACAACCTGTCAAGATGGTCCTTAAGCGAAAAGACAACACCGTTATCGGCTCGCATCGTCTCGAAAAGCCCCGCCCCATACAGAAATCCGCTGTCTGTAACCGACACGCAGGCCTTGGCGCTATCGACCAACTTGTCATTTAGAAATACCTTTTCCATAGTTTAGCGTTCAGCGTATAGCGGTTAGCGTTTAGGATTGAGCATCCTGTATAGCATGGCTCCAATTTCTTTTAATAAGGTTTCTACGATTTCGTGTTTACTCACATATTTTAGGTCAAACGATAGCAAATATTGAGTTTCTACCTCCAGCAATGAACCATAAGCAATGGATAAGAAGTGTTCATACTCTGCCTTGTGTTTTCTGCCATAACCTTCGGCTATATTCGAAGGTATAGATACAGCAGCTTTTCTCATTTGTTGAGACAAACCATATGTTTCCGTTTTTGGAAATCCATTTGTCATTTTGTATATTTCTAAAACTAACTTATAGCTCTTTTGCCAGACTATAAGGTCTTTAAATGACTTTGTCTTCATAACTATACGCTCTACGCTAACCGCTTTACGCTGTTAGTTGCCTTTATCCCTGCCAGCAGCGCTCTTGCCTTTGTGATAGTTTCGTCCCATTCTGCCTGCGGGTCGGAATCGGCTACGATACCGCCGCCGGTCTGTGCATAGGCCGTTTTATTTTTGATGATAATCGTTCTGATAGCGATGTTCAAGCAGGCACTTCCGTCAAGGCCAATATAGCCGATACTTCCTGTATAGACACCCCTCGCCGTCGGCTCGGTTTCATCGATAATTTCCATCGAGCGAATCTTCGGAGCGCCGGTGATAGAACCGCCGGGGAACATTGCCTTTAAGACATCACAAAAGGTAATTTTCTCGCGAAGTTTCCCAGCCACGGTTGCTACTGCGTGAAAAACTGTCGGATAGGTTTCAATGGTCCTTGTCTGAATCACTTTTCTTGTACCGGGTATGCAAATTCTGGCAATGTCATTACGCTCAAGGTCGATTATCATATTCAGCTCTGCCCTTTCTTTTTCGCTGGTCAGCAGCTCGTTGAAATTTTCTTCATTCGCCCTGGCATCACTCTCAATATGCGGCCGGGTCCCCTTAATCGGCTTGGTTTCGATAATGCCATCGTTAATTGTTATGAACATCTCCGGCGAAGCGCTAACTATATGAAAATCGCCGCCATCGATATAAGCCGAATACGGGCTGGGGTTGTAATCATTCTGCCAGCGGAAAAGGTCTATCGGCTGGGCATTATAATCGCATTCGAATCGCTGTGAGAAATTAATCTGGTAAACATCGCCGTCGTAGATATAACGTTTTATTTTCTCGACCATCCGCAGGTAATAATCTTTATCCATATTGCATTGAATTCGTGAGAAATCTATATTTTCAAGGTCAGCGGGATTAGGCATTGGCATCCTAATTCTCTGGGACCGAATCAGCAGTTCTTCAAGAGCTGCTAATTTGTCCTGGGGCTTTTCGCAGTCATCCGGCAATTCTACAGCAATTAGCCAGAAGTTGTTTTTTAGATGGTCGTAGGCAATAAGCCGGTCGTAAAAGCACAGCCGTATAAGCGGCATTTGAAGGCCTGTATCACGGGCTTCCAGCCCGTGATACCACGGCCAGGATGGCCGTGGTACTCTTTCCGGCAGCTTTTCGATGTATCTGCCGAGCTCATAACTAAAATATCCAACCCACCCACCACAGAAAATACCTTTCGGCAATTTCGTCCCTGCGTATTGCGTATTGCGTATTGCGTCTGATTCAAGGTTGTATTTCGTCAGAGCCTTGTGTAGTTTTCCGAAGGGGTCATTTTGGCCTGCTCTAAATTCAAACACATCTTTTGGTTCAGCAGCCCAGTAACTGAATCTGCCTGCATCTTTTCTGGATACATTGCCGCCAATAATAGATGCATTTCTTCTTCCGGCGAAAACACGACTGAGAGCAGATAAATCTACTGCTGCGTGGATTTTTTTATAGTGCAGCTTACAAATTGTGCTTCTATCTGTCTCGACAACTGTCCCTGTTGCCATTATATATGTTCCCTCTATGTCATTCCCGCAAAAGCGGGAATCCATCCTAATCTTTGTTTTTCTGGACTCCTGCTTCCGCAGGAGTGACATTGTATTATTTCTTTATGTTAATCCGACCTTTTTATGCCATTGTTGTTTCTTTGAACTCTCTTATAATATGCACACCCGAAGAAGTGCCGATTCTGTCCGCCCCGGCGTCCAGCATTTCAATGGCCTGCTTTGCGGTCCTTATTCCGCCGGCTGCCTTTATTTTACAATTTGGAGCAGCTTCTTTCATCAACTTTATATCCTCGACCGTCGCACCACCGGCAGGATTCATCCCTGTGCTTGTCTTTATAAAATCAACGCCGCACCTGTCCGCAATTTGGCAGGCAAATATCTTCTGCTCACGAGTCAGTGCTGCCGATTCAATTATGACTTTCAAAACAACAAAAGGTCTCATCGACCGACAAACTCTCAGAACCAACTGTAACTGGTGATGCAGATATCTTTCGTCGCCCTCGACAATAGCCGCCAGGTCTGCGACCATATCAACCTCGTCAGCACCGGCAAATATGGCTTCTTTTGTCTGTGCAACTTTGATTTTGGTTGTATCAGCGCCGAGCGGCAGACTAACCACCCCTCCGACTTTGACTTTCGAGCCGTGTAATTGTTCTGCAGCCAAAGCTATCCATCGTGGATTGACTGATACCGCATAAAAGCCATAGCTTTTCGCCTCACTGCACAGTCGCTTGATTTGTTCACTTGTTGCTGTAGCACTTAGCAGCGTATGGTCAATACAGCCAGCTAATTGCTTTTCATTTGCATTAGTCACTTTTTATATCCCTGTGCTCCCCAGAAATTCCAATTTTTTAACTATTCATAGACCCTTCGATGACACAAGCAATTTGAGTGAATTTTCAGCCAAACTACTAAAAAGAGATTACTTTGAATTATCTGGCTTATCCTCTCCCTTTTCTTCTATTCCAAGGAAATTACGCAACGCTGCTTTAGCCTCCTCTATTATCTTGGCATGTCCTCCTGCATCCCATGCTTCAGGATGTAGGTGTCCCTTCGAAAAAAAGCGTTGCTCGCAAACAAAATCAAGAAAGTTGGGAGGATAGATAGGTAAGCCATCAACATAGGCCTGCATATGTGGGTTAATGATATAACCCTCATCTTTCTGGGTTGGCCCATTACACCAATCACATATTACTATCCCAGACTTTTTATATCCACACCACCTCCAAAATTCTTTCGCTAATTCTCTGGCTTTTTCCTTATTGCTAATCATATTGTAACTTCCTTTACAGTCAGTTGTTAGAACACCAAGGTCTATATTGACCAGAGATTCTCTCGCAGCACTCTGGATGACTTAAAATAACCGGAGCACTTCGTTTATGCACAGCTTTAGGTGAAGCCCTGAATGCCTGTTTCTATCGTTGCTGAGTTTATGTCTTTCTGTAAGCCGCCAAAAACTCGTCTCTTGTAATTCCGGATTGGCTGCAAATTGTTCTTAACGTGGAGGCCTTATCTTCGAATGACTCGGCATAGTCAGGGGAGTTTTACTTCCATCGGGGTTTTCACGCACCATCGAGATATGCTCTTTCTCCCTTACGGGCTGAAAACCCAAAATTTTTAACGCCTTTACTACCTTTCGCTCAGGCGCATCGACAGGGAACTTTGCCATCAAACTTCCACTCCAGTTTCAGCAACGAAAACCTCGATGATTTGTGGTTCTACCTCTAATACTTCTTTTCCAAAGGTCTCGATATGAAAACGAATTGCAGACTTCACGTCAGAAAGAGCCTCTTCGTAGCTATCTCCCTGCCCAACTACGACTCCCTTGAGTCCCAATGGATATGCTACATAACCATCGGGATGCTTTTCTACAACGATTTTAAACTGTCTCATAAAAAACTCCTCATTTTTTTAGCAATAATAGACAACTTAATATAACCGAAAAACTTCGTTTATGCAAGGCATTAGTCGACCTACAGATTGTCATTTTTTTATGTATCCTTTATTTCTGAAAAAATCTATAGTCTCCGGAAGGTTCTTGAAGACTCTTGTAGCAGTTTGTGTGACGAATACCGAAGGGGTTTGCTTGGAAGTCCAGATGACGAAAACCTCTTTTGCTGCCTCGTGGGCGTGCTGGAGCTCCCTTTCGACCCCGCTGGATACCGCAGCCCGGCCGTCGGCTAGTGTCGGGATGAAGCTTATTATCATATCCGACTGGTCGATGAGCATAAAATCGCGGGCGTATATCTGGCTGTTAATATCGCGTTCGATTTGCTGGACTTGGGCCAGGTCGAGACGGACCTTTTGCCCCAATGCCGACACCTCGACGAAATATGAGCCCTGCTCAGCGGCCTTGTGAGCATAGTGCGGCAGGTAGGATTCTTCCAAGTCAGCAGGGTCGAAGCAGACAAAGTGCTGTTTCATTAATCGTCGAAACTCGTTGATTTTTTCTTGAACACTTTTCATATCGGCAATGAGGGTCATTGGAAAGCTCAGATATGCTTTTTTGCATGAGCGGTTGAAGACAAGGTTATAGAGTGTTTCGATGGTCGGCTCTTCGGCTCCGCGGGCAAGACAATAAAAAGGAACTGACTCATTAACCCCTTTGCGGAGCATTTCCGTGCCGATTATTTCCTCTTCCCGCCAGACAATCAGGTCCTTTAGTGAATGCTCAATCGAGTGCTCATCTATTAGCCGGCTGTGCAAAGCAATGACACCATCAATCAGACAGACATACATATCGGCGCCGAGCTGGCGCATCTGGTCAAAGTCCACCGCAGGGAATAATCCGTGCCGCCAGCGGAAAGTTGCGTGAGTATTGACTATGAGGTTGGAAGCCTTTTGGGCTTTTGCGATGATGTCTTTGAAAACACTGCGGCGAAGCAAGCTTAGCCGCTTCATTGGTATATCAAGTATTTTGCCGGGCGTGATGTCAGGCGCCTCGGCATACATCATATCGCCGACATTACACAGAGCCACCTCTTGATTGTTATCAGACGCGAATTGACATACATTTTGAAGATAGCTTTTCTTATCAACGCCAACCATCCCCGTAACAACAACTATCATAGCATCAGACTCCAGACCACACACACAAGATTACAGACATAAGACTCAAATATAGGTTTTATTCTTCGATTTCTTCTTTCACTGAGTTAATAAGTCCCTGCAATGTTTTAGCGGTTTCTTTTCTTATCTCTTCCAACCTTTTATAGTCACTTTCTTGCAAGTATTTCAGACGGTTTGCAAGATGCAAAAGATATTCAGTCTCTGCCATCGAGCCTCTTGCTATGTATAGAAAATTAAGGTATTCTCTTTTATGCCCTCTGCTCGCACCTTCAGCTATATTGGAAGGCACTGAGATTACAGCCCTTCTTAGTTGAGATGTTATTCCATATAACTCCTCTTTGGGAAAAGACTTGGTTTTAGAGTACACTAATATAGCTAAATCATCAGCATATTGCCATGCCTTTATATTCTTAAAATCTCTTGCTATTTTATTCTCCCTTTTGTCTTTAGTCTTGAGTCTTTGGTCTGCGGTCTGTGGTCTTTATAGGTTTTTCAACCTTTGCTCTCTGTCGTAATCTTTCAGCGCCGCAATAAGCTCACCCATATCGCCTGCCATTATCCTGTCAAGGGCATAAAGTGACAGGTTGATTCTGTGGTCGGTCACACGATTTTGCGGAAAATTATACGTCCTGATTTTGCCGGACCTGTCGCCTGAGCCAATCATAGTCTTGCGTTTCAAATCGCGCTCGGCCCTTTCTCTATTCTGGTAAAATTCGTAAATTCTGCTTTTCAGAACCCTCCAGGCCTTGGCGCGATTTTTGTGCTGACTCTTTTCATCCTGCATACTAACGGCGATTCCAGTCGGCTTGTGTTCGAGTCTGATGGCGCTGCTGACCTTGTTGACATTTTGACCGCCCGGACCACCTGCCCTGCTGACATGTTCGATGACATCATCGGGATTTATCTGAATATCCAGCTCCTGCGGCTCCGGCAGCACTGCCACCGTTGCAGCCGAGGTATGAATCCTGCCCTGTGATTCGGTCTGCGGGACTCTCTGAACACGATGACCGCCGCCTTCGTAGCCAAGTTCTGACCAGACACCTTCACCTTTAACGCTGAATATTACCTCGCGAAAGCCGCCCGTCCCTGTCGTGCTAAAGCTGAGCTGCTCAACCTTCCACCTGCGACCCTCAGCGTATTTGACATACATATTGTATAAGTCACGAGCAAACAAGGCCGCTTCTTCACCGCCGGTGCCCGCACGAATCTCCATTATCACCGAATCAACACCAACCCCATCGGACATCACCAGCGTATCCTGAATCTCCTCCAGCAAAGCGCTCTTTCTCGACTCAAGCTGCTGAACTTCTTCTTCCGCTAATGCCCTGAACTCTTCGTCGGCCGTGCTGTCTGTTAGCATTTGCCTGGCCTCCTCAATGCCGACTATTGTCCTCTTGTATTCGCGATACCTGGCAACCATTACTCTCAGCTTGCCTTGCTCTTTCGATAGTGGTATCAATTTGGAAGGGTCGCCGGCAACCGCAGGGTCGGCAATCTGCTTCTCTATCTCGCAAAAACGCGCCTCAAGCTCATCGAGCTTGCTTATTAAGCTGTCTTTTTTCTCAGCCATAAATATAAAGCGTTAAAAGTGCAAAATGATAACCAAAGCCGTTAAGCTGCTAAAGCATAATCCCTTTGGGTCTGACCAGAATAGCAAAGAGCCCCTGTCCCGATTAGTCAGGAAAGGAGCCCTAATTGTAACCTCAAAAACCAGCTACTGCTGCTGGTCTTTCTTGGTTCCTTTAACGTAACTTTTGCCGTATTTCTTCTGGAATCGCTCTATCCGCCCCGCAGTATCGACATACTTCTGCTTACCGGTATAGAACGGATGGCACATCGAGCATATTTCCGCGTGGATTTCTTTTGCCGTGCTGCGGGTCTCGAACGTGTTACCACAGCCGCAATGAACCATAACCTTATTATATTCCGGATGTATTTCTTTTTTCATAATCGTCGTAACCTTTATTTCTGGAACTAGGGATTTTAACTAATATCGATTCATATTGCAATAGAAAATTTTTGCTTTTTTACGATTAACTGATTTTCACAGCTTTCCCTGCTGAGAAGGCGGTTTTTTTGAATTAGAACTTTGGTAGTTTTGCAGTTTTTCGCTTGACTTTGATGAACATAAAAAAGTAGAATATACAGCAAGATGTGGAGCGGTCGTAAGCAACCAAAAACTGTTATAAGCAGGTAAGTTAGCAGGCATTTGGAGTCAAAAGGAGGTCAGGTATGGTGAGAAAGAAATTAAAAAAGCTGGTTTTTGCCGGAATAGCAGCATTAGCCGTAATGGGA
>Ga0315546_1001107_pt1 | contig 17544 bp, 19 predicted proteins | sample SalMarSW160170MG_FD_203833 | JGI IMG/M metagenome (GOLD analysis project Ga0315546, IMG submission 203833) | Salt marsh sediment microbial communities from the Plum Island Ecosystem LTER, Massachusetts, United States - Salt Marsh Sediment SW1601-170 ... | reverse complement strand
GTAGTATTTTTTTAGTCCTTCGAAAAACCCCCAATATATGTTATGAGCCCTGATATGTGTTTCCCCCTCGGATAATTTAGGATTGCCCATGAGGAATGTCTCACTTTGCACACCCTTCTTATACGCCTTTTCCCCTCTACGCCGAATGAAGTAAGCTATAAGCAGAGCCACGATAGCAGCAATAATCCAGACTACAGGTCCCCAAAATCCTGAGGGGCTTTCGATCACGGCATGCCTCCCATAATTCCATTCACGTATGCTGCTTGGTTTATCAGCGCATCTGTAGCCGGATTGACTATGCGTTCAACAATTAGTCCGGGGAATATACTGGTGAAAATGATGCCTGCGGCCAGGATCCCCATGCCGATTAGCATTGATTTGGGAACTTCCTTAACATCCTTATATTCCGGTAACTGCGGCCCTGTGAAGGCCGATTGGAAAGCTTTGGTGAAAGAAGCCAAGGTTATGATGGATACCAGCATGGCGACTACAGCCAGGACCGGGTTGAATTGGTACACGGACTCATATATCAAGAACTTTGACGCAAAGCCGTTCAAAGGAGGGATACCTGCAATGGATAGAGTCCCTATTATGTAAAGTATCAAGGTGAATTTCATATTATGGCCTAAGCCGCCCATCTTGTTGAGGTCTCTGGTAGCGGTGCGGTGGAATAAAGCTCCGGCAGTCATGAATAGAAGCGGCTTATACATAGCATGATTTAATATATGGAAGATACCTCCACTTATGGCAGCTCTCCCATAAGTAGCTAAAGCTTCTGGATTGCCCAGAACGGCTAACCCAACCCCTACGCCGAGCCACATATACCCCATCTGGGATATAGCATGATAGGACATAAATCGCATCACGTCTGTCTGAAAAACAGCCATAGTAACCCCAACAAACATAGTGAGCAGCCCAATGATTACGACTATCCAACCCACCGTAGCGGGATCCAATGTAATTCCATATAAGGTAAAGCAAACCCTGAAAACGGCATACATGCAAGCGTGACTTGTTATTACTAGCATAGCGGTTATATTTGCCGGGGCAACGGTATATGAGTCCGGATACCACATGTGTAGAGGTACCATCCCTGTTTTAATAGTCAATGCTACTAGAAACAAGGTTAAGGCTATCTTATCCAGCATACTATATTGCATTACATGGGCTAGATACCCTATATTGAGCGAGTTATATTGACCGTAGAGCAAACCCACAGCAAATAGAAACATGAGCCCCGCAACCGCAGATATGACTATATATTTGAATCCTCCCTCCACCGCATCGGCAAATCTTGTTCTAAAAGCTATCAGAGCTGCCCCGGAGATGGAAGCTATTTCTAAGAAGACGAACAAATTGAATAGGTCACCAGTGAATATCATTCCGAAACAGCCCGCCACCATGAGCAGCAAAAGGGTATAGAATCTGGTCTGTCCTGTCTCCCTTGCCATGTGAGATAGAGAAAATATAGCTGCAGCTAAAGAAACGGTCGCCCATATTATGCCCATGAATATGGACATGCCATCGACTTCCAGAATTATGCGGATAGGCACCATGGCTCCCCCGGGAAGAGCAAGGGCGGGAGAAGTAGCTCCTAGAGTGTAGATGTGTATTCCGTTGAGGTAAATATCCCTGGCTAGAATTATAACCAGGAATTCTACGAATGCCAGACTGGCTACCACCAACACATTTCTAGCTTTTCCGCCTGCCCTGCCAATCAGGGGAGTCAAGAAAGCCACCACCAAGGGGATGGCTATTACCAGGATAGGAGAGTGAATCAGCAGTTTGTCCAACCTGTCATCCTTTCAATATCCTGGACTTCTCGGAGTCCATATCTCCGGTATGGCGGTAAATAAGTATCACCATGGTCAGCATCAAGGCCAACACCGCAACGTTGATAACGATACTGGTCAGGGTGAGTGCCTGAGGTACGGGCAGAACCATGGGCCCTTCTGGCACCTCGGTATAAATAGGGGCGTTTCCTCCTGCTCGGTAGCCCAGCGCCACCAGAAACAAATTGACCCCCGACGCCAGCATGCCAATGCCCATAATGAGCTTAATCAAATTCCTTTTGAATATGAGTATATAAAAAGATATCCCCACTAGCAGCGCTGCCGCTAGAAAGGGAAAATTGAGAGGAATGTATTCCATCATTCTTCTATCTCCTCACCACTGGAAAATAGCGCCATAGCCAGGACCACTGCTGAAAGGCCGGCTACCACCTTAAGGCCCACGGCGAGGTTCATCAGGGGAATAAACCCTCCCGTCCAGATATCCCCGGGGCCAGGACCGGTGGCAGGAATCCTGCCGAAGATTGGCGTGCCTACTAGAAAGTTATAGAAAAAGACAATGCCTATCCCGGCAAAAGCTAGGCCGATAAAGATTAAAGCTCCGCTGCTTTCCATTATTGATAAAAGACGCTCACGCAGCGATTTTTTAAGTTCCTGAGAACTGAAGGCTACCAACAACATGACCACACCGGAAACGATGACAGCACCACCTTGAAAGCCTCCACCCGGGGTAAGATGTCCATGGGCGATAACATACAGGCCGAAGATGAGGATAAACAGGATAAGCTGGTTGGCCACGGTGCGCACAATTTTTGTCAGCATCAGGAGCTCTCCTCCTTGCGTTTCACTGTTCGTAACAGAAGCAAAACCCCGGTCACCGCTGTGAATAGTATCGTGGCCTCCCCCAGTGTATCAAACCCACGGTAGTCAAAGACCACCGACGCTACCACGTTGTTGCTCGCGGTTTCTTCCTGGGCGTTCTCAATTATATAATCGTCCATATCAGATGGGGGATCGCCAAAGGGGTGGATGAACAGCAGCATCCCGCTCACCACAAAGGCGATCACAACGAGCAACACAATCAAGCCTATAACTTTTCTCATATTCACTCCATACGCCTGGTCGCTCTGATGGCGATGATAAAGATAGCTACGGTCACAGCCGCCCCGATTCCCGCTTCGGCCATGGCCACGTCAGGAGCCTTCAGAAGATAAAACTCAAAGGCTAATAGCAAACTCAGCACAGCCAGCGCCACGACCGCATACAGGAGGTCCCGAAATACAGCCACAAATATAGCACAGACAACCAGTGCCAGCGGTATGATGATATGCAGAACTCCAGCTTCAATCATTCTCTTTCCCCTCCAGGTCATCCACCACCATCCTGGCGGGCTTTTCTCCGCTGCGGTGTGCCGCCCGGGCAATGGCGTGAGCACCGGTGGCATTGGTGACCAGCAGCGCCACCAGCGCCAGCACTGCATGTATGCACATTACAGACTGAGAAGTCCCTTCCGATGCCCAGATTCCGGCGGCCTGCACAATTACCGCCAGGATGAGGAAGAGGGAGCCAAAGGTGGTGCATTTGGTAGCGGCATGCAGTCTGGTGTACATGTCGGGAAAGCGGTGGAGACCGAAGGCCCCGACAAAATTGAAGAAAAGGCCAATTCCTATGAATACATAGCTTACTGTGTTCAGCGCATCCACTAAAACTTGCTCCCCCCAATGTATTTGGCCACATACAGCGTCATGGTGAACGAGAGCAAAGCATACACGATGGCCACATCAATGAAAATCGCATGATTGAACATCATCCCCACAATGACCAGACTGGCCACCACCAGAGTGTTGGTGGTGTCAAAAGCCACCAGCCTCGTCGGCGCCCCCGGCCCGATAAAGATGCGTGCCACAGTGATGATAATACACACCGCCATGGCTATGATTGTCGGAAACCAGTTCATTCCGCGATTCTCCTCGCCCAGTCAGGAAAACTGTCACATATCGGATGGTAGTCTCTGGGCATATCCTTGAGTACCTCAGGGTCAATATTTATCCAGTGCACATACAGTTCGTTGGTTTTCTCGTCAACGTCCACGCTCAGTGTTCCAGGCGTCAGGGTGATGGAATTGGCCAGGATGGTAAGTGACAAGTCGTTCTTCAGGTTGGGATTTATCTTCACGATGGCCGGATTAATCCGCCCGGTGATGACGCGGTAGGCCACGTCAATGTTGGCCTTGGCCATGGCAAAGAGAAAAGGGAACAGGTAAACGAGGAAGATAAACCACCGCACCGGGTTCAGCATGCGCAGGTCTTTGCCGATGAACCGGTTCCTGAGCAGGGCACCGACCACCACAGCGAATACTGCTCCGATGATGAGCTCGGCTCTACTCCATAAAAAAACGCTGCCGCTACCGAGGGTGAGAAGGAGATAACCCACGTAAGCGACCGCCGTTGTAATTAGAAACCTCATACTTTACCGCGTAAACAGCTTTTCTGCTGAGAAGGATTCTATTTCAAAGCTGGCTACCTTGCTGTAATAGCTTAGTTTCCTTAAAATCTTTACATTGACACACAAATTTATGTCATCCGCCGGAAATTGTCAAGCCTCCGGTGGCTCTTCTTAAGAAAATTTTCCAGGCGCGATTTCGCAGTCAAAACCGGCCAAAACCGCGGTTTTCGGCTTGCGCCTTTAGAGTCCTTCGCGCTTATATCGCTGGGCTAGTTCCTGATAGATTGACGGGCTATTCTGTGACCACCATAGCTGCTCAGCGGTGACCTTCCTCCTAATTTCTCCAGGCACGCCGGTAACAAATGAATTGTCTGGAATTTCCATCTTTTCTTTAACTACACAGCCAGCAGCAATTATTGAATTGTCGCCAATGTCAACGTCGTGAAGGATGGTAGCATTCATACCTATCACAACATTGTTTCCGATTCTACGGCCATTGGAAACAGCGCAGTGACCAATGATTACATTGTCCCCGATGGTGGCCTCCGCTGTGGGAGGCAAGGTTGGTGACCCCGAGTGAATAACGCAGTTATCCTCAACAACGGTATTCCTGCCAATTTTTATCTTGCCAATATCCCCCCTGATTACTGCTCCGGGCCACACGCTGGAGTTTTCACCAATCTCTACATCACCAACAACATAAGCTGCTTCACTGATAAAGGCTGAATCAGCTATCTTGGGTGTCTTGCCGTCAAAGCTTCTAATCATCTTTACCTCCCGGACTCATTTATGTTACTGGCTTATCCAGTAGTTAGTCAAACCAGATAGTACCACAATGCTGCTTGGGCTTAAAGACTGCCAGGCGGGGGACGCACAATTTGACGAAGAGCCATCCTGATGTTGACGTAGTTAGCACTTATTGGTAACATCATGAACTGAGCCGTGCTAGGCGGGGAGCTAGCGGTGCCCTGTACCCGAAAACCGCTATAGCGGGGCTGAATTCCTGCTTGAGGTTTACGGCTGGTGAGATTTTGTTTTTGCTGAGCGGTGTTGATAGTCGGGTTCTATGCAACTGGAGGCTATGAACCCCGTCAGGTCCGGAAGGAAGCAGCGGTAAATAGCATTTCCAGTGTGATATAGAGTTGCCTGGCGGGAGCTAGCTGGCAGAGACAGCTTTCCGGTTCAGGAATCGAGAGCAGGTGCACGGCTTACAGAAATTTTGGAGGCCACGGATGTGGCAATAAGGAAAGTGGGAAAGGGCTTCTATCGATTGTTTGGACAAGGCTGACACTTTTGTACCGGCAAGTACTTCGTCAATTTGGCTTCAAACCGAAAAAAAGGTTAGGACAGCATTTCCTTATAGATGAAGCTGTATTAGAGCGTATTCTATCTGCTGCCGAACTTAGCCCCGGGGACATTGTAGTTGAGATAGGTCCGGGCCCGGGCATACTAACTGAGGGGTTAGCCAAGCGAGGAGCCAGGGTCCTTGCTGTTGAGCTTGATTCCAAATTAGTTGCCCTGCTGAAAAAACGACTGGCCACCTTCCCTGATGTCAAAATTATCCATGCCGATATACTTAAGGTTACCCCCCGGCAACTTCTACAAAATAATTTACCCGCCTCCGAACTTGTCCGGGGTTATAAAGTTATAGCTAATCTTCCTTATTACATTACTTCACCGGTATTACGCCATTTTCTCGAGGCGCAGCCCCGGCCCTCGGAAATGGTGGTAATGGTACAGAAGGAAGTTGGCGAAGCTATTGCTGCCGCCCCTGGTAAGATGAGCTTGCTCAGTGTTAAGACTCAGTTTTATAGCAAGCCTGCTATTATATCCTATGTACCAGCGGCAAGCTTTTATCCCCCGCCGAAGGTGGATTCAGTTATTTTACGCCTGGATGTTTACTCCCAGCCGCCTATCGAGGTATCCGATGTCTCTGGTTTTTTTGATATAGTTATGCATGGTTTCAGCTCTCCTCGTAAGCAGCTTCGCAATTCTCTGGCTCACTCTTTAGAGATGCCGCCCAGCCAGGTTGCCTTATTACTGGAGAAGGCTGGAATAGAAGCTAAACGGCGAGCTGAAACTCTTAGCTTGGAGGAGTGGAGGGAGCTATGGAAAATATTTGCTCCCTTTACAAAAAGATTATAATGTTGACTGTTTATGCCCCGGCTAAAATAAACCTTGTCCTCGAAGTATTGGGCAAGCATAATGATTATCACCGAATCTCCAGTATTGTTCAGTCGATAGACTTATGCGATGTCCTCAATTTTCAGCCAGACGAGGAAATGTGCTTTGAATGTGATGAGCCCAGCTTAAAGAGCGGTAACCTGGTAAAACGGGCAGCCACCCTGCTTAAGGAAAGAACAAAGTGTAGTCTGGGGGCACGAATCGAACTTCGTAAGCATATACCTTGGGGTGTGGGATTGGGGGGTGGCAGCAGCGATGCCGCTGCCACCCTCTTAGCTCTAAATGAGCTTTGGGGATTGGGGTTGCCGCTTTCTGAGCTGGTCCATTTAGCATCTAAACTGGGCTCGGATGTTCCCTTCTTTATCCATAAAGGCATGGCTTTGGTGGAGGGGAAGGGAGAAAAGGTAACCCCGTTGCCATCCTTACCTTTAACCTGCTTTGTGTTGCTGGTGCCGCCATTATCTAAAATCTCGGGCAAAACAAAGCAAATGTATAATAATTTAGACGCTGCTTATTTCACCGAAGGCCAGTTTGTTCAGGCAGCCTTGTCATCTTTGAGGCAGGGGAAAGCGATTGACCCTGGCCTTATGTTTAATGTCTTCGAAAAGGTAGTCTTTGATTTCTTCCCCGGTCTGGACAAATATCGGAAGACTCTGGAAGAAGCCGGAGCCCCGGGAATTTATCTCGCTGGCTCCGGACCATGTCTTTTTACTTTTTTCTCGGAGGAGAAAAAAGCTGGTGAGTTGTTTTCACGCCTGAGAAAGCACGGATTGGAGTGCTACCTGGCATCTCCTTTTCCCCCCGATAGAATCGGGGCGTAGTCGCGGGTCTAAAGACCCGCAAGGCGAGGTAATTTAATGGCAATGGGAAGGCTGAAGAAAAAGAGATGGCTTAAGATGGCACTCTATGTTGCCATCCTCGTTGGTGTGAGCATCGGCCTTTGGTACTTGTTTGATGGCTTATGTCAGCATTTCGGTATCTCGGACAAGACATTGGAGAGGTTTGCCTCCACTGGGTATCTGGTCGTCTTCGCAATCAGCCTCGCGTTTAACGCGCTCATCGGTGTTCCGGTATATATTCATATTGGCATCATGGTGAAGGCAGCAGAATTATGGAATCCTGTTCTTGTAGCCTTGGCAGCCAGCGTGGGTGGTGTCCTGGGGGAAATGAGTGGTTATTATGCCGGCTACCTGGGAAAGAGGATCGCGCAACTAGAGAATATACCGGGATATCAAAGGCTTGTAGGCTGGATGAATAAACATGGCCCCTGGGGCATTTTCCTCATCTCTGCTCAACCTATATTGCCATTTGACGTAGCCGGACTCCTGGCCGGAGCCTCTAAAATGCCGTTATGGAAGTTTCTCTTGCCTTGCTGGGCAGGGAGATTTCTCAAGTATCTTTTGGTCTGCTACTTTGGCGGGGCAGTTTTGCATCTTCTCCCTCCCTTGCCATTCTAGTTTCAGTGATAAAGAGGTCTTGTAACAGTAGCCGTCTGTTATTCTGAATGTCCCTCGCGTTGCCCCCGACAGGGTCTGGATGTCCTGCTCCGGTCACTCCAGTGGAGGTTCAGGGTCGGTATGAAGGTCGAGCGCTTTTAAAGAGAGGGCCAGTTTTTTTTCGTCTGCCTTGGTTCTAACCTCTCCATCTAATTTTGCCTTATGCAATATCTGGAGGACCTTTCCCATCTCCGGTCCGGCGGAGATGCCCAGTCTTTTTAGCTCTTCCCCGTCGAGGGAAGTCCTTACATAGCGCAGTTTCGTGAGAAATAGTTTGAGATAGCGGTGTGCCATTGACGGTTCTGAGGCTATGGCATTTGCCTGTATCGCCACGGGCTCATATTCCCGGAGCAGATAATAAATCTCACTGGGTTTCAGGGAAGGCTTATCCAGTAGTGGAAGCCTGGTCTTGAGGCGGAGCGTATCGCGCATGGCTCGGGATAATTTTGCCGATATGTTAAGACGGGCGAGAAATTGCTCAATGCCCTTTTCGCTGAATGAATAAACAAGAAGACAGAAATAGAGCGAGGGCAATTGGGTGGGCTTCTTTAGACGGCGCGCCTTGTAAAATTTCTCATCTATCCAGCCATCGCCTTTGAGAGAGGGGCTTATTCTTGGCAGCACTCCTAGCTCGGCAAGCCGCTTGATAACCAATTCTGGCTGTTTTTCCTTGAAAATTAGTTCTAGCTCGTGCCTGATTCGGTCGCCGCTTATGGTATCTAGCATAGGAATATCTCGTTTAAGTAGCTGAGCGGTCTGTGCTTCGAGTTCAAAACCCAGCCGTTGTTCATAACGGACGGCCCGTAAAATTCTGGTGGCATCGTCGCTGAAGCTTCCGGGATGCAAAATACGAATGAGACGGTGCTCCAGGTCGTTTTTACCTTGATAGGGGTCGACCAGCTCCCCATAATCTTTTGCCGCCAGGGATATAGCCATAGCATTGATAGAGAAATCTCTACGGAGGAGGTCATCCTTGAGGGTGCCCTGGGTAACCGTAGGCAGTGCCCCCGGTTCGGCATAGGTTTCCCTTCGTGCTGTCGCCAGGTCCAGGGTGTAATTCTCATATCTGAGCTTGGCGGTGCCGAAGCGGTGATGGGCCAGTAGCTTCGCCTGACCGGTTTCAGCCACTTGTTGAGCTAATTTCACGGCATCGCCCTCGACTACCAAATCGAGGTCGAAGTTGGGATAACCTAAAAGCAGGTCTCGTACCACACCACCGACGAGATATACCCTTTGCCCCTGTTTGGCAGCCTGTCCGCTGATATCCCTGACCAGCTCCAGGAGTTGCTTGGGGAGATATTGCTCTATTTGCCGGGCTAAATTCATTATATTAGTATTATATCAGCACTTCCGTTGCCGTCGTATAACGTAATTCCCATAACCATAGTTAAAGTATTATAATTCTCTCTCCCCTGGTGGGAGAGAGTTAGAGTGAGGGGAAAATCCCCCCTTAAGATAAGAAATCCCCCTCTTAAGATTAAGAGGGGCAACAAGAAGGTTTCCCCAAAATCCCCCCTCTTAAGATAAGAGGGGCAAGAGGAGTTATGAAAGCGAGTCTTTAAGCATGGAAGCTAAAAGCCAGGAAGGGCACAGGAAAAGACTACGGGAAAGGTTCAATCAATCGGGGCTGGCAGCGTTCCTCGACTACGAAATTGTGGAACTGCTGCTGACACTGGGGACGCCCCGCAGGGACTGTAAACCGCAAGCCAAAGAAGCCATAAACAGGTTCAAAACGCTGAGGGGCGTTCTGGAGGCTCCTCCCGAGGAATTGCAGAAGATTAAAGGAATAGGCCCAACCCACATCTTTGTAATCAAATTCATGCAGGATGTAGCCAGGGAGTTTCTTAAGGAACAAGTCCTCGATAAACCCTACTGCCGGTCCTCCAGGGAGGTCTTCGATTATCTGTACCATTCTATGCGAGACTTGAAAAAAGAAGTCTTCAAAGTCATGTTCCTTGATTCCCAAAATCGCGTTGTCGAGATTGAGGACCTCTTTGAAGGGACATTGAACGCCAGTGCTATTTATCCGCGGGAAATTATTCAGGGCGCCGTCAAACATAATGCCGCGGCCTTAATCTTCGTCCACAACCACCCGGCCGGGAATCCTCAACCCAGCGATAACGATAAACAAATAACCCAGGATTTAGTCTTCGCCGGAAATATTATGCAGATTAAGGTTTTAGACCACATCATAATAGGCGAGAATAGGTACTTCAGCTTTGCCGATGCCGGGCTAATCGAGGAATATAACTCGGACTTTTTAAGCCTCAAAGAGGAAAAAAGGGCTTAAGCCGGAGTGGGATTTAACTCATTATTCAGTGCTTAGAGATGGTTGAAAGCTGCACAATCTGCCCGATTGTTGCCCCCGTACAATCTAAGAAACCAAGGTCGGTCGCCTATTTTTTGAACCTAACCACGGTTAAATGGGTGGCACCCGTTTTGGGAATGGAGCTAAGGAATTCTATCATTCTTTTATTCATAATGTTCAAGTTTCATTGTTAACGTAAGAGGGTCAACGCCCCGCACGGCCATTGTAACTTCCGCTTGGGGCACAACACCTTGCTCAGTTACCCAGAGTGTTATCTCCAGGTCCATCTCAGGTTGTGTTCCATTCACCACGAAACAATTCTCATAGGTGCCGGAGGGGACCACAACGTCCTCTTTTTCGATGGCAGTCATCTCCACGGTTACCTCCGGTATACCACCCAAAGGGATCATGGAGGTGAATTGCTCTGAGTACCCTACATCAATGCCCCCCCAGCGTTCTGGTGGTAGTAAGAACGTCATCTCCCTGGTTACGTCGACAAAAATGGCTGCATCTATTGCCGTAGGAAATGGCAGAGAAGAGTCCTCGTAGCTCCCTCCCGAAGACTTGGATTGAGGCACTGAATTCCTGAAATCTCCAACCTCTCCATCAAAACTCGCCCCAACTTCTCCGATGGTGATATCTATGTTGAACTCTCCTTCGAATTGATAAGTTTGATAAGTCCTATTGCCGACTGATGCGAATTGTAGCTCCCCTACTCTAGATTCCTGGAAATAATAACCGTAAGTTGCGGAATGGATTTTGGGCTCGGGCTCCGGTTTGAGAAAGGTATAGGCGGCAACAACGGCAATAATGGCCAGACCAACTAAGGTGATTATAACTATCGAATTTTTACTCTTCATTATAATTCCTCCCTTGGGTAATCCCATGGTATAATAATCTTCCTTAGTGTAAAAAGAAAGATGTGAATGGTCAAGGAGGTGGAAAATGGCTGATTTCGGACGGGGTATTAAAGCCGGTGTGGCTGTTGCAGCAGTCTACTTGATCATCTCCGTGATACTTGAAGTAACCGGTTTCTCCGATCAGTTTTTGGGCATTACGATGGCAGCCGGACTCAGAATCTCACTCTGGTTAGGGGATCCCTCATTCGTGATTTACTTGATCCTTACCAATATAGTCCCCTATGTAGTCCGAGGAATCGTATTCGGGGCGTTTTTCGCCGCCCTGTACAATTTCCTCCCCGGCACCACCAGCGTTAAGAAGGGGGTGGTGCTTTCATCGTTCCTCTGGATAGTCGGTGCAGTTCAGCTCATTTACATAACCCCGGGGTGGCCCACCGATGGCATTTCTTGGACTTATTATGGTGGAACGGTTAGCCTGTCATCGGTTGGCCTGACATTGGTTAGCATTATATCCGCTCTGGCCTTCGGCGCGTTGGTCGGTGTCATATGGAATAGGCTCAGGGCGAAGAAAGTGGCAGAGGCGAGGAAAGGCATCGCCGTGTTGCTGGTCAGCTCCATCATGGGGGGATTAATGTGGGCGCTCAGTGCCATAGGCTTCATTATAGGTGTGGTTATTAGTGGGGTTCCTTTAATAGAGGTAATAGAGGAGCCTGGGCCTTTCTGGTGGTATAGCGTACTTTATGTGTCGGTTGTCTTTCTCGGACTCCCCGGCTGGGTTCTCGCCCTCGCCGCCTGGAGAAAGACGAAAAGGGGCGAATCAGGGTTTAAATGGGGCGTGGCTGGCGGGGTAGCGATGGCACTGACCGGTGTTATGCTGCTTCCCGGGGTCCTCGCCATTATTGGCGGGGTGTTTAGCGGGCGCAAACCCGCCACCGAGTCCAGCACTGCCGCAATTGAGCAATAACGATAGGCAAATTTGCTGAATGTATAGTGAGGTGAGGTAATTGGCTGATTTCGGACGGGGCATCAAAGCTGGCGCGGCTGTTGCGACGGGCTACTTGGTCGTCGCCGTAATACTTGAGTTAACCGGTTTATCCTATCAGTTTCCAGTTATTACGGCAGCCGGACTGGGAATCCAACTCGAGTTAACGTATCCTTCAATCGTGATTCTCTCGATTTGGAGCTATATGTTCCGAGGGATTGTATTCGGGGCGATTTTCGCGGCCCTGTACAGTTTCCTCCCTAGGACTACCAGCGTTAGAAAGGGAGTGGTGCTTTCGGCGTTCCTCTGGATAGTGGCTTTAGTTGAGGTTATTTACGCGACTCCTGGATGGCCTTGGCATGACAGTGGTCACTCATATGCTGCGACCTATTACGGGTCAACGGTTTGTTTGTCATCGGTTGGCCTGGCATTGGTCAATATTATATTCACTCTGGCTTTCGGCGCTTTGGTCGGTTCCGTATGGAATAGGCTGAGGGCGAAAGAATTGAGGGAAGCAAGAAAAGGTAATGCAGCATTGCTGCTCGGCTTCGCCTTAGGGATATGGATGTGGGTGTCAGGGGTGGTGGTTTTCTTTATGAATGTGGTTGTCAGAGGGTTTCCTGTAATAGAGCAGCCGGGGCCTTTCTGGTGGTACAGCATACTTTTTGTGTCGGTTGTCTTTCTCGGGCTCCCGGGCTGGATTCTTGCCCTAGCAGCCTGGAGAAAGATAAGAAGGGGCGAACCTGGACTTAAATTGGGCGTGGCTGGAGGGGTGCTTATGGCACTGACTGGTATTATGCTGCTTCCCGGCGTCCTCGCCATTATTGGCGGAGTGCTCAGCGGGCGCAAACCCGCCGACGAGTCCGGCACTGCCGAAATTGAGCAATAACGATAAGCAAATTCGCGATGCCGGGCTAATTGAGGAATATAACTCGGACTTCTTGACCCTTAAAGAGGGAAAAAGAACTTAAGCCAGAGCGGGATTGGATTTATGTATTGTGGAAATATAATACCTGATTTGTAACAGGCCTATGCGGAGAAATAGAATTCCGCTCCTTCATGACTGGGGCCTTCAATACCGTCTATCACATAAATAACCGTAATTAGCTTGCCTGGCGTTTTACTGGTGATTTTACCGGAGAATTCTGTTCCCGGTATGACAAATACAAAGGTATTCTTATCCGCCGGTATTATGCCTTGGATGTCGGTCACCTCGGTTCGACTACCTCTAAGATATTTCACTTCATGCGTACAGAAGCCTTCGAACTCTGTTCCTACAGTACCAGTGACTTTAACTATAAACTCCCTATTTACTGGGCTCCTGATATCGACAAGAAGGATGAGACCAGCCACAAGGATCACAAGCACGAGAAAAGCAACTATCGCCAATCTTTTATTCATATTTCTCTCTTTATTGTAATTCTTATGTGACCTAATGTCAAGAACAAAGGCAAGTTGCATGGTTAAATTTACTAAAGCGTATTATGCCACGAAAAGATAGTATATGGGTTGAGGAATATAACTCGGACTTTTTAAGCCTCAAAGAGGGGAAAATCCACCATCAGAAGGATTAGCATAAAAAGACAGGACTTACGACAAGCTTTCTAAAGCCTCCAGGATTTCATAGTTCTGGAGGTCAAGGGGGTTAGGGTGGGCCAGGCTGTCTCCGAAACGAAACTTACGATTCTCGGATAATGGCCATTGTGTTATCCCTTCGACGGTCTTACTATCCTTAGCAATTTTATAAGGTGGAACAAGTCCGATAATTTCTTGGTAGATGTCTGAGACTTGAAGTTGCTAAAGCTGAGATAATTTCCCAATTTTGCTTACCAGCAGGTGGAGAGATAGCACGATGCAGACGCTGTATCCTCCGTTCACAATTGGTGTAAGTACCATCACTTTCAGCAAAATTAGCCCCAGGAAGGACTACATCAGGGTAGGGCGGCTCTTTGGGAAACACAGTGTCTATAAGCACGGAGAAAACCGGGAGTTCGAAGGTAGCGTTCCTCATTTCGCCGACAGCATCGCTGCCAATAACGAGGACACCGTGGATGTCTCCTCTCTCCACTCCCTGGATGATTTCGATAGAATTTCTGCCTTTTGTAATAGGTACAGGTTTGCCCCAGACAGCTTCGAATCTTTGCCTGGCAGCTGTATTGGTGATTGGCTGTTGCCCGGGAAGGTAGTCTGGGTTCACCCCCATATCGATCAGCCCCTGAGCATTGCCCGTAGTGCGGAGGATGATTATACCGGCACCATCTCGTCCCACATTACCGGTAATCAATGCCAGCTCACAGATTAGGGCTAATTCAGCGGGTGTAGCCGTATTGGCATCCACTATTATCACTGGATTTTGAGCGCGGATATAAAGGTGTATCGCCTCGATAATTCTTGAAGGTTTTACCCAAGGTACATTGGCAATCTCTCCCAAAGGATGTCTTCTCATTGCTGAAGCGAAATCTCGGAAGCCGCTGGTTCGAGCGCTGATAAAGTCGTGGTTGACGAGATCATAGGCTGTGATATAACCTACCATTGCCTGAAGCAAATCTACGCTTGTTCGGCGATTGACCTTTAGGGCAATCCTTGCCAGTGAATCTATTCTGGTGGGGTGGGGATTAAGCGTAATCAACTTGCTGCCCCTGCCGACTGCCTCCCTGACTTTCATTGCAATTACCGGATACTCTTCGCTAATATCGCAGCCGAAGACAAGGACAAGGTCACTACCTAGAATGTCACTGTAAGAACAGGTGGAAGCATCACTGCCAAGACATTTCATCAGGCTATCATTCACCCCGGTAGTGGCCAGGGAACCTATATTATTGGTTCTCAGGGCAACTCGAGCCAGCTTTTGAACTAGGTAATTCTCCTCATTAGTCAGTTTGGGGGAGGATAACACGGCTAACCCGTCGCTACCAATTTTATCCCTGATTTGTTTTAGTCCTTTACCGGCTAAGGCTATAGCCTCCTCCCAGCTGGCTTCAACCAAGTCACCATCTCGCTTAACCAGAGGAGTGCGGAGTCGCTTCAGGTTGTGAAGTGTCGTCGGGTAAAATTTACCCTTCTCGCACAAGTTACCGTTATTCACCGGGCTACCCATCGGGGAGGTAACCGTTACTATCTTGTCTCCGAGAACATTCAGCTCCAGGTTACAGCCGATCCCGCAGTAGGCACAGGTGGTTGGTACAGTTTCAAGTTCCCACGGACCCTGTTTGGGCAGCTGTGCCCTTTGAGTCAGCGCTCCCGTAGGACACGTTGAGACACACTGACCACAGGAATCGCAAGGTGTTTCACATAGCGGCATATCAAGAGCCGGACCCACCAAGGTATCAAAGCCTCGATTGAAAAAGCCTAAAGCGCTGAGACCCTCAACTTCGTTGCATATTCTGACACAACGACCGCACAATATACACTTGTTCGGGTCTCTTACAATATAAGGGTGTTCATTCTCCCTTATACGCAAATGGTGCCTGCGGCCGCTGTATTTAGTATCGTCCACATTATACTCAGTAGCCAGCTCTCGTAGCTTGCATTCAAATACATCCTGGCAGCCACAGGCCAGACAGCGTTCACTTTCTCTTCTGGCCATATCCTCAGTGAAACCGAGCTCAATTTCAGCGAAGTTTCCTTTCCCTCTCTCCAGGTCGAGAACCGGCATTGCACCTCTCGGAACACGCTGCACGTCAGCGTAGTCTTCAATGTCGATATCCTGCAGCTCGCCTTTGCTGCAATTGTACGGTTTCCCGGGCGGTAAAATTGGCTGACCATTAAGATACTGAATTATTGAAGTTGCAACTCTTTTCCCGGCAGCTACTGCCTCAACTACGGTAGCTGGTCCTGAAGTGCAGTCGCCACCAGCGAATACCCCTTCCATGGAAGTCTCCATTGTTTCTTCATTAACACTGATATATCCCCAGCGGTTGAACTTTATCTGTTCATCCTGAAACCCGGAAGCTTCCATAGTTTGACCAATAGCGGCAATTACCGTATCTATATCCATGGTAAACTCCGAGCCAGCTATTGGTTCTGGTCTTCGCCTCCCTGAGCTATCCGGCTCCCCTAAAGCCATTTTGATGCACTCCATAGTATCAGCCTTACCATTTCGGGCGCTGATTTTCACAGGTGCTGCCAGGAAGTGAAACTTTACCCCTTCCTGCTCAGCCTGTTCTATTTCCTCACCGTTAGCTGGCATCTCATCCCTTGACCTTCGGTAGACAATGGTTACCTCGCTGGTTCCCAGCCTCAGGGCAGTTCGGGCGGCATCGATGGCTGTATTGCCGCCACCGATAACCGCTACCTTTTGTCCCAGGCTTACCTTTTGCTCAAGAGTCACATCTCTCAGAAATCCTATCCCCGAAAGAATACCCGGTAAGTCCTCTCCCTCTACCTTCATCTTCTGGCTTGCCTGAGCACCGAGGGCAAGGAAGATGGCTTCATAACCGTCGCTCTTAAGACTATCAATGGTAAAGTCCTGACCTAGCCAGACATTGCAGCGAATCTCATGACAAAGGTCAGTGATACTGTCTATTTCCTTATCCAGAACCGCCTTGGGAAGGCGGTATTCGGGGATTCCATATCTCAGCATTCCGCCAAGCTCTGAACTCGACTCGAGGATGGTTACCTCATGCCCCTCCAGAGCGAGATAATAGGCTGCTGATAGGCCCGCCGGGCCTCCACCGATAATAGCTACCCTGTGCCCGGTAGCTGGTTTGACCTCGGGGACATAGGGGGTTCCGTTATTCAGGTCGTAGTCGGCGACGAATCTCTTCAAGGCATTTATAGCTACCGGACCCTCTAACAGGTTTCTACGGCACTTGGTTTCGCAGAAGCGAGGGCATACTCGCCCGGTGACAACAGGCAAAGGGTTAGACTTTTTAATCAGCTTCAATGCCTCTTGGTACTCGCCATTAGCGATAAGCCCGATATAGCCCTGGATATCTATTCCGGCAGGGCAGGCTAATTTACACGGGGCAACACAGTCGCCATAGTGGTCGGAGAGGAGTAATTCCAGAGCCATCTGGCGGCTTTTAACAAGCTCGTCGGTTATTGTCCTCACTACCATGCCTTCTGCCAGGGGAGTGGCACAGGCAGGCATGGGTCCCCGAGCTCCCTCTACTTCCACTAAGCAGAGGCGGCAGGCAGCGCTAGGCTTCAGACGCGGGTCATGACATAAAGTGGGTATCTCGACTCCGTTCTGCTGAGCGGCTTCCAGGATAGTGCTTCCTGCTTCCGCTTCAACCTTTTCCCCGTTTAAGATAAATGATATTCTAGCCATTACATCTCCTTAATGGACAGATATGGCACCGAGACGGCATACACTCATACACAGTCCACAACGGATGCACTTATCAGAGTCTATAAGGTAAGGATTCTTTTTCTCCCCTGAAATAGCATCTGAAGGACAGTATTTGGCACACAACCCGCACCCGGGGCACTTCTCCGGGATAATCTCGTAGGTAATCAGGGCCTGGCATTTCTTAGC
>Ga0315546_1001093_pt1 | contig 17747 bp, 15 predicted proteins | sample SalMarSW160170MG_FD_203833 | JGI IMG/M metagenome (GOLD analysis project Ga0315546, IMG submission 203833) | Salt marsh sediment microbial communities from the Plum Island Ecosystem LTER, Massachusetts, United States - Salt Marsh Sediment SW1601-170 ... | reverse complement strand
GCAAAGCCTGTTGACAGTAGTTCAGCACAGCTTGGAACAGGGCTTGCAACGTTTGAGCTAGGAAAATCTTACGAACACTCTACTTGGCTGTTTCAACGTGGCAAAGAAACTGAGTGGGTAGTCACCATTTGGGGACCAGACGACGATGGAACCGGATTCATTGTAGAGTTCGGCAGAGTAAGCCCAGGCGAATTCGACATAAAGATTGCAGGCGAATCAAAAGTCACATTTGATTCAACATGGACTACGCCGGCTGCAGGTTACTGGTGGATTGAGGTTACGGTGCCTTAATTTCATCTTCACTCCCACTTTGAGGGAAAACTAAACAAAACTGTAAGGAGAAAAATCAAGAATGGTTGGTCCAAGAAGAACAATAACTAAAAGAACACGTTCACAAAAAGGCGGTAGAGGATACTCTTCATCAGCTAAAAGAACTATGTTTTTCCCAGCAAAACATGAGAAGTACGCAGACATTGTAAGTTTCAAGAATCCAGAACAAGCTAAACATTCTGCAAACCAATTGCTTTTGGATTTTGACATGGCTAAGACTAGAGCAAAGAAAGTTCGCGTGAAAAGAGTCACGGTTTTGGCAAGTTCGAGGGCGAAAGCAAGTACACAAAAAAAGGCACTTTCAAGTAAAGAACGAAAAGAATATTTGGAGATTTCAGCGGTTTACAAGAAGGCTTACGAAAAGATGGTGCTTCCAGAAAGGTGACTATAATGCCTAAAGGAAAAAGAAGAAACAAATGCCTAAAAACAGGCAAAAAACCGATACATCCCAGACAACACAAAAACTGGAAAAAATAAAAATGTTCCAAAAAGCTTTAGTTAAGTTTCTTATCGTTGTTGCAACGTTAGCTTTCCACAAAATCTTCTTCGAGCCAGCCTACATTGCCTATCTTGAGTCTCAGGGAATGTTTTACGATTTTGGCACCGCTTTTCTGGGATACATGATAGTTGTTGGTGGTGCATGGGTTCTAGCAAGCATCATCACACGCCCAATGAAGAAGGTGAGTTCAGCATGAATGTGAGCAAAAGGAGTTACTACCGGAAAGCGGTTTTCGGCTCGATAGCTTACTCAGTTGTTTTTCTTGTTATCGCCTATGTTGTCACTCAGATGGGGTTGTTTGGGGACGTTTTCATGCCAGACGACCTAAGAATCTATTTTGGCACCGCAGTTTTGGGGGCGGTGACTCTCATTGTCTTGTACGTAATGAAAAGACATTTTGGAGGAAAAAGAAGAAGATGAGAAATCAGACATCAAAAATCATATTGACTGGATTTATTCTAGTCATGATTGGCATAGCTTTGCCGCTTTTTGGCTTCGGCTTGCCTACACCTTTAGCGGTTGTATCAAACCCAGCCGTGAGGATTGTGGATGTTCAAGGCAGCCCCATTTCTGGTGCATACATTCTATTGTATGAAGGCGGTGGTTACATAAATGGAGTTGAGGTATATGAGGATGCAACCATAACGAAAGTTACAGATGCTGCAGGCTATGCTTACTTTGAGATAAGTGACGTAGAGGGAGAAGGGGACATAGTGTCTGGTTTCTACGGAGTAGGAGTAATCAAAAACGGTTACACCTCCTATGAAGAATGTATGTTACCAAACGAAGAATACCAACATATATGGTCAGCATTTGGTGCTGGAGGATTTCGTAGAGACAGCACGTATACCATTAAACTAATATACACAGGGATTGAAATTGTCGAACCTGAATATCTCTTGTCTGAAGTAGAACCAGAGCCAACAACGCCTGAACCAACAGAACCTACACCTATTCCTTCGGAGCCGCAAACAGTTGCTTACTCAGCATTGAATTATGTAACATTTGCTGGAGTAGGCTTGATTGTTGCAGGCGCTGTTTTGGGGAGAAAACATAAATGAAGCATGAAATCTTTATATTAGTGTTTAAATATAAAATATTAAAGGAGGGACAACTGTGAAAAGAAAACATATTTACGCTTTAGTTATGGTTGCTATAGCAGCATTCGCTTTTTTCCTCTATGTTCAGACAGTTCAATCAAAAGAATTTGAGCATTCTTTGCAGATTGTGCTTGAATATGAAGATGGGTCAACCCAAAGTTTCAACCCCGAAAAGCTTCCGCTTTTCAGCCAATCAATTGTTGACCAGACAGGAAAAACCGTGAAAAACATGCGAGTAGAGCTTTATGTTAAGGCAGACTATGAAGGAAACGCTGCTGGATGGGATGTTTCTGGAGCATTAGGCTGGAATATTCTTGATTCAGCAAAGAATGTTAAGCACACAATAAATATGGCGCTTCAGCCTCGTTCAGAAAACGTTGCTCCGCCTAACAAGCAAGCGTTTGTTGTTGCTAGCTCAACAGTTTCAGCTGCAGACATCGAAGCACTATGGAGTGGATGGATTGTCGGGCAAACATATTATCTGCGATTTGAAGTGCAAAGCCTAAGGTTCACGATACGTTTCGTTGACGGAACAGCACAAACGAAGACGGCATCGGCGGCTTTTGAGTGGCAGTTCAAGTATGTGTCGTCTCAGCAGTTCAATAGCCTCAGCGTTACATGGCAGCCAGTAACTTACTATTAGTAGCTGGTCGACTGTCGACCAAAAGGGGATTTCAAGAACTTGAAAAACAACTATGCAACATTAGACTATAAAAAAGCTTTTTTCACCCTAATCTTAATTATGCTTCTAGCTGGCACTTTCGCTGCGGTTCTGGATTTTGGGTTTGTTCCAGTCGTTTACGCCACAGAAATTTTCAGTGACGATTTCGAGGATGGAACTCTTGATGCGTGGACTGAATCCACATCCAGCGGAGATGTTACAATAAACGCTACAAGCCCTCATGCTGGAAGCTATCATGCAAGATTTTTTTTGTCGGGAGGTAATGCACACAACGCATTGCTTAATCGTTCTGTTACAAGCACGGCAGCAGCAAATGCTAGTTGTTGGATGAAATTTGAAACTGAACCAGAGGAAGAGGCTGATACTTTTCAGTTTTTGCATCTCTATGCTGGCACAACAACATTAGCAAGAGTGAATATTAGGAGAACTGGCGGAAATACCCGTTGGACAATAAATTACCGAGATTTGTCTTCTTCACATGAAGATAACAGCTACTCAGGGTCATACCCCTCAAATGACACTTACTATCAGGTAAAATTGAATGTGACAGTAGGAGATGGTGATGGGGCAGTTCAGGTGTCAGTGGGTGATACCTTAATTTACGATCATACGGGATTAACAAACAATGATGCAGGAAATATTACCAATTTAAAGATAGGCACAAGCTGGCTGGATAGTAACGTAGACATGGTATTTTTCGTTGACGATGTTGTGGTCACTTCTGAAGACGGAGAAGAGTACACAGCACAGGACATTCAAGACGCGATAGATGCGCTAGGTGGTGAAGACGGAGAAGTCGTTTTACTCGCTGAAACCTACCAGTTTAGCAATGATACGGTAACGATTCCGGGAGGCGTTAATGTTACTGGTGCGGGGATAGGCAACACTATTTTACGGCAAATTGAACCTGCACCTTTCAATAAGATGTTTTACGTTGATGGAAGTAATGGCAAGCAAACAAGAATTTCGGGAATACAGTTTGAAGGAAATGTGACAAGCGCAGACGATGATGTAGGTGCTAGTATAGGAGTTTACATAGTGGAAGTAATAGACTTTCGGATTGATCACTGCAAGTTTACGGATTTCCCCAATATGGCGATAGGTGTAGGTGTCAGTGGGATGCATCGACAATGCCGAGGAGTAATTGACCATAACGACTTTGATAATCCCTATAAAGACATCTACGGTGGCAGTTGGGCTTATGGGATAATTGTAACTGGAGGAGCGTATGTATGGCATGATAACATTAACGATTTTCTCGGGAAATACGAAACTGCCCCAAGTGATTCCCCCGTTGTCTATATAGAGGACAATAATTTCAGTCGTTGCAGACATGCTATAGCTTCTAATCAAGGAGCTTGGTACGTTGCTAGATACAACACTATTAGGGAGGAAAGACCGCCTAATTTCGGTTCAATAGATGTTCATGGCAGTTCGGGGGCTACTGCTCCAGGGGGGCGTGGCTTAGAAGCTTACAACAACACAATAATAGGCTCAGTTGATTACGACTACGCAGACGCTTTCTGGATTCGTGGCGGTGGCGGAGTAATTTACGACAACACCATGCAGAACATTGAGCATGGAATTGGCTTATATAGAGACAGCGAAATCCCAGCATATCAAGTTAAAGACTTGTATATTTGGGACAACACTATGGACGGAGGCACGTTGATCGACAACTATGCAGGCTACACGGAAGATGTAGACTACTTCCTCTACGAAAAGCCTGGCTATACGCCTTATATTTACCCGCATCCTCTAGTCAGCGGAGAAGAAGCAACATACTATTATTTGAACGTTACCGATGGAACAGGAGGAACAACCGATCCAGCAGGAGGCAGCGAATATCCATATCTTGACGGTTCATACGCCGTAATAGAGGCTTTTCCAGAATCGGGTTATAGTTTGGCTACTCCGCTTTGGACGCTTGATGCTGGGGATGGCGGTTCAGACAATCCAACTTCGGTTCTAATGGACGAAAACCATACGATACTTGCCAACTTTGATGAGATTCCTGAACCACAATTTTCGAGTCATACATACAGTTCAACAACGCATGTTACCTTTTGCGACTTCGGAGTAACTGTAACTGATAACGTAGATTTAAGTCACTACATCTTCAGCACTAACAACACTGGCGTGTGGGTGAATGGCACAACAACAGCTTTTGCATCAAACCCTCAAACCGTAAGCATTTCCAAGGTTCTAAACGGTTCAGTTGGCGTAACAGTTCAATGGTTATGGTACGCCAACGACACTTCAGATAATTGGGGTACTTCGGCAACACAAAGTTTGGTAACCACAGATGATTCAATTCCAAATTTTGGCTACGTAACAGGCAATACAACGGTAGCCAACGCTCCAGTTACTTACTCCTGCATCATTGGCGATGATGTAGATGTATCAGGCTCCATAGCTTCATGGAATAACACAGGAACATGGACTAATGCCACTTGGACTTCAGGAAGCACAGGAACTTTATCTGGAACACATAATAGCACAATTGGATATGTCATTTCAGTTATATTCTATGCAAACGACACCAGCAATAATTGGGGCGATTCGGGACAGTACAACTTCACCTTAACAAGCCCAACTTATTTGCTGTCTTTCTCTTCTACTCCTTCATTTTTGACGCAGGGAGCGACCGTTTCGATTACCGTGTCAGTAACCCGCGAAGGCGTACCCTTTACAGATTACATCTTAAACGTCACCAGAGCAGGTAGCCTATGGAAACAAAATATCGTAGACGCAAACAGCACCTTCAATGATATGTCAACTGTTGCGACATCAAAAACTTACAGTGTCTTGGAGCTTTACGACAACGAGCTTAGTGCCGATGTAGGCTTTTCAGTCACCGATCTTGTGCTGTACTGGAACATTCCTTCAGCAACTCCACCAATAACAGGTCCAACACAGCCACCAGCAGAAACTGAACCCACCGACCTCATCATTATTCCAGACAAAATCGTAGGAGAAGACATCACCATTCTTGTGGTAGGCGTAGCTGTTATAGTGCTGATTGCAGTCGGGCTTGTGTTTGCAACATCAAAGGAGGAGAAGCAGCGAAAAAGGTGGAAACCATGAAAAAGGCGATACTTCTAGTTTTCCTTCTAATTGTCCCGCTTCTCACATTGAATTTTTCACCAGTGAAAGCAGAAGAACCGATTTGGATTCTTGAGAATAGAGGCGAGAACTACGATATTTTTTATGATTCTCTCGATTCTGGACATAAACAGTGGGTTTCAGCTCCGCAGAGAGTGCAAGACAGTTCTGGGGATTGGGTTGATTACGTTTACAGTTGGGATGAGTCAAAGCAATGTCACGTTGTCCAGACTGGATTAATTTCAGCAAAAATTTTCTTAAGTGGTTACGCTTCATTCTGGACTCCTGACCTTTTGGATGAAAGAGTGAAAAGTGAAACATGGGAAGTTTGGAGTTGGGAAGGCAAAGAACCGTGGAAACCAGTTGAATTAGAAATGCCACTTTTTGATAAACCAATACAGAATTCTACAGGCGTCTATATTACTATGACACAACAATCTAAATCCATCAAGCTCACTGAAACTATTGGAGTTCTTACTGTTTTATATCATTTTAGAATTGGCTCTCCGCTTAAACATTACGTTTATTGGAAATCCAATTCTGCGAGCAATGTAACAATAGAAATCAAACAGCGTTGGGATTTGAAAACTTCAACCGATAAAGTAGTTCTTGATGGTGGAAACTTGGTTACTGCTTCAACAACTACAAACAGCATGACTTATCTGTTCGGAGATAGAGTAAACAGTTTTCTTGTTTTAGAAGATCAACGGTCTGCCATGTATTATCCTAATGGGACTTTGCGAGAAAACGGAAGATTTGAAATGGCGAACATCGATGTTGCTGGAAAAAAGGTAATCTACACCTTCGCAAATTGCACTTTATCAAAGAATGAAATGTTGGAAATTGACCCGACAACCACGACATACTTTGCTACGGATGCACTTTCGGGATATGACCAGTATGGTCAGGACGATTTTTATCCTCCAACAACACATGAACAATTTTTGAATACAGGGTATATTGTTGGTCAACAAAAAGATCCAGCATATCCGCTATTCACTATTTGGGAAGGTATTGTTACAATAGATACAAGCTCTATACCAGACGATGCAACTATTAGTTCTGCAACATTCAAAGTCAGCATGAGCACTGATTACTCCGACACAGACTTTAATGTTGAAGTTAGTCCTGGAGGTTCCATCAGCACCTCTGGATGGACTGGGCAAAGATCAGTTTCAGTGAGTCCAGGTTCTGTTAGCAAGACTAGCACCACAGACTTCAGTCTTGTTAGCTCAAGAGAAGGAACTGAGCCAACAGGATACGAGTATGTTGTTTTGGGTGGCGGGCAAATTGAGGTTACCTATACAGTTCCTCCAACTCAATATTATCTTACTGTAACCACTTCTCGTTCAACACAGACTGGCCAGGGTTGGTATGACTCTGGAACAACGGCGTATGCTGGCGTAGCTACTGGCACCGTTTCTGGAGGAACGGGAATCAGATATGTATTCACGCACTGGTCAGGAGATGCGAGCGGAACAAATTATGCCCAGTCAAACGGCATCAGCATGACCAGCCATAAAACTGCAATAGCCAACTGGAAGACACAATATTATTTTAGTGTTTCATCAGTACGAGGAAGTCCAACGGGAGAGGCATGGTACGACTCAGGAACAACTACGGTAAAAAGCACAGTAACAACTCCTTCAGGAGGTTATGAAACTGCAGGCTGGACAGGCACAGGGTCGCTCTCATCTGGCGGAACAACTGGGTCAGATGATACTGGAACATTCACAATCACACAATATTCAACTTGCACTTGGAACTGGGAGGACACGGCTCCAACCTATTCTAGCTTATCCGCATCAACGACCATAGCTGGAGTCTTCTGCGACTTCAATGCAACATTCAATGACAACTTAGCCTTGGAGAGTAATGGTCAGTACCAATTCGGAACCAACAACACAGACTCATGGACTTGGGAAGATGCAGTAAACTTCACTTCTACACCTCAGACTGTTTCGGTTGAAAAAACTTTAAACTCGACAGTAGGTCAGGTTGTTGGTTACTGCTGGAACTTCACTGACAATGTTGGAGCATCAAGCACAACAGGAATCCAAACATTCACATTAACAAGCGGATTCAGCGCAATAACAGCAAACACCACAATCGCCGACAAGCCAGTTACCTTAAGCGTAACAATCGATGATGATGTGGAAGTTAGCCACTACATCTGGAGCTGGAACAACACCGGAACGATGGTAAATGGAACTACAACAGCTTGGACATCTAACCCCGTCACTTTTGATGGAACGTGGAACGACACAGCAGGAAACACGGTTTCTGTCTTAGTCTACGCAAACGACACATCTAACAACTGGATAGAAACTGCAATATACAATTTTACGCTAGTGAACTATCATGCCTACTTCACTTACTTTCCAGTATCGCCAATTCAAGGGGACTCCGTAGACATAACATTGCATGTGCAGAAGGCTGGAGAAGTCTTCAATAACTACATAGCAAATGTCACACGCAACGGCAGTCTCTGGAAAATCAACGTCACACTAGCCAGCAATCCCCTTTCTGACCTTTCGTTAGAGGCAACAACAAGAACATATACTGTGACGGCGCTTTATGACACAGACCTCTCAGATTATGTAGACTATTCAGTTACGCCAGAATCGATCACATGGACAGGTACAGGTCCCCCATCATCTCCAGGAAGTCCACCGCCGCCAGCAGCAACCTATGCGGTTTCAATCAGAGTTGTGAGGGGAACAGCGCCAGTTCCAGCGGTAACAGTTACTCTTGCAGAACAATCGCGGACAACTGACGATCAAGGCTACGTCACCTTCAGCGCATCATCTGGAACCCATAACCTGCGGGTAGTCCAAGAGGGCACAGTAGTTTACAGCAGCCAGCTTCAAGTCACAAAAGACGGCACTTGGCAAATAGACCTCAACCAACCAAACCAGCCTCCCCTAAACATCACTCCAGAACAGCAGCAGATTCTTCCAGAAATTCCCTCAGAAATTGCACAGCTTGGAATCGTAATCATAGTTGCAGTGATTCTGGTGGCTTTCGTTTCAACTCAGACAGGAAAGGGTAAAACAGAACGAGATTGGAGAAACCAAAACAGAAACCTCAAGAAAGGAAAAGAATGGAGAAAATAATGGTCGTAACAACCAAAAAAGCATGATGACAGGAGGTGATAAGATGGAAAGGAAAACAACTTTAACTTACATCTTTACTATAGTTGCAGTTCTTACGTTAAGTTTCGCAGCAAGCTACGCTATATACGCAACCGCCTACCAAAATGGCATAAACTACGAACGCAATGCAGCATTAGGCATGGACGTTGGAACAAACAGCCTTCACGTCACAGTATATCTTCAGCGTGTAGGTGAAGAACCGCAGTTCTGGAGTCATCATCCTGGACAGATAACAACAATCGGATTGAACTGGATAGAAGACCAACTTGGAGACTCTCCTGCAACTGACCCTGCAGAATGGATTTCTGTAAGCTCAAATGACACCTCCCCAGCCGCTGGCTGGACACAAATAATTGATGAAATCGCCGCAGATGGACTTACTAGAGCAAGTGGAGCATACACTTCTACTGGAGACGGAGTTTGGACTATCAGCTACCAATTCACAGCTTCTGGCACACTCACAGACGTTCAACTAACTGGACTACAATGGGCAGCTTCTGGCGACAGCAACCTACTTGGAGCAGACACTTTCACGCCAGTAACACTGAATGACGGAGACAAATTGACTGTAACTTGGACTATAACAGTAACTTAAACTGCCGTGTTTTTTCTTCACGGCAATCCCAAAATTTAGAGAGGTGAAAGGCATGAAAATAAAAATAGAACTGCAACGATGGTGGGCTTATTTCGGCGTAGCGATGTTTCTACTGGTTACTCTGGGTCTGCTAATTAACGTAGCCTTCTTTGACGTTCTAACGTTAACGTATCTCTTCGCTGGCTGCGGACTTGCTGCAGCAACTATAATAAAATTAGCCAAAAACCTGTTATCTTCCAAAGAAACTTCAGCAGTCAAAAAAGCCAAAAGCATACTGGTAGCGAGCAAGGTGAGAAACCCACTTGAAGAAAATTAAGATGAACACTAAGTTCATCTTTCCCCCTTTTTCTTATAAAACCTTACATAATAAAAGTGTACGAAGATGAGCAAAACTAAATCTGTCACTCTTGCTTTAGTCGTTTTGTTAGTAACTACTATCTTCTTTCAAGCTTTCATTATTGTTCCTACTGTATATGCAACAGAAATTTTCAGTGACGGTTTCGAGGATGGAGATTTCAGCGCATGGACAGGAACATCAGTTGTCGGTACTGGTTCAACGAATGATGTAATAGACACCAATCCTCATACTGGCACCTACTGTTCAGAACACTATGTCGGCGCGGGCAACGCAAAAAAGGCGTATGCTCAAAAATCTTTTACGGAACAAACAACAGCCTATGCAAGAGCATACATCAAGTTTGAAGATGTTCCAACAGGAACAGACGACCATTGGCGGTTAATATGTCTTTATGGTAACAGTGATTCTACAAGTCTTGTTAATGGTAAAGTTTATGCTGGAACAGTTAGCAGTAATCAACCTCGCTGGTCAATATATTACAGAGATGGTGCTGGCTACACTGAAGATAGATCATATACGGATTCACAACCTGAGGCAGACATTTGGTATTGTGTGGAAATTAAGGGTGTGGTTGATGGTAGCGCTGGCGAGGCGAGAATGTATGTTGATGGCGTAGAAATCTACACCAAAACGGGGTTAACCAACAATGGCTACGCAGACTCTATGGATTCTACCAGAGTCGGAGAAGGTTACTCATGGGGTGACGATGCGCACACAATTTATGCAGATTGCGTTGTTGTCTCAGACGCATATATCGGACCAGAAGGAGGGGCTGAAGAATATGAAGGTGCGGCAAGTCAATCTATATCAGTAGATTCTGCTACATCAAGATTACTTGAAGCTGTTCGAGGTGCAACTCAAGGACTTAGTGTCGCAACGGCTGCAGCTAGAGTTATCGGAGCAATTAGAGGAGCAAACCAAGCACTTGGACTATCTCCAGTTACAACTAAACTGTCTGAATTTGCAAGAGAAGTTACTCAAGGAATTGCAATTAGTTTGGCAGCAACTAGAATTCAAGAGTTAGTTACTGGAGCAACTCAATCGATAGCATCTTCTTTAAGTGGTGACCGCTTAGCAGAAATTGCTAAAGGCGTAAGCCAAGCTACAGAAGTTTCTTCTGTTGGAAGCAGATTAATTGAGATTGCAAAAGACGCTACTCAAGGAGTAGCAACCAATTTAGCAGCAACCACAATTCGAGCAGTAGTTGTTGAAGCAACGCAATCAATTTCCGCTGCAATAAGTGCTGACCGCTTATTTGAAGCAATACGAGGAGCAGCTCAGGGAGTAGGCATTAATTTAGTAACAAGCAAACTTTCAGAATTTGGTAGAGGAGTTTCACAATCAATTTCTACTGCATTAAGTGCCGATAGATTGATTGAAATTACACGGGGAGTAAGTCAAGCCATAAATGTCGGTATTGTTGGAGACAGGCTACTTGAAGCCACAAGAACCATTTCTCAAGCGATTTCTGTAGGATCAGAAACAAGTAAATTATCAGACTTTATCCGAGGAGTAAACCAAGGAATTGATGTTGATTTAGCAACAAGTAAACTGACAGAAATCAATCGTGCTGTAAGCCAAGCAATTGGCACATCATTTGCTGGTGAACGGCTGATTGAATTAACAAGGACTGCAATGCAAGGAATAACTACATCTTTAAATGGTGAACGACTAATCGAAATTATTAGAGGAGCAAGTCAAGAAATCGGATTATCACTTGACGGCTCAAGGTTAGCAGAATTCGGAAGAGCTGTAACCCAAGGAATCGGTTTTGCGTTAGAAACAAGTAGAATCTCAGAATTCATTAGAAGTGCTACACAAACAATAACAACCTCATTAAGTGTTGATAGATTAATTGAAATCACAAGACAAGCAAGTCAAATTATTAGCGTTGGTACTGCTGGAGACAGACTAATTGAAGTTGTAAAAAGCGCATCTCAAGCAATTAACGTTGGTTTAGAAACAAGTAAAATAGGCGATTTCATTAGGAGTGCCACCCAAAGTATTTCTTTGTTATCAGAAACAACCAGAATTGGCGACGCATTCAGAAATGTCAGCCAAACCATAGGAGCAGTATTGGATGGTGAAAGATTGGGTGCATTTATGAAGGACGTTAGTCAAGTCATGGGTATTTCAACTGACGGAGAAAGACAAATTGATGTAATAAAAAGTGTGTCCCAAAGCATAACAACTTCATTAAACGGAGAAAGACTGATAGAGGTAACAAAACAAGTTACTCAAGCAATAAACGTTGTTCTAAATGGTGAACGACTAGCAGACTTTATTCGAGCAGCAAGCCAAAGTATCGGTGTCTCAGCGGATGTAGCCAGATTAACCGAATTCTTCAGGGCTGCAACTCAAGGAATATCTGTAAACCTTCAATCGGTAGGAGAAAAGGTGGGAACTTACATTCGAGCTGCCACCCTAGCATTTACTACATCTCTACAAGGTTTACGGTTAATTGAAATCACAAAGATTGCATCTCAAACTGTAAGCATTGCTTTGGATGTAGAAAAGTTATCCGACTTCTTTAGAACAGCATCACAATCAATAGTGGTGGGTCTTGAATCGTTAGGAGTAAAGATTGGAATTTATATACGAAATGCTGCTTTAGCAATTTCTACTACTTCGCAAAGCTTACGTTTGATTAAAATAACGAGAACAGCGTCTCAATCTATAAGTACCGCTTTGGATGTAAACAGATTAGCAGAATTTAGTAGAGCTGCCAACCAAACAATAACTTTGAGCCTACAAGCTGTAGCAGAATTCACTGCTGGAGTCTTTGCATACTCCAGAACTGCTTCTTTATCTATAGCAACAAGCATCAGCGCAATAGGGGAAATGATTCCGGGCATTAGTGAATATTTTAGGACAGCCACTTTATCAATAACAGTTAGTATCCAAGGCGTTGGAAAAACATTTCTTGAGTATTTCAGAAGTGCCACTTTAGCAATTTCTGCTGCATTAAATAGTTTGCGTTCGATTGCGATAGTAGTTATTCCTGGTGGACCATTAATTCCGACAACCCCTCCAGCAGTTATCCCACCAGTATTGCCAACAATAATTCCAAGTCCTCCACTTACTTCATATCTGTTTAGTGCAGCCATCATACTTATAGCAGTTGCAGCCATTATCGTTTCTACGCAACGAGAAAAGAAACGGGCTTTTGAAAGCGAATGGAAAAAGCAAGGCAAAGACGGCATAACCAAAAAAGAATGGAAAACTAAAAAAGAAGCAAAGGCTTCCTCAAAAGAATTCAAAACTTCAGACAAGTCTACTTCAAAAGACTTCAAAATTAAAGAGAAAGAAAAATCACGCAAAAAATGGCAAAGCAAGAAGCAATCCTCTAAAAAGGAGTTCAAAATTCAAGAAAAATCACATAAAAAACAACAAGAAACTAAGCAGAAAACCGCCAAAAAAGGATGGGGTACTGGAGGCGGAAGTACGTCTAAAAGAAAATGGAAAACTAAACCAAAAAAAGATAAAGGTGGAGCTAAGTGGAAGACATGATTTGCCCAAACTGCAAAAGCGCGAATTTGAGACAAACTTCAATCCTTAACATATTCAGCTGCAAAGACTGCAACGAAACCTTTGAACTAAACATCAGGAAAACCTAAAATGACAAAAAAACAAAGCACTTACATGAAAGTCCTATTAGTTATTGCTGTCTCAGGAATATTGTTGATTTCCCTCTACACTCTTCCCACAGGAACCTCAGTTGATATTTCAGCAACAAAACAGGAAGGAACAGAACTTCTCATAAATCCAACACTAGAAAACAACGCTTCAGGCTGGGATAGAGGTTCATGGCGATTCATCAGCAAAAGCTGGGCACCATCAACTTGGACTGACGAGGAAGGCAAAGTCACCATGGATCTTTCAGGCTATGACAGAAGCTTCTACTGCATCAGCTTAGCACAGCATCCTAATCAACCTATCTATGACAAGCAGCATCAATACATTGTTACGTGGAAAGGAAAAATGAACAATGGTGATACTCTTCCAACAGGTTGTCTTGGAATGGGCGTGAACTTTTGGCTAGATGTGATGCAAAACAATCAGTTAGTTGAAACTCTTGAACTCTACGTTTTCTTCTATCAAAAAGGCTTCTACACAATTCCAGTTGGTTCGTGGAAAGATTATGGCTACAGAGGAAGCTACTGGTACGAAACTATAGTAGATGCACCAAACGAAGACACTTGGAGATTCTTCTATTTTCATCCGTTTCAGCTTAAGTTTGGTGAAACAACAGAATACACTTTTAGCTTAGATAAATGTTTAGACATTGTTAGACAAAACGCAGGGGAACAATACAAAAATGCAGACTACTTTATTCTTACCAGCATAGATCCCGTGATGGAGATGTTTATGGCAGAAGGAAGTTTCACAGTTGAAACTTTAAGTTTAAGGAGAGTTAATTAATGGTAACTTTCAGCGTAATCCTTTCGCCCCCAGAAGTTGAGTACAAACCTCTAATACAGGATGCTTCCTCGCCGCTTTGGAAAATAAATGTTAAAAACCTCAAAAAACTACGTGTCGATGAATTGATCAAGCTTTATTACTCAAAACATGCTTCCACAAACTTCAAACGGATGATTGTTCATACATTAAGCGTAAGGAGAGTTAATCAGTGGTTGGTCCAAGAAGAACGATGACTAAAAGGTCTAGTTCCAGAAAAGGTGGTAGAGGATACTCTTCACCATCAAAAAGCAAACATAGAATGGTGTAACCGCTAATCTATTATGTCAAAAAGCGTAAATGTTATATTCTTGGAAAACCCATAATATTCTCAGAGAGATGAAAAGGCTTTGGTAAGACCACGCAAAAAAGACACTTCTTTACGGCGTTACTGGCGAAAACAGAAAAAAAAGGCGAAAAAAAAGTGAAAATAAGAGACATTCTTGTGTACACACTAATTCTTTTATGGATGATTATACCTGACCCAACAGACATCTTCGATTTTGGTTTACCGCTGATTGAAGGGTTTACCGCGGGCATCTATTATATTTTCACAAAAAAGTTTGTTAACGGAGGAAAAAGAAAAAGATGAAGCAAGAACAAAAAAAATTGGTTTATATTGCTATAGCATTGTTTGTTATAGTTTTGGTCGGAAACAGTCTGTACCCATTGATTGGGATAAGCGTTAGCAAATTGTACATTGACCTTCAAGGCTACGAGGACCCTGCAAGCCATGAGTGGAGAGGTAGCTTCTGGAGCGTAGTTATGGTAACAGACTGGACGGATCAGATTGCCGGATTTCATCTAGCAGCTAATACGGGAGATCCATCAGAGACTTACGCTGAATCGTTGGAGGGTTCTGTCAAAGCTCAATCATATACTATAGGTGACAAACAGCTTGTTCCAACCGCAGATGTTATGGTTCACATCACTCCTAGACAACCCTATTATGAGCGTCCACTAGAGATTCAGCAAGGAAACTATGTAAAAGGGGCGTGGGGACGCCAAGACGGTTCTGGAGGATGGACAAAAACTTCAGATCATGCTGATGCTGTTGCTTTTGTTCATTACAGTTTTGGAGCTGGAAGCTGGACCCTTCACACTCCCTTTAAAGTGGACGTTTACAAAGAGGGAGTCTTACTCGCAACACAGGAAATTGACACAGTAGGGGCAACTGGAATCTACAGAATACCCGCAAGCGGAGAAGAGTTTATCAACATTATTGATTTAGGCAAACTTTCTACTGGATATGGTGAACCTCAATGGGATGACATTCTCTATTTTAGTGAGAACTATATTTTTGTCCGTTCACCAACTGCTGATATTTTGTTGAAGTACGATTCGGGACAGATCCCTGTTGGTGTTTATGGGAGTTCCATATTAGGAGTTGTTGACGCTGATTGTTTCAGCACCTACTGGTATGGCTATCACCGCTACTTTAGCGATTCTTCCGCTGCACCCGTAGGAACCTCTGCCAATAGTGTTGCCCAATTATATGCTGGATATTATCTTGAAAATGGAATCGCTAAACCTCGCGCACCTGATGTGTTCAGCAACGTAATTCCTTATCTTCAAAATCGTGGAATACAGAAGGTTAGTATGCCTACAGGATTTGACCACTTAACAAAAACCGCAGACAATAATCTTCGAGTTTACATGAAATATGGAGCTTACAGCAGTCTCATAACCATCAAGATTTCCACTGAATTAGCAGATACGATTGTTTGGCAGCCACAAGTAGCCAACTTTGAGATAACAAGCTTCCCAGATTTCGGAGACATAACAGATACCAGAACAGCATCAATAACGATTAAGTGTCTTGAAGGAACAGGCTCAGCAACTATTACTTTAACTAAAGACCCAACTGATACTCCAACTAGTTTTACACCAACTTTAGGTACTCAAACATTGACTACTGGACAAAGCCAAACCTTAAACTTTGACATCCTAAATCTTGGAACTTCAACCACAAAAACTTTTACGATTAATGCTCAAGTTAAAAACAGTCTAGGTTCTGTGACTGACACAGCCTCTGCTAGTGGTAGGTTACTTCAGAAGACTGGAGCAACAACGATACTTCATGTAATTACCCAGTTTGAGGGCAAACCAATAAGCGACCTTCCAGTTATGATAGAATATTCTGGAACTAGCCAAACAAAAACTACAGGGCTTGATGGGTTAGGAACTGCAACATTCAATCTTGGCACCAGCGCCGACATATCGGTTAAGGCTACATTCGCTGGAAATGCTGTATATCAGCCAGCATCGAAAACAACCACTGTTAGCGGAGGCTCAGAAAAAACTTTGACATTGGCTTTAACAAAACATGATATTACCCCGCCCCCATATGACTGGACAACAATACTTTTGCTTCTTGCAGTCGGTGTGGCACTAATTTTGTTGGGGATGTACTATTTCAGAGGAAAAAAGAGACCTCGAAGGAGCAGGAGAAAAAATAAATAATGATGACACGAACACGATTACTAGCAATTTTGTTAGTAAGTGTAGTTGTCTTTTGGTACTTGTCTGAGTGGATATTTGGCATATTTTTTGGTGTAGAATATCCAATTATTGGCAAAATTGGAATTACACCGTTTAGTTGGCTTAGAGCTTATGGGGTGCTGATTGGCGGAGTTTTTGCAATAATCGTTTTTATGATGCTGGATAAAAGGAGAAAAATGTGATGAAAAAATCGTTCTCCCCCCCAAAACCGCAAAAAACTCCAGAAAATGATGCTGGAAGCCTTCACTAGCGAAATTCACACTCTCACCCCTGAACTTCAATATATACTGGCAGATGACATGGTTACAGCTCTTCAGCAATCCGAAAAAAAGACTCAATAAAGCAACAAACTTAGCTAGGATACAAAATGTTTAGACATGACCAAACTTTTAGCGGAAATATAAACATAATTTGGCATAAACGCTAAATTAATATGACAAAAAAGAAACATGGGAAGAGATAGCATGAAGGGTTTCGTTTTCGCTGTTTTCGCGGTTGCCTTCACGTTTTTTCTTATGTCTCAATACGGTCCCGAAACATTATTGAAGGTTTTTACGGATTTCCTAGTTTGGTTTTTAGGTCTTTTTTTGGGTTGTTTTTACTTGGCAAACTTATTCGTTATTAGTTACGTAGATTCTACTTATATCTTTTATTGCGAAAATTTTAATACGTATCTTATGCGGATTTGTATCGCAAGTTATTTATACCTAAACGTAGAATATACGGAGCATGTGCGGAGGAATAAAATGCAGACGCTAAAAACCTTCATTTCTAAGGTTATTGCCGATGGACGAGTCACCATACCAAAAGAACTCCGTGAACAAGAAGGAATCAACGAAGGCGATTTTGTAGAGGTTCAAGTCAAAAAAGTGAACATGGGGGTTGCTGTCTGATGGCTGGTAAGCGGTTGCTGTCTCTTGAAGCCTCTAAGCTTATGATTCTAGAGTTTGTTGAGGATTTGAA
>Ga0315546_1001082_pt1 | contig 17882 bp, 22 predicted proteins | sample SalMarSW160170MG_FD_203833 | JGI IMG/M metagenome (GOLD analysis project Ga0315546, IMG submission 203833) | Salt marsh sediment microbial communities from the Plum Island Ecosystem LTER, Massachusetts, United States - Salt Marsh Sediment SW1601-170 ... | reverse complement strand
GCAAACAACAACTACGGCATCGTGCTCTCTGCACGGTACGAACAATGCGTCGGCAACATCATAACAGAAAACAACATAACATCAAGCACCAAGGATGGCATCCGTTCATGGAACGCTGAAGGCACAATCATTACTGGAAACAGAATAACAGACAACCAAGAGAACGGCATCAACTTTGCCGGGTCTCCAAATGCTTACGTCGTCGGAAACGCCATAGCCGGAAACAAAGACTACGGGATTAGGCTCTCCGGCTCAGCCAACATCACGGTTTACCACAACAATTTCGTGGACAACATCAAACCCGGCGTTGTTTTAACTTTCGATCGTGTTTATTGGAACAACGGCACTGAAGGCAACTACTGGAGTGACTACACTGGTACGGATGCTGACGGCGACGGCATAGGAGATACTCCTTACTCAAGCATCTACGCCATCACAGACTCTTGCCCGCTTATGGAACCCCATGACATTTCAGAACATGAGATACCTGACGTAATCCCAGAGTTTCCATCATGGACGCCAATATTGATTGTGCTAGTTGCTGTCATGGCTGTAACTATCCTTTATCGAAGTCGATTTCACAGCCAACAAAAGGAAGAAGTAAAATGATGAGATTCAAATCAACAGTTGCCCTATTACTGGTTCTTTCCTTTACACTTGTTTCTATTTCAGAAATCGGGATAGTGAAAGCAGATTGCGTAATCTACATTGGATCTGATGGAATCGTTAAAGGAACGGATAAGATTCTGAGAGATGGAAACATCTACACTTTTTTGGGAAACATCAACATCGATAGTTCTGCGATTCATGCTATCACAGTTGAGAGAGACAATATTATTCTTGATGGGGCAGGTTACACTCTTCAAGGAACAGGAAGCGGAACAGGAATTTTCCTTTTTAATTGTAACAATGTGACAATCAAGAATATAGAAGTAAGAAATTTTGCTTATGGAATCAACAGCGTTTCGCGCGCCGGCCACTACCAATCTAATAACCACACTATTTCTGGAAACAATATAACAGCGAACGGAAATGGGATGTATATTAGAAGTTCACATAACATCATAGTTGGAAACAACATCTCATACAACGAGGATTATGGAATCGACTTTTCTGGTTCAAACAATCTGCTAAGAAACAATACAATGGACAGCAATAAGTATAATTTCGGTGTTACGTCTGATCCTGGCAACAACGACATTGATAGGTCAAATACGGTGAACGGTAAACCAATCTGTTACTGGTTCGATGTGAAAGACAGAACTGTGCCGTCAGACGCTGGATACGTGGCTCTCATAAACTGCAAAAACATAACCGTTCAGAATTTGCAACTCTCCCATAATGGGGAAGGCATAATTCTGGTCTCTACGACAGATTCAACAATAACCCAGAACAGCATAACAGCAAACAGAGACGAGGGAATCGGACTCTATCAGTCAAGTAGAAACGTCATTTCTGGAAACTACATTGCAAACAACGGAAGAGGAAGTGAAGTTGGAGTTTGGGGAAGGGGAATTGGAGTCAGTGGTTCGTTCGAGAATCAAATAATCGGAAACACGATAACAGAAAACAATGGTTATGCCATCCGATTCACAGGAGATCAAAGAGATAATGTGTTTTACCATAACAACTTCATCGACAATAAAGTGCATGAAGGGCTCCAGGTTTCGATGGATAAGATTTTTTGTCTTGGGCTGGGTAATGCGTGGGACAACGGCGAAGAAGGCAACTACTGGAGCGATTATGTAACGAGATATCCTAACGCTACGGAAGTTGACGGTTCAGGGGTAGGAGACACAGCCTTCTACATCAATGAGAACAACCAGGACAGCCATCCACTCATGAATCCAGTTGATGTAAACGTAATTCCAGAGTTTCCATCATGGGTGCTCCTATTTTTTTCACTCGCTGTGTTTGCGGTTGCTGTGGTCATTTACAAGCGGAGGCTAACAAAAAATCAATCGTTGGAGGAGTTGATGTGAAGAAATTTGCGATGATGGTTATCCTGTTGATGGTTATTGTGTTTCCGATTCTGCAGGTGTCAAGAGCTTATTCAGTGGAATCCACTGCTCGGGAAAAGGCTTTGTCGTTTATAGAGAATGTGCTTCCCATAGACATTTCACAATACAATGTAACCTTTTCGAAATATTACACGGTAGAGATTCTGGAAGGTTTGCCTTCAGAGTATGTGGTGTATAACTTGGAATCAGAAGAAAGCCTAGTCAATGTGACCTGCAGGATCGAAAATGATGCGCTAACCTTCTGTATGGTAAGCCCAAAAAATGGGTCAGTTATCAGCGACCGCCAATACGAAAACCTGATTGATGCAGCAGACAGTTTTCTTGACCGATACCAGACCCACACTGGACAAGATTTAGAGGCTATAAAAAACACTCTAAACGATGTTGATCCAACAGAAAACATGACCGTAACAGCAGGCGACATCAAACTGACCATAAGCAATGGAGGAATCTGGGGGAACAAAGAAACATCATTTGACTGGAGACACGTCTATAATGGCTGCGAATACCCTGCATTATCTCTCGGTTTCAGCAACGGGGTTTTCTCCACGTTAAACGATGGCGGCATCATCTACACGATAGGCGACACAACCGTGAACATTTCAGAAGAACAGGCCATCAACATAGCAATGAACCACATACAGAATTACTCATACACTATGCCTGGCGGCGGTGAAATAAGCGACTTCAACGTAACTGAAGAACGAACAGAAGCTTGGCTGGTGCCCTCCCCAAGAGAGCCTTATGTGCTGTATCCGTTATGGGAAGTAATGCTGTATCTGAACCAGACATATCCCGGCAGCGTTTACGCCCTCTTAGTCACAGTATGGGCTGACACCGGAAAAGTCTCCTCCTGCAGCAACCAAGCAGCCGGAGGCATCATACCAGAGTTTCCCTCATGGACGCCACTGCCGATTATGTTAATTGCAATAATAGCGGTGGCAGTCATTTACAGGCATAACCTACACAAACAGAACCGAGGGAGAGCAGATCAGTGAGAAAATTCGCATTCTTGCTTGTTCTATTATTGTTTCTTTCTTTAGTTCTTCCAGCATTTTCTACACCTCTCGCTAAGGCAGCTGAGGATTCTTGGACAACCTTGGCTCCTCTGCCCGTGACGTCTTATTCTATGGGCGCTACCGTATTGAATGGAACCATCTACATTGTTGGAGTTGCTAAAAATGGCAATACTTACAATTACCAATATAACCCCAGTACAAACACATGGTTAGCTAAAACGCCAATGCCCACTAATAGAGTCAGCTTCGCGGTAGCTGCTTGCCAAAACAAAATTTACGTCATAAGTGGATCTCCTAGCGCAACATTTGCTGCGCCCACCGAGGTTTATGATCCGAAAACTGATACTTGGGAGCAGAAAGATTGGATATCTACACCGAGAATTAGCATGGAAGCCAACGTTGTTGATGGAAAAATCTACGTGATAGGCGGCGGAGTGCCGCTTAACCTCTTTCGAGTGATACCTGCCTCAAACGTAAATGAGGTTTATGATCCAGAAACTGATTCTTGGAGCTATCTGGAGCGTATGCCAACGGCGGTTAAGAACTACGCCTCTGCCGTTGTGGACGGAAAAATATACATAATCGGAGGATCAAACCCTTGGGACTTCCCTAATGTGGCGCTTAACCTAGTTCAAATTTTTGATCCCAAAATAAACCAGTGGAGTCAAGGTACACCCATTCCTATTGGCGTTTCTGGGGCAACCGCAGGAGCAACCACTGGTGAATTAGCCCCCAAAAGGATATACGTGTTAGGTGGTTCTCCAGTGGACCCCGAATCTGAACCATGCAACCTCACTCAAGTCTATGATCCAGAAAAGAACGTCTGGAGTACTGGCGCCCCGATGCCGACCCCTGATAGGGATTTTGGTGTGGCGGTAGTAAATGATGAATTATACGTGATTACAGGTAACAACGAAAAATACACTCCAATCGGTTACATTCCCGAGTTTCCTTCATGGGCATTAATGCTGATTACTCTAGTTGCAGGAGTAGCTGGGATGGTCATTTACAGGCGTAGCCTACACAAACAGAAACAAAGGAGAGAGATTGCGTGAAACGATCTGCATCTCTGCTTGTTCTATTATTATTTCTTTCTTTAGTTCTTCCCACTTTTTCAGTACCTTTAGTTAGAGCAGCTGACGATTCTTGGACAACGATGGCTCCTCCACCTACTCCATTTTACAGTAATATTGGTGCTGCAGTGGTAGATGGTAAGATCTACTTTATTGGAAGTCAAATAAATGCGAAGTATGACCCTGAAACAAACACTTGGGTATCAATAGCTTCGCCACCAACTTATAATGGATGGGGTAGTGTTGTTGCTTGTCAGAACAAAATTTATTTAATTGGTGGCAATGCGTCAAAACCAACTCAAGTTTATAACCCTGCAACTGATATTTGGGAAAATAAAACATCAATACCTACCTCAAGAATTTACCAGCAAGCTAATGTTGTTGGTAATAAAATCTATGTGATTAGCGGATCAGTGATGGCACCCTTGGGTGTTGTTACTTTTTTTAATTCTAATGACGTTTATGATCCAGAAACTGATTCATGGTCTGAAATGGAACCAATTCCCACACCAGTGGAAGGATACGCATCTGCTGTGTTGGACGATAAAATTTACATTATCGGTGGTGGAGTTGCTGGTGTTCCTGGAGAATATCTTCCGACAAATCAAGTTCAAATATTTAATCCAGAAACTAATCAGTGGACAGATGGCACACCTATTCCTACTGGTCTTTGTTATGCGAGAGCATGTGTAACCACAGGATTGTTAGCACCAAAACGGATCTATGTTATTGGAGGATCCCAGACCTATTATTTCCGTTATGCATACTCTGCTGTCACTGACTTAAATCAAATGTATGATCCAGAAACTGACACATGGACTAATGCCACTTCTATGCCTACTCCTCGTTGTAAATTTGGAATTGCTGTCGTAAATGATGAAATTTATACAATTGGAGGTCACAACTCCACTGATCAGACCGTTGTGATTTCTGTAAACGAGAAATACACCCCAATGGGATTTATCCCAGAGTTTCCTTCATGGTTCATTTTACCATTGTTTTTTGTTTCAACCGTTGTTGTTATATTCTGTAAAAAGAAATTAACAAAGAGCTCATAGTTTCACTCTTTCTTTTCCACATTCCCTGTTTAGAATTGACTATATCCTTTTTGCGTGATAGATATACGAATTTTATTGGTATATCCTTTTAGTCGAAAGGATATACGAATTTCCTATTGTATTCTTACTATAATATTACTGAATTCATACCAAATTCTGTCCGTTGCTCCAAGTCAAGTTCAATCTTTTTTCTTGTCTACTTTGAAATTGGATTCGCATTAATGCCGTGCTTCAAACCGAATACATTTTCCATAATGAAGAATGCCCTTGGCTTTTCATTTCATAATCAGGTGACAAGGGCATTCAAAGGATTTTCAAGCCATTTGCAGGCGTTGGTTTTTTTTTGGTTAAATTTTAACCCCCAAACCCAAACGTATGGAAAACGTGTACACAAAGAATAGTAACTTAGTCAATATTTCTTGACTAAGAAAAGGTGTGTTTTGGTCAAGGTTTCTTGACAAAAAAAGTCTTATTCAAAAATATCTAAAACATTAGGGGAGAGAACTGATGCTGTGTAAAAAGCTGTTTCTCGTAAGTGTAGTCCTTTTTGTTTTAGTCAGTTTTGCTCTAATTAGTTTGGTTGGAGCCTCTTCTGAGATGTGGAGCCAAACATACGGAAACGGAAAAGAAATGGGTCAATCGTTGGTTGAAACGTCTGACGGCGGATTTGCTATCGCTGGAAGTACAGGTTCGTTTGGTGCTGGAGGCAGCGATTTTTGGTTGGTTAAGACGGATGCAAATGGGAACATGGAATGGAACCAAACGTATGGAGGAGCAGGGTCTGAAAGTGCTATGGTGTTGATTAAGACTTCTGATGGAGGATTTGCAATAGTCGGGTATACAGAATCTTTTGGTGCTGGAGAATGTGATTTTTGGTTAGTTAAAACGGACAGCTATGGAAACTTGGAATGGAACCAAACATACGGAGGACCAGGTTATGACTACGCTAGATCGTTGATTGAAACGTCTGATGGAGGATACGCCATTGGAGGTAACTATGATCCGACTTATGAAGACCCGTTTGGTGACCGTGATTTATGGGTAGTTAAAACTGATAGTTACGGGAACATGGAATGGAACCAGACATACAGCGACTCACCTATGAACTCTTGTTCCGACCTAGTTGAAACAAACGATGGAGGATACTTGTTAGCTGGTGGCACTGGTCGTTACCTTGTTGAAGCTAACATATGGATAATAAAAACCGATGAACATGGAAACATGGAGTGGAACCAAAGATACGGAGGAAGAAACCATGCAGGAGCTAATTCCTTGGTTAAAACCTCGGACGGAGGCTACGCCATAGCTGGTGACCGTTCTCAAGATTTTTGGTTAATAAAAATTGACGAATCAGGAAACATAGAGTGGGATCAAACATACTTTAAATCAGGAGCTGAAGAGGCTTACTCACTGGTTACGACCTCTGATGGAGGATACGCATTAGCCGGAGTAACTTCTGGTGCCATTGGTAATCAAAACTACATCGATGCATGGATGGTTAAAACTGACGCGAGTGGAAACAAAATTTGGAATCAAACATACGGGGGAACAGGAGATCAATACATTTATTCATTAGTTGAAACCTCTGATGGGACGTTTGCCTTAGCTGGTTTCACAACTTCTACTTATGCGGGTCCTGGTGATATGTGGTTAGTAAAAACTGACGAGTATGGCTATATCCCAGAGTTTCCATCATGGATTATTCTGCCACTGCTCATTACCGCAACCTTGGTGGCTATAATCTACAAAAAGAGACTACCCAAGACACCAAACCAGCAATCATATTAGGAGACTAATAACAGCGTATTGTTGAAAACTAGCTTTTTCTGGAGAAGTTTGTGTCCCTTCATTTAGTATCTGTTTTGTCGTAGAGAATTGTCGGAAATATGTCGGAGTAGCCTTTTTTGAGGTCGTTCTGACTAGATTTTCCTGTGAGTTCAAAAAAGTTTATTTGTTTCTTTGAGCCTTATTTATGTTTTAGAGCTTTAAAATAGCCTTAGATGATGAAAGAAGAGATGGTATCGTGAGTCTTGCTATTCACAAAAAACAGCTTTTAGTTCACAAAATCGGCTCATCAGTTCAATGTTAAAAATTTTCTTCTTTTGATGAAAGAAGCTTGTTTTAGGCTTTTCTAAAACTGATTGGTTAATGAGGGGTTCAGAAAAGGTATAAGAAACGGTTCAGATTTTTCAGGTTTCACTTAACTCATTTGTGAGTAAGAACTCATTTTTGAGTAGTGTGTAGTTTCAGAAACGGTGTGTGTATATGGGTTCTTATTGGTGTAACGGCGGTTTTCAGGTGTTTTTAGTGAAAAGAGTTTCAGTTTCAGTTTCTCAGTCATTAACTTTTTGTCGTTTACATTGTAAGGTTTTGAGTTTTTTGTGACTTAAATCATGTGTCACCTGAGACGTTACTCACTTTTAAGTTGCTACCCATTTCTGAGTCACAATGCAAAAGATTAGTATTGTCACTCATTAATGAGTAGCTACTCATTTTTGGGTGTGACAAAAGCCAGAAGGAAGCTCATCAATGTTTTTGCCGATCAGGGAATAGGCTTCTCGCATCAGGTCTAAAAGCTGTTTCACTTCATCTTTGTTCAAAACAATGGCTTCTTGGTTGCCGTTTGAAGTGATCTCTAGCCTACAGGTGTCAACAATTTTTTGTTTGTTGTATGCTAGGATTGTTTCAAACTTGAACATCTGTCTTTTTCCTCTCCCTTTCTACTAGCTCTTCATAGTCGCCGTAGTCTTTGGCTTGCTCCGTGTCCATCAGGTAATGATAAAAAATGTCTTTGTAGAGAATGATGCTTCCGCTTCTCGCAAGGACTCTAATCAACGGCTTCTTTGCTAGCTTCCAAGATAACTTCTTAGCCAATTCTTCTTTCAACTCAACATCCTCGCCTAAATCTACAGACTCTCCCCCACGTGCTTCATTCACAACTTTGAACACGCGATCTTCCTCAGTAATCGGGGGCAACCTCTTAAGTGGAATTAACTTTTCTCCTATCATTTTTGCTTTCCCTCATTTTCAAAGAGTTTTTTCAACAATTTAGTTTCTCTCGGGAATATGTCTTCTAAGGCTTCCTCAAACTGCTCTATTATGGGCTTGTAGACATCGTATTTCTCTAATCCTGTTTTCAAAAGCATGCGATCTCTTAACTCAGGCAAGTTCTCAGGCAACCACACTTCAGGGTCTTTATAGACTATCTGCCTCTTCAATGTGGCATAGACCGCTCCTATGTAACCAAGATAATAGAAAGCAACAACGACAAACGGCTCTCCCCTTTTGATCTGCTCTAACAAACTATAAAGCCCTGTAGCTCCAACCCATGAGGCTAATGTTTTTACAACTTCTTTTTCGTCACATTCTCCCTCAGGAATTGCCTTTCTGGTTTCTGCGTTTATCGCCTCTAGCGTTTTGATGCCTAACTCTCTTATCTCAGGCGAGGCTTCTAAAAGAAGATGTGAGAGTTCAAGCGTTGTTGCAATTTTAGTTCCATAATCAGTTAAGAAATATTTTCGTGTGTCTATGTCTTTTATAACAGCCCCTTCCTTTTGAAGTTCCTTCAAATATTTGCTCAACGTGCTACGGCTTCGTATAGTGATATACCATAACTTCCCCTGAACTTTTTGGAATATGCTACCGAAACTTATTGGCTTCTTTTCATGTTCAAGCAAAACCGTGAGAGCCAATTTTGCTGAATCTTCTCTTTTCAATTTAGATTGATCTCCTATGTTATGTAAACAACCGTCATATTTATAAGTATCTTTTGTCGGACTAAGTCCACTTTTTGGACTATTATTGAGGAAGAAGTTATGGCTTCAGAGAGTAAAAGTTTGAAAAAAGAACGGACTAAGGTTAGTTTTTGGTTTGGCAATAAAGTTCTTGAGCTTGTTGATCAAGTTGCGGCAAGCTATGGAATAAGTCGCTCAGTCTACATCCGACTTGTTTTGCGTGAAACCTTAGTCGTGCGGGGGCTTTTGCCACATGAGAAAGGAAGCCCATTACCAAAAGCAGAGGGGGTGTAGCCATTGAAAAAAAACACAACTCTTGAGCGTCTTTTGAAGGTAGGAAGCTTTTCTGAGCTTTTCGGACTGGTTAGCGGATTTAAACTGGAAAAAGTCATACAGAAGATTCGTGTCTGGGGCATAACTGGAAAAGAGTTCTGGTCAAGAGAGGGAATTGAGACTATACTTGCGCCGTATCGGAAGCACAGCAAACAACAAAACCTTAGCGAGAAAGCCATTGATGAAGTTTTACAGTCCTTTGCTGAGACAGCAAAAATTGACATCAATCTTGTGAGACGCGTTTTCTATCAGATCGCCGTTGAAGAAAAGCCTAAAGAAAAACCTGAAGAGATCATCGAGGAAGCCGAAGAGGAACTACCTGAAATTGAAGAGGAAGAACCCGAAGAGGAGACTGAGGGAGAACAATGATCAAAGAAATGCCGTTGGAAGTCAAAGCTGTTGCGATCTTACGTGATAGTCTAGAGAAAGCGGTTGCCGAACTCAACGAACTTTTGCAAGAACAGGTTCCTCAAGAGTTCAAAGAAAAATCTTGCAAATCTGCAATTCCTGACTTCGACCCTGAAGACTTGATGAAGCATAAATGGAAAGGTAAGCGGATCGGTCAAGGGCAATACGCGGAAGGCTCTCTATCTTGGGGATGGGATTTCCGAGACAATTTCAAGCCTGAAACCATCAAAGCCTTAGAGGCAGACTTCGTTTTGACGATAGACAAGAATGAGTTCACTATATTGGAAAAAATCGTGCAGACAAAGAAAGTCAAGGAAGACTGAAGATGTCAAGTCAGATCAGCAAGAAGACCTTAGACGAGTTCGTTAAGCTAGGCGGCTACGACATTGTGAAATATGACAGGAAAAAGAGACGTTGGAAGGGAGTATCGAAAGCCGCGAGAACAACCAATCTCCACAGGGACACGGTTACTAGGATTTTAAAGGAATTCCCTACGAAGCCCATCAAGAAGATCATGCCAAAATATTATGATGATTTCAAAGAATCTACTGGTTACAAGCGTCTTAAAACAGAAATCGGTCATAAATCTTGGTTCAATTACGCAATTAGAGACGTTTTAACAGCGTTTCACTTTCTAGGCAACAAAGACATAATTTACTGGACGTTAGAGGACATACAAAATATTAGACGAAACTGTCTTAAAATGCGAAGCCCCGAGACTGACGACATCCATCCTAACAAGGCAACAAGTCTACGGAGAGCCATAAAAGCCCTTAACATGCACAAGCTCATTCCCGCTTTGGAGCATGTTTCTAAGCCTCCTGCGGGAAAAAAACTTGCATGGTATCTTGAGGAAGACGATCTAATCAAGTTGATACATCAGGTTCAGAGACCCGATACGTTGCTCTATCTCTATGTTGGTGTGACTTCAGGGGCAAGGCATTCAGGTATTGTAACTTTGTCTCCTGAACGGATTAAAACCGCGAGTGGAGAAATGCTAATCTTTGAGCCTAAAAGGAAAGTGTATGTGTCAAAAGTTGTGCCTTCCTGTGTCCTAGAACTTCTGAATCGTTACATTGTTGATTTCAAGTTTAGGGGCGATCAAAAAATTTTCGGTTCAAGCTACAGCGTCTACAATGAGAGATTAACGAAAGCGGGAAGAAAAGCGGGACTAGCCGACATAACTTCAACTCACATCTTAAAGCATACCTTTGTTAGCCAAGCCTCTTTTCATGGTGTCAGTTTAGATGTTATCTCCATTCAGACAGGAACAGAAGAAGGGACTTTGAAAAAGTTCTACCGCGCAGAAAACATAAGACGCATCAGACATGAACTTCTTGGCGAAGACTATGGAGTTACGCCTTTCTCTGAATGGATTGAAAAGGTTCTGCATCCTCACTTTGTGAGCCGCTACAAGGAGATCAAAGAAAAATATGTAAAAACCGATGGTGTCTTGCGCTCAAAAGCTGTTTTCAAACGTGAAGCCAAGCCAACAAAGAAGAAAACCAAGCGTAAATTCTCATGGAAAGCGATCAAGGGCATAGTGGATTCTGAGCCTACGACTGAGAAAGGAAAAAGGCTTCAGAAGTATTGGAAAGCGATCTGGGAACTGCATGAGAAGCATCCTGAAAAGAAGTATGCTGACCTCAAAGAAATTTTCACTCAGGGAGAAAAATCTACGGGAAGGAAGTGAATCTGAAATGACTGAAATATTGTTAGATGGGTATTCCGTCAGTCACGGCGACACTAATGCATATCTCGTTGTCGTTCATCCTAGCTCATCCATCTATAAAAGTGCCGTAGCTGAGAGTTTTCAAGTCAAAACAGTTGGAAACGAATACAAATTTACGAGAGCCGTGTTTTACCTCATGTGGTTTTATGCTAAACCTCCTACTGGTCACCTCGTTGCTCGCCTCTACAACAAAACAGGGACACATGGAGTAGATGCTAAACCGACAGGCTCGCCTTTGGCGACAAGTGACCTAGTAGATATAGCGGTCTTGACTGCCTCAAGACAACCATTCAATTTCATTTTCTCAGGTGACCAACAATACCATGTTTTCAAAGACCATATTTACTGTATCGCATTGGAAGTTCATGACGGCGATTTTGGAGCTTTCGACCGTATCTTAGTGGCTTCTAGCTCAACCCCTGACCATGACGGGAACGGAAGCCACTTCAAGAATGGAGCATGGTGTCCTGATGAGTAAAAGAAAATCGAAGCCAAAGGACAGAGTAGAGATGTTGCCTTTTGCAACCCTAGTATTTGAATCGCCTAACGGAGAAAAATATGAAGCTCAGATACCGCTTGGAGAAAAGCGAGTAGTTGAGGTAACGCCAAAAAGGAAGAAAAAGAAGGAGGAAACTGATGAAAAATGGTAGATAATTTCTCAAGTGCAACCATTACAAAAATACACAATGGTTATGTAATAACAATAAACTGGACGCTGTCTCATGAGACTTGTTACTGCAAAGATGAAAAAACACTTCAGAAGAAAATAGAAGAATTCGTAACAAAAAGGCTTGAACCGTGAGAATTTCAAAGAGGGTTGAACTTTGAATGTTCTCGAAGCGATAAAAAAAGGCGTAGTCAAAGTCAAAGCCATTCGTCTTTTTCCCACTAAGCCGCTTCTCTTCATTGATAGTCGAACAGAGACGGGAGAAAAGCCGACCTTATTGGTCAAGTCGATTCATAATGAAAAGCGCGGTTGCCATGAAGTTGAGATCGTCTTTCTTGGAGGCTACCATGTAGCTGAACCTGACGCGAGACCTCACGTTAAACCTTACAAAGAGTGGCTTAGTTTTGGTCTCATAATTCTTTCCCTAGATGAAGCAAAGGAATTGAAGAAAGTTTTGGAGAGGGTTGTAGAAATCTGAAGCCTCTTCATCGCGGCTAAGCTCGGAGGAATCACCAATAATGAGTAAGAAACTTCAAAAATATAAATCTATTCATATTTTCAATGAATTGTCTAAACATCACACCATAAAAGACATGCGCGCGCATGCTGATGAGATCGCCAGTAAGGTAGGTGTTTCAGTTCGCTATGTTTATGACCAGATCGGCAAAGAGAAAGAATCAAGGAAGGAGATCGCTGAAATTCTCTATAGCCGCTTTGTTGTTAGAAATGACACCTACGCAAAGCAGAATCAAGATAAAAGCTACATACGTGTTTCAGAGCCTTTGACTGGTGAGCTTATAGAGAAAGAGCATTTAGAAAGCAACATCACTCTTGGAACTTACAATCTTGATCTTAAAAACCGTGTGAAATGGCTTTGTTTCGACATTGACCCTCAAGCCGTCAAGGACTCCAAAGAAACAACCAAGAAACTGTATGCAAAATGCGCGGAGCTATTCCCTAAAAGAAGCGTATTACTTGAGGCAAGCCGCTACGGAGACCCCTCTTTTCATATTTGGGTGTTTTGTGAACCTGAAATTCCCGCTTATGTAGCAAGATTCTTAGGCACTAAGGTTTTAGAGAAATGCGGCAACCCTAACATTGAGCTTTTCCCAAAACAAGACGAGATCAAGGAAGACGGATTCGGAAATTTAATGAAAATTCCTTTAGGGCTACACCAAAAATCTCAAAAATGGAGTTGCTTCTTGAACCCTGAAACGTTTGAGCCTTTGCCTTCAGAATCAATCTTAGAAATCGAAGGTTTTACTCTGTCAGATCATGAGATTCGAGAAATAAAAGACGTTGTTGAAAGAAAGAAAGAACCGTTGTGGTTTGGACATGGAGCTAAGGAGACAGAGGCGTATAATGGTCAAATTCCAATGTGCATAAGCCGAATTTTGGAAGGCGTAGAAACAGGGTTTAGAAATGAATGCGGCATACGACTTTCATGTTTTTGGTTGAATTTTTGTAAGGAATCTCCTGAAAAAGTCAACACTATGTTAAGTGAATGGAATTTAAAAAACAAGCCTCCATTAGAAGAGGGAGAATTGAAAAGAATTTTTAAGTCAACCTTACGCGGAGGCTATAATTACAGTTGCGAAGATCAAATTCTGAAAAGCTATTGCTCAAAAGAAGGTTGCAAGCTACGGAAGAAAGAAACCGTTGAAATTCGGTTAGCTGAACTTAGGGCTGAGTTGAATGGTCAACCTGTCAAAGTTAAGGTGCAAGTAGTCGGCGAAAGCAATAAGAAAATGTGTTGCAAAACCGCTACGATTGAATGTTCAAATTGTGGAGATCAAAAAAACTTTGACTTGTCAGAGCCTAGAAACCTTAACTTGTTAGCAGAAAGGCTACGTTTTGGAGAAAACACATTCAAACAGAAGCTTCGTTTTCTCCCTGTTTGCACTTGCGAGAAACCTAAACGAAAAGTCAAGTTAGAAGGCTCATTAGATTATAGATTCATATATTGCCAAGATTTGATTGACCCAAAACAAAGATGGGAAGAAAGAACCTATCGGACAGAAAAACTTGTTCTAATAGGTGAACCGAAAGAGGCTGTTTTAAAGAAGATCGCGTTAGAGGGGATTCTTACAGCATTAAAAAGAGACGATATAACAATCTTAGTCTACAATGTTGAACCATTAGAGAAGCCGATTCCTTCTAGCACAGAAGGCTTTGAACAGTATTTTAGAAATAATGAAAAGTTGATCGAAGATTTAGATGAAACGATACAAACTTACATTCGAGGAAGACCTATCGAAAAGCTTTTAGCGGCTTTAGTTTTGCATAGCCCCTATCAACTGATTTTTGAGGGAGAAAAGATCAGAGGAACATTAAACGTTTTGCAGTTAGGAGAAACCAAAACAGGAAAAAGCGATATTTTAGAGTGGATTGAGGCTAACATTGGAGGCGAAGGAGTCAGAGGAGAGACAGCAAAAAGAACAGGTTTAGGTTTTACTGTGGACACGGAAGCAAAAGCGATCTTTTGGGGCGCTCTACCGCGTTGTGACAAAGAGGTTTGTCTGATTGATGGTTTAGATCGTTTTGATATGGAGGATTTAACTCAGTTACGAGAGGCTATGTCTAAGCAAGTGCTGAAGGTTGCTATGGCGATAAGAGGCGAGGCATTGTGTAGAACGCGAATTCTAGCTTCTGCAAATCCGAGACAAAGAATATTTGACAAGTATATTACGAAAGCTGAAGCAATTCGCGGTTTATTTAATGACCCTACATTAGTTACGAGATGGGATTTCTTTGTTCCGTTCGCAAGAACTGATGTTAGCGCGGAAGAGATCGCGGAGGCGAGAACTACGCCTTCAAAGATTCCTTTAGATGCGCTTCGCAATCATGTTTTTTGGGCTTGGAGTTTAGAGCCTGAAGACGTTCTGTTTACTGAGGAAGCTCAAAAAGAAATAAAAAGGCTTTTCATTGAACTTCAACAATATACCTCTAACAGCTTACCTCTGGTTCATGCTGAATGGAAGCGTGTGTTTGCAAGAGTTAGCGCGGCTTATGCGGTTTTAACTCATAGCGTAGATGAAAAAGGAAAAGTTGCTGTTACAAAAGACCATGTTGTTAGGTCTTATGAATTTTTGTGGACTCTACTTGAGAAATGGGAATACAATCTGTATGTTGCAAGAGAAAGGAAAATGCTTGAAATAGGCGAAGATGAATGGATTGAAATCTTGGATTTTGTAACTGGTGATATACGGAAAATCTTTAGGTCAATAGCTGACGACAAGGGCATACAAAGGGCTGTATTGATAACTAGGCTAGACAAAAGCGCGCCAACGATTGATCGTTATCTTTCAGGGTTGAAAGAAAAGAATTTGGTTGAACATGCGAAGGGGCGCAAAGGAGGCTATCAACTAACAGAAAGAGGAATTGTAGTATTCCGTAAAATGATTAAAGCTCTAGCTGAAAAGGAAGACAAAAAAGGCGAGATACCACAAAAAGGACAGATTCTTGCAATCAAATCACTTGAAGACCCTGAAGAGGCAGAATGTTGCTATTGTAGACAAACAAAAATTCTATACTATCAAACTGAAGGGTTTAAAGGAAAATGGGGACTCGCGTGTCAAGATTGCGGAGAAAAAATCAAACAACAATTTAGGGAGGACTGAAATGAAATGGTGAAGACACTACGCGATGAGACTGCAAGGTTACGTTGTCTAGAGTGGCAACGTATAGCCCGAAAGCGTAACGACATCAACTATGTTAAGAGTTGAATGAAAAATGAAATGCCCACATTTAGAATGTCCATATCGTCATTATGGATGTGAACACTTCAAGAAATCTGATTTCATGTATGGTTGTTCAAAAAGACCTAAAGACTTTTGGAAGGAAAAGGTTACAGAAAAGGAGGCTGAAAACAGATGATGTTGAAATGGAAAGTAGCTCTAATTATTTTACTGTTTGTTAGTGGAATCACCTTAGTGTGGGTGAGTTTGTGGCAACAGGAAATTGTAATAATCGACACGCTTGCAGGAAGGGCTTTCAATTTTATGGGGTTCGGAGATCAGGGATGGGAATGGTGGAGTTGGCGAGATATCTTCTATTTGTGGATCATTATTACTATTCCAATGTTTGTAGCTGGAGGTTACTATCTTGGAACTTTGAGGGAGAGAAAAAGGAAAAAGAGTAAGGAGGCTTCTGAACAAAAATGAAAAAAACTATCTATCTAAAAGAAAATGATGAACCAATTTGGTTAGAGCTTCAAAAACATTGTAGACTAAGAGGTTGCTCAACAAGCAAAAAAACTATTGAATTAATTCGGGAATTTTGTAGACCAACCTATGACGCAATATATCGTAAAACACCTTACACTTGGACGAGAGAAGAAAAATTGTTTGTTAAAGCTTTTGAGGGAAAAACCGTAAGCTCTGTTTATTGATGTTGAAAAGCTTCTCTAATTATCATTTTTTGATAAAGAGAACCGAAAAACCGCCCCCTATTCTTTTTTTAAACAGTATACGTATACGGACACACCTAAATAAAAATAACGTCTACGCTTTTTCATAGGATTATCATAAAATGATAATAATAATAACGACATTTTTAGATAGTAAATGAGTTAAAAGAAAAACTTTAGAAAAACTTTAACGGCAATAATCGGTAATGTTTAAGAGTCTCTCAAATCAACAATCAAATTATGGCTTCCTCTTCTGGTTTCCTCTTTATTGAATTTCTTAACAAAGACAAACTATTAACAAGGTCTCGTTACCGAATAAAAACATGGAAGGAGAATTGGCATTCTCCCAAAGTTCAAATATTTGAAAAAAAACAACGGCTTAAATTTGGAGGTAGAGGGGCTAAAAGGTCTTTTATTGTGATAGATTCTTATGTCTCAGAAAGTGATCTGTTTCAAGAGTTGCGAAATTATATCTCAGAAAAATATGAAGTCTCGAAAGAGAGCATTGTTTTCAGGTGGGAAAAGGAAGCTCAAAATACAATACGTAAAACAGTCAGACCCAAAAACAGTCCGATTTTAAATCTCTAGAAGGGGGGAGGGGGGAGGATTCCGACACCATGTTTTCTGAAATGAAATACAGATTGTCGGAAATAGCTTATCTGGAAAACCTAGGCAACTACAAATTTTAAGTGCTTCCCTTATCATTTCCAGTAATGTTAGGTTGAGTGAGCATGGCTGGTTCCGAGGAACAAAACGTTGACATCGAATCCTCCCTAAAAGAATGGTTCTCAAGAGCGGAGAGAGTGGTTATTGCTGGCATTGGCAACCCGTTTCGGAGAGACGACTTTGTTGGAGTAGAAATCGTAAGAAACCTGCAAAACAAGGTCTCAGAGTCTGTTTACTTGATTGAAGCCGAAACCGTCCCCGAAAGCTTCATAGACCCAATAACCAAATTCAAACCCACCCACATTCTGCTTGTCGACGCAGGCATAATAAACAAGGAAGCCGGAGCATCACAGCTTGCCGACACCAAACAACTAATGAGAAAATCCTCAATCTCAACCCATACGCTGCCACTAAGAATCTTCTGCGACTACCTCACGGAGACCACTGGCGCCAAAATCTCCCTCCTCGTGATTCAGCCCAAAGACACCAGCTTCGGGGAAGGGCTGACACCAAAACTCAGGGAAACGGCAACCAATCTAACAAACAGTTTACTAAACTTTCTCCCGTAAAAACAGTTTAAGAGTTGGAGTCCTTTTCTGTCCAGACCCCAACTTCTTACAAGGTACAGACTACTCAATACACGAACAACCGTTGAAGGGAAACGTTCGTCCCCGAAACTTTCTGTACTAGTGCTCGCTCTTCAGGGCTTCTTGGAACAGCTTCTTGACAGCACTTATTCTAGCTTTTTGCGAGATAATATCCT
>Ga0315546_1001076_pt1 | contig 17957 bp, 16 predicted proteins | sample SalMarSW160170MG_FD_203833 | JGI IMG/M metagenome (GOLD analysis project Ga0315546, IMG submission 203833) | Salt marsh sediment microbial communities from the Plum Island Ecosystem LTER, Massachusetts, United States - Salt Marsh Sediment SW1601-170 ... | reverse complement strand
GGGCGGGGAGAGATCATCTTCCAGGAGGGCGCACCGGCGTTCGGCTTCTATCTGATCTTCGAAGGGATGGTCAAGCTCGTCAAGCGAAGCATGCGGGCGAAGAGCCAAATCCTCAAGATCGCCGGACCGGGCGAGATCCTCGGTGAAACGACCCTCTTCGACAAGGGAAGCCACAACGCCTACGCCAAGACCATCGACGTGGTCACGGTCGGCTTCATCGAGCGGGGCGACTTCTTCTACTTCCTCGAGCGCCACCCGAAGACCATCTTCCGGCTGTACGAGAAGCTCTCCGAGGAGTTGAAGGCGTTCCAGAACAAGCTCGCGGAGCGCTCCTACTCGTCGAGCAAGGAGCGACTCGCGCGGTTGATCCTCCACCTCGGCCGGAGCGGTGTCGAGCTGTCGAGGGCCGAGCTCGCCGAGATGGCCGGCGTCTCGTCCAAGACCGCGATCCGGACACTGAGCGAGCTCGAGAGCCGCGGGATCATCGCGATCGAGAGCCGCAAGATCAAGATCCTCCGCGAGGCCTACCTGCAAAAGATCGTCGAGCCGTTCCTCGCCAACCTCAACCCGAACCTGATCATCTGACGATCGGGACGCCGAAGGAAGAAGGTCACGCGGGCGGGTGATCGGTGTCCTTTGAGATCGTCCGATCGGTTCGTACCTTCCCCTCAGGCAGGCGTCTTGACCGGGGTTCTCTTGGCGAGCTCAAGGACGGGTGGCCATTGGCAAACGGGCTGAATCCGACGGAACGGACGATCCTCGTCGGGGTTTCGTCCATCGTCGCTCTCGTGATCAGCATCGTGCTCCACCGGACGGGAGTCCCTCCCGTCCCACTGACGTTTCTCGTCTACGCCACCTTCGCGGTCCCCCTCGTCTTCGGGGCGCAGGCCCTTCGCCGGCGCGGGGCCCTCTTCCTCTCCGGTGGGCTGTCGGCGATCGGCGTCGCCCTTCTGGTCTTCTTCGGGATCCGCTCGCCCGTCTCGATCGCCCTCTTCCCGGTCGCTTACCTCGGCATCGGCTTCGCGCTCGGTTGGCACAACGAGCGCCGGCGGGCACGACGCGCGATGTGGCACCCGCCGAAGTCGCTGAAGGATCGCCACGACGAAGAGATCTTCGAGCCCGCGTTCAACATCCTCCATTTCATCGATCGCGAAGGAACGGTCAAGCGCCGAAACGAGGCATCCCGGGCGTCGATCGGCCACGCGACGAGGCAGACGCTCCCGCTGACCGAGTACGTCCATCCCGGAGAGATCAACAAGGTGAAGGCCGAGCTGATCCGCCTGTTCGAGCGAGGCGAGATCCGCGGCATCGAGACCCGGTTCGTCGCCGAGGACCGCACGGCGTTCCCGGTCGAAATCCGGGGGACCCGCCTCGACGATCGGACGGCGGTGATCGAAGCGCGGAATCGGTCCAGGGAGGCGGAGCTCGAGCGGCAGTTGATGGAGACCGAGGCGCGGTATCGACGCCTGATCGAGGAGGCAGTCGACACCCTCGACTCCGGGATCATCATCACGGACAGAAAACGCGAGGTCATCTGGGCCAACGCGACGATCGGGCGCTTCTTCGGAATCGACCGAGACCGACTGATCGGCGTCAACGCGAAACGCGCCCTGTCCCGCTACGTCGGCGCGTTCGAGGACGCCCAGACCCTCGCCAAGGTGATCGAGGAGGCGGTCGACAAGGGGGAGCGGATCGATTCGATTACCTGCCGCGTCCGCCCTACCCTCGGGCGGGACGAGCGGGTCCTCGAGTACCGTTCGATCCCGATCGAGACGGAGCGCTACAAGGGCGGTCGGATCGATCACTACATCGACATCACCGAGCTGAAGCGGCTGGAGAACAGCCTCCGCGAGGAATCGGAGAACCTGGAGCGGAGCAACGAGAAGCTCGAGGAGTTCTCTCACGTCGTCTCCCACGATCTGAAGGAGCCGCTTCGCACGGTCGAGACGTTCAGCGGGTTCCTGCTCGAGGACTACGAGGACAAACTGGACAAGGACGGGGTCGAGTACCTCCACACCCTGCGGCGAACGTCGGCACGGATGCGGCAGCTGATCAACGACCTCCTTTCCCTGTCGAGCATCCACATGGACACGAAGTCGTTCGAGCGGATCAACACCCAGCGGCTCCTCGAAGAGATCCGAGAGGACCTCGAGGTTCGCCTCCACGGCGTGAACCTCCAGGTCGCCGACGGCCTCCCGCCGGTGAAGGGGAGCAAGGTTCGGATCACCGAGCTGTTCAGCAACCTGATCGTCAACGCGACCAAGTACAACGACAAGGCGCTCCCGATGGTCCGCATCGGGTGGCAGCCGCAGGAACCCTCCGCCAACGGGATGGCGACGTTCTTCGTGGAGGACAACGGAATCGGCATCGAGTCCCGCTACCAACAACGGATCTTCGGCATCTTCCAGAAGCTGCATCCACGGGACGATTACGAAGGGACCGGGGCCGGCCTCGCGATCTGCAAGCGGATCGTCGAGGAGCACGGCGGAAAGATCTGGGTCAACTCGGAAGTTGGCAGAGGGAGCACGTTCTACTTTACCATTCCCAGAGCAAGAGAGGTGGAAACCAATGCATAGCCTCGAGAAGATGAAGGTCTTGGTCGTCGAGGACAACCCCAACGACGTCACGATCATCAAGCGCGCCATGCGCAAAAGCGACGTGAAGTGCGAGCTGTACTTCGCCCGGGACGGGGAAGAGGCGCTCGACACGCTCGCCCAGAAGGGGGAGTTCGAGGACACCCCGCGTCCCGATCTGATCCTACTGGACATCAACCTCCCGAAGATCAACGGGCTGGAGGTCCTCGCCAAGATCAAGGAGGACGAGCGCCTCCGCCGGATCCCGGTGATCGTGCTGACGATCTCCGAGCGGGAGGAGGACATGGTCAAGGCGTACGACAGCGGCGCGGCCAGCTACATGACCAAACCGGTCGACTCGAAGGACTTCGAGCGGTTGATCCAGACGGTTCAGGACTACTGGAAGATCGCCCGGATCGCCCCCAAGTAGCGCTCGCCCTTCCGCCCAGCGGGAGCGCACGGACATCCGTCTCCTTCCCGCGGGAGGTGCGCTCCCGGCCCGGGTCACGAAGGACCTCGGCCCGGGTCTCCCGTTCCGCCTCCGGGCCGGAGTCCCCGGAGTATCCTCTCCCCAGCTTTGGACAAGAAGCGGTGGAGGTGCGTGCGAAGGGAGCGGGGACAAATCGATGGAAGGATTCACGCGAGCGTGAAGGCTTCCATCGTACCTCCTTACCAACTTCCACACCGCGGCCGGACCGGACGCGGTGCCCCCTCCGAACGCACAGAGCCCTCTGAACCGGAGGCTGACCGCCTGCGCACGAGCTAGGACACGGGAAAACAGCCTACGGTTCTTACCCCGGGAAGGCGAACACGGCAACAGGTTCGCCTTCCCGCCCCCTTTCGGGACCGACTACGGTTCCCCGACGAAGTGCTCGTAGATCGCCGTGGCCAGTCGGACGGCGTCATCGGCTTCGTCCTTGGAGAGATCGCGTCCGCTCAGGTCGACCAGCCGCTCCATCGCGAGAGCGATCTCGTCCGGAACGGCGAACGGCGGTGCGACTCCTTCCGGATCCGCGTAGAGGATCTCCCGGACATACGTATCGTCGATCCGCTCGAACTCCGTCTGGTTGAGAAGGGAACGCATCGAGAACGACACCGCGAACGTCCACCGTTCGACCCCCTCGCCGAGGCCGACGAGGATCTCGTCGAGGACGACCTCCAGCAGCTCGTTGGTCCGCTTGATCTCGGCGAAGAGGCCGTCATCGCTCGCGGCGTTCAGGAGGTCGGTCTCGACCTCGACCGATTCGTCGAGCGAGCGGATCCACGCGTCGTAGGTGTCGCAGAACGAGGTCGACACCGCTCGCAGGCGGGCGAGGTACGCGAGCCCTCCAGCGGACGCGGACTCGGTCTGGACGACGTAGTCGAGGTGGAACAGGGCCAGCTCGTAGGAAAACCGCTCGCACGAGGCCGCCAGATTTACGGGGATCTCGACCGTCGTTCCGTCGAACAAGTAGTCGCGGTATGACACGTACAACGCAACGAGCGGCGAGAACGCCGTGTAGGCGTCGGCGAACCGGGAGCCGAGGTGCGCCGGCGATCCGGCGACGACGAGCGAGGCCGCTGTCAAGACAGCGAGAAACGCCAGGCCGATCCCGAGGCTTCGCATGCCGTTAAGGATACCGAAAACGGGTCGGCCGCGTCTCTCACGTCCGTCGATCTCGCCCGAGGTGTTTGGTTGTCAGACATACAGACAGCATCACGCTAGGTTTGCGAAAATCCTGTTTTGAACAGCGATTTCACCGATTCTCAAGATCCCGGCCCCGAATTGTAATGCGCCGCAGATCTGTATAGAATGTGACAGTCATTACGGGCACCGGGTAGCCGGTGGGGATGTGCCAAGCTTCTAGGAGGTGCCGTTGAAAAGGCTGTTCGTGCTAGCATGTGTGCTGGTTCTGGGCGTTTCCCTCATCGCTTCGGCGCAGGGGAAGATCGCCATCGTGCTGGACGTCGGCGGACGGGGTGACCTCTCGTTCAACGACATGGGATTCGTTGGGGTCGACAGGGCGGTCGAGGAGTTCGAGCTGGAGATGGTCGAGGTGCAGAGCGCCACGGCGGCGGACTACCTGCCGAACCTGCGCAACCTTTCCCGAACCCAAAACTTCGACCTGATCATCGCCGTCGGGTTCCTCCTCGGCGACGCGCTCGCAACCGCCTCGGCCGAGTTCCCGGACCAGAAGTTCGCGATCATCGACGTCGATTACATCACCGGGCCGAACATCATGAACATCGTGTTCCGCGAGAACGAGATGTCGGCACTGATCGGATGTCTCGCCGGAATGGCGGCCGCCGATCACGGCTACGCCGCGGCCGGCGTCGTCCTCGGGATCCCGATCCCGGTGCTGTATCACTTCGAAGCCGGGTTCCGTTTCGGGATGGATTGGGGGCTCGACAAGTACGCCGAGCTGACCGGAAGTGAAGCCAGCGTCGCGATGCTCTACAACTACACCGGCACGTTCAGCGACATCGCCCTCGGCAAGGCGGCGTCGGAAGCGATGCTCGCCCAGGGCGCGGTCGGCATCTACAACGTCGCCGGCCCGCTCGGCGTCGGTGACCACGAGGCCGTCGTGGATGCCCACGACGCCGCCGGGACGACCTACGGTCCTCCGTACTACTTCGGTGTCGACGCGAACCAGGACTGGTTGGGCGACGGAATGCACGCCCTGGCCAGCGGGATGAAGCGGGTCGACGTCGGAACCTACATGGCTGTCGAGGCAGTCGTTGAGGGGACCTTCACCGGTGGCGTAATCAGCCTCGGATTGACCGAAGGTGGCGTCGGGATCAGCAAGCGCGCCGACCTGATCGAGTTCATCGAGTTCGGCGTCGACGCGGGCCAGATCGAGGACACCACCGAGGCCCGCAACTTCGTCATCGCCAACTGGACCGCGAACCGTCAGACGGTCGCGCAGTGGATCTGGGACGCGGTCGACGAGCTGGAGGCCGGGATTCTCGACGGATCGATCGTCGTTCCGACCGCGAACACCGACGACGAGATCAACGCCATTCGGGCGCAGTACCCGCTCCAGTAGGTGTGAGACGTAGGTAGTCAGCGAGGGGAGAGAGGAGCCGCTTCCTCTCTCCCTTTCTCGTGACTCGAGACCGGCGGCACTGGGTTGGGGGCACTTCATGACGGATCAGCTCGTACCGAGCAAGAACGGATTCTTCCTGAAGGCCGACCGGATCACCAAGGTCTACTCCGACGGAACCGTCGCGCTGAAGGAGGCGACGCTCGAGATCCGCCCGCACGAAATCGTCGGCCTGCTCGGGGAGAACGGGGCGGGGAAGACGACGCTGACCAAGATCCTCTCCGGTCTTCTTCCGCCGACGCGGGGGCGGGTCGTTTCGCCGAAGGGCACCGTCCGATTCGCCAGTCCGCGGGAGGCGCTCGACTTCGGGATCGGGATGGTGCATCAGCATTTCGCGCTGGTCGGCACGTTCACCGCGGCGGAGAACGTCGCGCTCAGCCACGACCGACCGCTCGCCCGAATCCGAATCGCCGAGACCCTCCGGAAGCTCGAGGCGCTGATGGAGGAGAGCGGGCTTCACGTCCCGCTCGACGTGCCGGTGGAGAAGCTCGCCGTCGGCGAGCAGCAGCGCGTCGAGATTCTGAAGGTCTTATCAAGAGACGTCGACCTGTTGATCCTCGACGAGCCGACCTCCGTTCTCACGCCTCTGGAGGTCGACGAGCTGTTCGCGCTTCTCCGCCGCCTGAGGGACGAGGGAAAGTCAATCATCCTGATCACCCACAAGCTGAAGGAGGTCGGATCGGTCACCGACCGCGTCGTCGTCCTCCGGCGCGGGGAGATGGTCGGGGACGTGAAGACGGCCGAGGCGTCGACCGAGCAGCTGGCCCGCCTGATGGTCGGCCAGGCGCTGGAGGAGGAGGCCGACGCGGTCGAGCTCAGCACCGAGGAGATCCCGCACAAGCGGGCTCGGGACGAGGTCGAGCGGACCGGCGAGGGGGTCCTTCACGTCGAGAACCTCGTCGTGAAGGGGAACACCGGGGAGATCGCCGTCGACGGGGTTTCGTTCGACGTCTACGGCGGCGAGATCTTCGGGATCGCCGGCGTGGAAGGCAACGGCCAGTCCGAGCTCGTCGAGTCGCTGACCGGCCTGCGCGTTCCGGTCTCCGGAACCGCGACGATCCACGGGACGAACATCCTCGGCGTCGACCCGCGGAAGATCTACCGCCTCGGCGTCGCGCACATCCCGGAGGACCGTTGGGAGCTCGGACTAGTCCTCCCGTTCACCCTCGCCGAGAACGCGATCCTCGGCGTCCACCGCTGGGAGGAGTTCCGCGGGCCGCTGTCGATCCTGCGCCGGGGGAAGATCACCCAGCACGTCCGGCGGCTGATGGACCGGTTCGACATCCAAGCGACCGGCCCGAACGCCCCGGCGAAGAGCCTGTCCGGCGGGAATCAGCAAAAGCTGATCGTCGGGCGCGAGCTGGCGAAGGACCCGGCGATCATCGTCGCCTCGCAGCCGACGCGGGGTCTGGACATCGGGGCGGCGCACTACATCCGCCAGACGCTCCTCGAGATGCGCGACGCCGGTCGAGCGATCCTTCTCGTCTCGGCCGACCTCGATGAGGTCCTCGCCCATGCCGACCGGGTCGGGATCATGTACGAAGGGAGATTCATGGAGGTCTGCTCCCCCGATCGGCTCGATCGCGAGCGGGTCGGGATGCTGATGGGCGGCGCGACGAAAGCGAAGAGGGAGGCCGAATGAGCGGCGACGAATCGACCGTGCGATCCCGATGGCTCCGAGGGGCTCACCGGACGCTGACCGGACTCCATCCGGCGCTCGAATCGCTCCTCGCGGCGGTCGTCGGGCTCCTCGTCGGGGCGATCCTGATGTATCTCTACGGGTTCGACCCGTGGAAGGCGTACGCCGGCCTGATCAAGGGCGCCTTCGGCGGCTCGTACGAGATCGCCAGTTCGTTGGCGCGAGCGACGCCGTTGATCCTGACCGCGCTGACGTTCTCCATCTGCCTCCGATCGGGGATGTTCAACATCGGCGCCGAGGGGCAGATGTACATCGGCGGAATCGCCTCCGTCCTCGTCGCCTACTTCATCCTTCCGACCGGTCTCCACCAGATCGCCGGCCTGATCTTCGCCGCGTTCGCCGGCGCTGTTTGGAGCCTCGTCCCGGCGTTCCTCAAGCTGACGCGAGGGGTTCACGAGGTCATCTCGACGATCATGTTCAACTGGATCGCCCGGTGGCTGGCGCTGTACCTGGCGATCTTCGTGGTCGTCGACCCCCTCAGACCGGAGAAGACGTTGAGCATTCCGATGACGGCGCGGTTCCCGGTTCTCGTGCGGGGAACCGACCTCTCGTACGCGATCTTCGTCTCGATCGCGTTTGCGCTGGTCGTCTACTTCCTCCTCTGGCACACCGCGATCGGCTACGAGGTCCGCGCTGCCGGGCTGAACCCGACCGCCGCGCGGTACGGGGGGATCCGCAACAAGCGGACGATGTTCCTGAGCTTCGTCCTCGGCGGGATCGCCGCCGGGCTCGCCGGGGCGACGATCGTGATGGGGCTGCCGCCGACCTACGCCATCTACGGCGGAGGCGGCCTCCCGCAGCTGATGAACCTCGGTTTCGACGGGATGGCCGTGGCGATGGTCGGGCGGAATCACCCGATCGGGATCCTCGTCGCGGCGCTCTTCTTCGGCGGACTGAACGCCGGAGGACGCGTGATGCAGTTCTACGGGTCGAACCCGGTTCCGTTGGAGATGGTCCGCGTCGTGATGGGAGCGATCGTGCTTGTGATGTCGATCCCCGAACTGATCCGGCTCTTCCCGATGATCAAGAAGCGCGGGGAGGAGCTGATCGAGCCGCTGAAACGATGGACGCGACGTTCGGAGAAGAGGGAATCCGCATGAGCTTTAACGACATCCTCAGCCTGTTGCGGATCTCGTTGCACGCGATGGTTCCCCTTGCGCTGACCGCCGCCGGCGAGATCGTCGGCGAGACGGCCGGTCTGTTCAACATCGGCCTCGAGGGGATCCTCCTTCTCAGCGCGTTCGGCGGCGCGCTCGCCGCCGAGTTCGGTGGACCGGGCGTCGGCCTGTTGGTCGGCATGGGAATCGGCGGCACCGTATCGCTCGTCTTCGCGGTGATCAACACCTACTGGAGAGGGACCCAGATGGTCACCGGCATCGGGATCAACCTGTTCGCGGTCGGGTTCGTCGCGTTCGGCCTGATTCAACTCGGAGCGCCGGGGTTCCACGACGTCCCGAAGGCCGTCGAGCTGGCGAAGCTCCGGACGCCGATGGGGCTGATGAGCCCGATGATCCTCCTCGCACTGATCGCGCCGGTCGTCATCCACTGGTTCCTCCAGCGGACGCGGGCCGGGCTGATGCTCAAGGCGGCCGGCGAGACGCCCGAGGCGGCCGACGTCGCCGGGATCAACATCAACCGGATCCGGCTCCTCGCCGCGGTTTTCGGCGGCGCCCTCGCCGGACTCGGCGGGGCGTACATGAGCGTCGCGTGGCTAGGGCTGGTCACCAAGGACCTCTCCGCCGGGCGGGGGTTCATCGCGCTCGCGTGCGTGGTGTTCAGCGGACTGAATCCGCTCCTCGCCCTCCTCGGGGCGTTCATCTTCGGGTTCTTCCAAGCGCTCGCCGAGTGGGTGAAGACCCTTCCGTCCAAGCCGATCCCGGGCGAGTTCGTGTCGATGCTCCCCTACATCATCACGCTGTTGGTCGTGTCCGGCGCGATCGGACGCGTCCGGTTCCCGAAGTCGCTCGGGGTGCCGTACAAACGAGAATGACAGGTTCTGGTTGACTCGTAGATCACGAGTGTCTACGATACCGTTATGGGGATCACATCGGAGCGCGCCGGTCGAGACGGACTCGGCCGCGCAATCCCGGAGGTGTATGTCGCACAGGAGGTGCACCATGCGTAGGTTGCTGGTATTGACGTTGACTGCCGTCATGGCTCTCAGCGTCATCGGTTTCGCACAAATCGGCACGCACGACGAGCCGATCACCATGCTCCTCGTTCCGTCGACCGAGGCGGCCGTGGTTCAGGAAGCAGGTGACGCGATCGCCGATGCGCTCTACGATTTGACGGGGCTCTACATCGAGGCCGTCATGACGGCTGACTATCGAGCCTTCATCGAAGCGTTCCGCACGGCGGAAGGCGACATCTTCGGGATTCCAACGACGTCCCAGTACATCGAGATTTTCGCCGAGACCGACGGAAACATCGAGGTTGCGCTTGCTTCGGTCCGCCGCGGTTACAACTACTACTTCTCGAGCGTGTATGCCCGGCGCGATAGCGGAATCGAGACCCTCGCCGACCTGAACGGGAAGACGTGGATCTATAACGATCCGTTCTCGACCTCGGGCTATCTGACCCCGAAGGTGATCTTCGACCAGAATGGCATTACGGTCGGTGGCACGGTTGAGACCGGCGGTCACACCAACTCGATGATCGCCCTTCTTGAGGGACAGGGCGACTTCTGCACCGGCTACGGCTCCCCGACGGACGCCCCGCAGGCGCTGCAGGCGCTCGGCTATCGCTGGGAGTGGGGCGACGATCCGGAACTCATGTTCTGGGATCGCTACAACGACACGTTCATCCGCGAGGACATCCGGTGGGGGTGCGTCGACCTGCGTCTTGCGGTCGAGGGGGACTACCCGAACGTCTACGAGGACATCGGCGTTGTCTCGGTCGCCGGCCCGCTGGCCAACGACTGCATCGCCTTCGCCGGCGGATTCCCCGCGGACCTGAAGGAACAGCTCGTCCAGGCGCTTCAGGCTCACATCCACTCTCCCGAGGGGCTGGCGATCTGGAACGATCCGAGCTTCTACGAGTGGTCCGACATGGCGCCGATCACAGACGACTTCTACGATGTGAACCGCGCGCTTCTCGGATACGAGATCCCGGATCGCGACTAGTCTACGAGTCACGATGCAAAGGGCGGGGGGGATCTCCTCCCCGCCCTTTCAAATGACATGACCACGTCCCAACTGAGAGTCGAAGAGGTCACGAAGGTCTACGAGCGCGGCGAGGTCCTGGCACTCAAGGACGTAAGTTTTCACGTCGAGAAGGGCGAGTTCCTGATTCTGATCGGCCTTTCCGGATCCGGTAAGTCAACGCTCCTTCGCTGCATCAACCGGCTGATCGAACCCACGACGGGGAAGATCTATCTCGATGACACGGACGTGACCGCCGCCAAAGGGGCCGAGCTTCGGAGGATTCGCAGGAAGATCGGCATGATCTTTCAGCAGTTCAACCTCGTCAAGCGGTCGTCCGTTCTGACAAACGTTCTCGCCGGCCGCCTCGGGTACGCCGCACGCTGGCGGACACTGACAGGCCGCTTCTCCAAGGAGGATCTGGAACGCGCGCGGCACAGCCTCGATCGCGTGGGACTCTCGGAGAAGATCTATTCCCGCGCCGATCAGCTGTCCGGGGGACAGCAGCAGCGCGTTGGCATTGCCCGCGCTCTCATGCAGGAGCCCGAGCTCCTGTTTGCCGATGAACCTGTCTCGGCCCTGGATCCTGCGACATCGAATTCCGTGCTTCAGTACTTGGAGCAGATGAACCAACGAGACGGAGTGACCGTGATCTGCGCGCTACATTTCCTGTCTCTCGCACGTCGGTACGGCACGCGGATTATCGCGCTCAAGGACGGAGAGATCGTCTTCGAAGGTTTGCCGGCCGAGATCGATGCGGCTCGCTTCAAGGAGATCTACGGCGAGGATGCCGAAGAAGTCGAGATTCGGTGACATGCTGCCAAGGCGAAGATTCCCGAAGACCCGTTTTCTGGCGCTCGGGATCGACTGGATTGCCCTCCTCTACCTCTCCCTCTGCGTCTACACGCTGATCAACCACTGGTATCCCGAATTCGTCGCAGTCCGCCCATCTTACAAGGTACCGTTCCCACCGTACGCGTGGATCATCGCCCTCGGGGCGACCTTGGCGCTCGCGATCCTTTGGGAGAACACGGGGGTCTCCTTGGGATTCCGGGCTCTCGGTGCCCGCGTGGTCACGCCCGAAGGTCGCATTGCCCCGGCACATCAGCTCCTCTCACGGACCGCGGTGGACCTCTTGACGATTCCGCCGACGCTTTGTGCCTTCGCAATTGCGGCCGCCCCGCTGGCAGGATTGTGGACCCTCTTCCGCGGAATCGCCCAGGGAACCGGTGTTTCCTTTATTCCCGGCGTCACGATCTGGGCCGTCGGGCCATGGTATCTGACCCTCGGATACGTGATATTGGCGCTTCTCGCCGCCGCTCTGACGGCCGCACTGACCTGGAGCATGCTGTACGGGGTTCTGCGCGCCTTCTGGTTGAGACGAACGGGCGAGCGCGGATTCGCCGATCAGATTGCGGGAACGGTGCTGGCAAGCTCTCTCGACGTGCAAGCCGAGTTGCGAACGCGCCCGCAATGGTATCGGACCGCCTCGGGGCTGTTCGTCCTTCTGCTCATCGCGTCCACGCTGTACGTCGGTTGGATCATCACGGAAATCGACTTGCCGAAGCTCTTCAGCCGCATCGGCGTGACGGACTACCTATGGCGCGGCCTAGCGCGGCCGAACTTCACACACCTGTTCGTCCAAGAGCCGATCCTCACGGACACAATCGGCGGGGCGTTGGTCGAGACCCTGTTCATGGCTCTCATGGCGACCGTCGTGGGCGGTCTCTTCGCCTTCCCCCTGAGCTTCCTCGGCGCGCGCAACCTCATGAACCGAGGCCCGATCAGCTACGCTATCTACACCGTCATGCGAGGACTCTTCAACATCGCTCGATCGATCGAGACGATCATCTGGGCCACGATCATTGCCGTGGTCGTCGGCTGGGGAAGCCCGTTTGCAGGCGTTCTGGCCCTCGCGGCCCACACGGTCGCCGCCCTGGGGAAGCTCTTCTCCGAGCAGGTCGAGTCGATCGATCCCGGTCCGCTCGAGGCCATGCGCGCTGCGGGCGCCCGCGAATGGCAGGTCGTGCTCTACGGCGTCATCCCGCAGATCATCCCCTCGTATCTCGCGTTCACAATGTACCGATGGGACATCAACGTCCGCATGTCGACCGTCATCGGTCTGGTCGGGGGCGGAGGAATCGGCCGAATGCTGTTCTACTACAAGAACGACGGAAGATGGTCGGAGCTCTCGGCGGTCATAATCCTGATGGTGGCCATCGTCTGGCTGATGGACTACACAAGCGGTCGGGTCCGAGAAAGGATCACGTGACATGGCTCCAGACGGTTTGAACGACCTGCTCAAGCCGAAAGCCCCGTGGCTTCGTGCCGCATCAGGCATGCGGAAGTCGCTGCTCGTGCTCCTGACGGACTACGTGACGTTGGCCTATTTGGCCACGATGACGTGGTTTGCTCTGTCGCGTCTTGCGGGCATTCAGGGTTTTCGGGCCGTCTTTGGATCTCCAGCAGTCTTCCCCTGGTGGGGGGCGGTGTTGGTCCTCCTCGAAGCGTGTCTTGTGTGGGAGTCCTTCGGTAAGTCGATCGGCATGCGCCTCCTCGGCGTCGAGCGGGTCGGCCCCGATGAGAGGATCACGCGGCGTCTCCTCCACCTTGCCGTACGAAACGCCGCGCTTCTTTCTATCGTTGGGACGTTCGCTCCGCTGTGGGACAGAGACGCAAGGTCGTGGGCCAGCCGCGCAAGTGGCCTACACCTCGGGGAAACGTCCCCGCAAGCGTCTGAACGCATTGCCTGGTATCGAACGTCCTGGGGATGGTGTCTCGCGCTGATCATCGTGGTCACACTGATAAGCGGCGTGTTCCTCACAGAAGTCAGCTTCAAGAGATTCAACTGGAATGCGGCGACCAAGATGATCCGGCGGCTGTTCCGACCTGATTGGGCGGGGGAATTGGCCTCGGGAATCGAGCTCCTGCTCGAAACCATCTTCATGGCGTTGATGGCCACGCTGTTCGCCATTCCCATTGCATTCTCTCTCAGTTTCCTGGCCGCGCGAAACTTGGCGACCGGCCCGTGGCGGCGCGGGATCTACACGATCCTGCGAGTCATTCTCAGCATCATGCGCTCCATCGAACCGATCGTCTGGGCGATCATCTTCATCATTATCGTCACGCCGAGGCGCGCGCCTTTCGCAGGCGTTCTGGCACTCTGGATCCACTCCATTTCGGACCTGACGAAGCTATACTCCGAGCGTCTCGAGTCGATCGATCAAGGCCCCGTCGAGGCGATCACGGCGACGGGAGCGTCCCGGCTTCAGGTCATCCTCTACGGGATCGTGCCGCAGATTCTGAACCCGTATCTCTCCTTCACCCTCTACCGTTGGGACATCAACGTTCGTATGGCCACGGTCATCGGCGTTGTGGGAGGAGGCGGAATCGGTCAGATGCTGTACCAGTACATCCGCCTACACTACTGGGAGAGAGCCGCCGTGCTGATCGTCCTTGTTATCCTCACGGTCTGGGTGATGGACTACACGTCGAGCAAGCTCAGACAGCGGTTCGAGGAAGGCGGCGGCGTCCGAGCGGCTGATCTGATGGCTCTTCCTCAAGTACGCGACGTGAAGTAGATTTCGCCCCCAACTCCTCCGCCCCGAATCGCCTCAGCGCAACTTGTCATCGCCCGGTCAGCCCCTGCAGGTACTCCCGGATGTCTTCCAGGCCAAACGTCGTCTTCAGCGCGACGTTGTCCTCGAGCCAGGCGTCCTTGATCGTGTCGTCCCGGCGGATCTCGATGTCCTTGATCCCGTACGCGTCGACCATCTTCTGCGCTTCTTCCTCGATCTGTCGGTCCTTCACCCGGAAGAGGAACCTCGGGAAGCTCGGCATCTCTCCACCTCCAGGGGCAGAGTATACCGCGCCGCACCGGGTTGCATCGATCGATCGCGCTTCCGAATCCGCGGCCGGTGAAGTATCGTCTCGGCGTGACGGAGAGCAGGGACAGCGAGATCACGATCGTCCGAGCCACCGCGGAGCACCGGGCCGCGCTGGAGGCGCTCGTCGCGCGGATCGAGGCCGAGGACCGTCCGGAGGACCCGGAGGCCACCGACCGCGCACCGCGCGGCATGGCCGAGAGCCTGTCGCGATACGACGCCCTCGCCTCCGATTCGGTCTGGTTCCTACTCGCCTACACGGTCGATCAAGCGGTTGGCCTCGTCGTCCTAACGCGCGTCCCCAAGCTCGACCGACGCGTCGGATTCCTCTACCTCGACGAGCTGCACGTCCTCGCCGAGCACCGACGGCGCGGGATCGGCACGGCGCTGACCCGCTCGGCCGTCGGCCTCACCCGCGGACTCGGGCTCGCCGGGATCCGCCTCCTGACCCGCCCAAACAACGAGGCCGCGCGTGCCCTCTACGAGTCGCTCGGGTTTCGGCAAAGCGAAACGCTCCTCTACCAGCTCTCGGTTGAACGCGACGAACCCTCGTTCTAGAATGGATTTTCATGAACACGATCGATCTGATCGCCAAGAAGCGCGACGGGGGAACGCTGACCCGTGAGGAGATCGAACACTGGATCGGCGGAACCGTCGGCCGGACGATCCCCGACTACCAGAGCTCGGCGCTCCTGATGGCGATCCGCCTCCGAGGCATGACCGACGAGGAGACGGCGGATCTCACCGACGCGATGGCCCACTCCGGGTCGATGTTCACCCCGGAGGAGCTGGGCGGATTCACCGTCGACAAGCACTCGACCGGCGGGGTCGGCGACACCACGACGTTGGTCCTCATCCCGCTCCTCGCCGCCGCGGGCCTGACGGTCGGGAAGCTCTCCGGCCGCGCCCTCGGCCACACCGGGGGGACGATCGACAAGCTCGAATCGATTCCCGGCTTCCGGACCGACCTGTCGCGCGACCGGTTCCTCGAGCTCGTCCGCGAGACGAAGCTCGCCCTCGCCGACCACACCGCGGACATGGTCCCGGCCGATCGGATCCTGTACGAGCTGCGCGACGTCACGGCGACCGTCGACTCCCTCCCGCTGATCGTCGCGTCGATCATGTCGAAGAAGATCGCCGGCGGGGCCCAAGCGATCGTGATCGACGTCAAGACCGGCGCCGGCGCGTTCCTCCCGAAGCTCGAGGACTCGCGGCGGCTCGCCGGTTCGCTCGTCGCCATCGGCAGCAAGCTCGGGCGGAAGATGGCCGCGCTGATCACCGACATGTCGCAGCCGCTCGGTCGGATGGTCGGGAACGCGCTCGAGGTCCGGGAAGCGATCGACACCCTCCGCGGCGAGGGCCCCGAAGACCTGTCCGGCCTCTGCTGCGAGCTGGGGGCCGAGCTCCTCCTGTTTGCCGGGAGCCGCCGAGACCGAGACGGAGCGGTCGACCGCCTCGACCGCCTGCTCCACGACGGCTCCGCCCTCGCCAAGTTCGGAGAGCTGATCGCCCACCAGGACGGCAACCCCGCGGTGATCGACGACCCGTCCCTCCTCCCGCGCGCCGCGCGGAAGGTGGAGGCCCGCGCCGAGCAGTCCGGCGTCGTCCGGGCCCTCGACGCGCTCGCGATCGGCCGGGCCGCCAACCTCCTCGGCGCCGGGCGGTCCACGGTGGAGGACGCGATCGACCCGGCGGTCGGCGTCGAGCTGGTTCGCAAGGTCGGCGACCGCGTGGAGGACGACGAGCTCCTCGCCGTCCTGCACGTCAACGACGAGACCCACCTCGACGCGGCCTGCAGGATGGTCGAATCGGCCTACACGATCGATCCGGAGACCACGGAGGTCGCGCCTCCGGAGATCATCGTCGATCGGATCGTCGGAGGCTCGTGACGACCGTCACGAATCTCTAAAGGATCAAGGTGCTTCACGCTTCTGCGGCAGCGAAAACCCGTCGGGCAGGAGCTCGCGGACCGTCGTCCGGACAAACTCGCCGTCCGGATTGCCCATGAGCACTTCCATGTCCGGCGCGTGCTCGAACATCACCTGGCGGCAGACGCCGCACGGGCGGCAATAATCGCCCTCGCACGTCACCGCCAGCTTCACGAACGCGCGCTTCCCCTCGGAAATCGCTTTGAACAGGGCCACGCGTTCGGCGCACACCGAGGGACCGAACGCGGCGTTCTCGATGTTCGCCCCGGTGAAGACCGTCCCATCGGCGCACAGCAACGCGGCGCCGACGGCGAACTTCGAATACGGGCTGTAGGACGACTCGCGCGCCTCGATGGCTCGCTGCATCAACTCTCGGTCGTCCATCAGAACCGGATCACCAAGCCCAGCACCGCCGCCATTCCGCCCGCACGGAGGTCCCACCAGCCGCCCCCTTCGCTCAGCGGAAGGAGGAACCGCAGGTCCCCGTAGAGCCGGAGGAACGGCGGTCCGATCTCCAACCCGACGACGCCGTGAACGGCGAACGTCGACCAGGTCAGCCCGTCGAGGTGGAGGGCGGCGAGCGCTCCGGCGACGGCGTCCTCGAACCCCGCGGGGACGTCGAGGTCGACGAGCGGTCGGATCGCGCCCCCGATCAGGTCGATCCCTCCGCCGAGCGTCAACGCCAGGACGAGCGCGTCGAACCGCTTCACCACGTCGGTCGACAGGATCCAGGAGGAGAGCTCGACGTCGATCGTCGCCGCGCCGGTGAACTCCGGCGAGTCGAACGAGACGTCGAACAACGGTTCGGGGATCTCCGCCCCGGCGAGCCGGGCGACGCTCCGCACCAGTCCCTCACTCAGCAGCCCGCCGGTGAAGCGGAGGCCGTCGACGAGGACCAACGGCAAGGTGATCTCGATCGTCCCGCCGAGCATCGGGACCGGCAGCAGCGGCGGAAGCGCCGCCGCAAGATCGTCGACCTGCTCGAGCGATTCGTCGATACGGTCCCGGATTTCGTCGAGATCGGCCTGCGTGAGGCCGAAGTCGATCAGCGCCTCCTCGAGCTCCGCGAACGCCGCGTCGGCGGCGATCGGGACCCGGTCGAGCGCGCCGGAGACGTCGAGCGTGGCGATCGGCACCCCGAAGGTGACCCCTCCGGCGACGACGATCGCCGCGTGGATCAGAATTCCGCAGACTAAAACAGCCGATACGCGGAGAAGGCGCGTCCTCATCTTCGATCCCATCCCTCCCACTCCTTTCTCTTCAGCTCGGCCCGCTTGATCTTCCCGCTGGTCGTCTTCGGCAGCTCGGTCACGTACTCGATCGCCCGCGGATACTTGTACGGCGCGGTCACGGACTTGACGTGGTCTTGCAGCTCCTTCGTCAGCTCCTCGGACGGCTCGCGTCCGGCCACGAGGACGACGAACGCCTTGACGATCTCGCCGCGCTCCCGGTGCGGCGACGCCACCGCCGCCGCCTCGACGACCGCCGGGTGGCTGACGAGGGCGTCCTCGACCTCGAACGGGCCGATCCGATACCCCGAGGTCAGGATGACGTCGTCGGCCCGTCCCTCGAAGAAGAGGTAGCCGTCCTCGTCCATCCGCGCCAGGTCGCCGGTCCGGTACCAGCCGCCGGAGAAGACCTCCTCGTCGA
>Ga0315546_1001074_pt1 | contig 17977 bp, 19 predicted proteins | sample SalMarSW160170MG_FD_203833 | JGI IMG/M metagenome (GOLD analysis project Ga0315546, IMG submission 203833) | Salt marsh sediment microbial communities from the Plum Island Ecosystem LTER, Massachusetts, United States - Salt Marsh Sediment SW1601-170 ... | reverse complement strand
TGCCGCCCCTGGCACGGCGGGCGGGAATACCGGTAATCGTGGCCGAGATACTATTCGGTATTATTATCGGCAAGACGCTCTTTGACCTGGTCCCCGACGACCCCATAATTGATTTCTTCTCCAGCTTCGGACTGGTCTACCTGATGTTTCTGGCCGGTCTGGAGACGGACCTGGGCAAGATGCGCTGGAAGAACCTCAAGAAGGCGCTGGCTATAGGCCTGGTATCGGTGGCGGTGCCTTTTGCTGCCGGCTATTTTATCGCTCCCTGGGTGGGCGTGCACCCCCTGCTTTTGGGGACGGTACTGTGTACTACCTCCCTGGGGCTGGTACTGCCGATGTTGAGGGAGCTAAATTTGCCCCCGCGCCTGTCCCGGCTGCTGTTGGCTTCGGTGATTCTGGTGGACATTTTAAGCTTGTTTCTGCTTGCCTTTGCCCTGGCCACCATCCAGGGTCAGCTTGAGTTCCGCTTTCTCTATTCGCTAATCGGTATCATTGTCCTTTTCTTCATCCCCTGGATAATAAACAAGAGAAGGCTGCGCCGCAAGATTACCTCCAAGCTTTTCCGTAAGAACTACTTTGAAATGGAAATGAGGGTGGCATTCGCCCTGATATTTCTGCTGGGGGCGGTCTCTCTTCAGCTTGGTTTTCACTCAATCGTTGGCGCCTTTATCGCCGGGCTGCTGATTTCCGAGATTCTGCCCAGGGCGACACTGGAAAGTGAGAAATTACAGAGTTTCGGTTATGGCTTTTTTGTTCCCTTGTTTTTTATTTTTACCGGCGCTAAAGTTAATCTGGTGGCAGTCTTTACTAACATGAGTAACGTCACCGTGCTGCTGGTGATAATTGCCGTGGGGATGCTGGCCAAGGTGGTCAGCGTTGCCGTTGCTACCAGGCTGAGCGGAGTAAAAAGTACGAGAAGAAGTATCGCCTTTGGGCTGTTTCACACCGCTAGGTTAAGCCTGATACTGGCTGCTGCTGACATATCTATCCGACTGGGCTTAATCGGCGAGCGCCTGTTCAGTATTTTTGTTATCCTAGCCGTAGTGACCTCCACAGTGGCGCCGGCTTTGGGTAAGTTTATGCTGGGAAAGAAAGCGGAAAAGGCTAAGTAAACGGGCATGATGAAAAGGGTAATACTGCTGATAATTATCGGGCTGTGCCTCCAGCTTGGCTGGTATAGTCCGGTACAGTCAGCTGCGGAAGAGCCGGTTAAGGTCAAGGAGTTGAACTTCGTTTTTCTACACGGTGCCGGCGGTAATGTCTGCAGTATGCAACTCCTGGCTGATTCTATTACGGAGCAGATACCGGTCTATATCGCCGAATACGAGCGGGCTAACCCTGACACCGAGGTTCGGGCTAATATTCTGCTGAGGTGTTACCCCAATGATGTCGATATCGAGACCTGGGCCGATAACATCGCCGAAAGTGTTAATAACTATCTGCCCGATAAGCAGAATTTGATTTTTATCGGGCACAGCATGGGCGGCAAGGCCGCCCTCTACGCCGTGGCCAACGATGTGGGCGGCTTGGCCGACAGGACGGCCATGGTGGTGACAATCAACAGCCCCATAAGGAGTCTGCGGCAGTACTACTTTACCGGCGGCGCTTCACTATTGGATTATTATCAAACCCTGGGGCTTATTTCCGACAGCGGCGTTTCTAACTCTATTATCTACTACGATAGCGCTGAGGATGGGAGGTGGGTGGCGGCGGTTAAACACTGGCTGGCTTTTATATCGGCTGAATCGGCGCCACTTAGCCAGCAGTTTAATGTTGGCGGCGTCGACGCCATGCCCAGAAACATGGATGACAATATTATTCCAATCTCGGCCCAGTATACCGATAGGGCCGACGTGGTCTACTACGGAGAGCACAGCCATAACGATTTTGCCAACTCGGATGAGGTGGCAGGGTCTATGGCGGAGCAAATCCTGAGCTATATCTTCGGTGGGGATATAGAATGCTCCTTGCTAATCAGGGGCGGCAATATGGAGCATGCCGCTGGCTGGCTGCCGGGAACGGATTACTGGGAGGATGTAGCTGGCGAAGTCCTGGTCAGCAGTGGCAGCCTGCGTCACGTGAACGAGTCTTTTTTCCGCTGGCAGAGTTGGGAGGACGAGGTCGGGGAATCCCCGCTGGGAAGTACACGCAGTAGTTACCGGGTTAGTATAGACAGGTATTTCCCTTTCGTTAACAGCATTGAGGAAGTGCGCTGGCTAAGCCCCGATGATTCTGGGGACTGTCAGCTTTACCTGAAGACCAGAGCCGCCCCCCGCAATCATGTGCAGGTGGAGTGGAGTATATATCGGCGTGGATTGTTACCGGAGGGTGTCGAGCGTGACCATTATGAGGTTGAGATAATCACCGGTACCCCCCTCACCACCGTCCGGCATGTGTCATGGCTGAGTGATGACCCCGGTGACCTGAGATTAATAGTGAGCTCGGAGGCGGAAAGACCCTTCCGCTGGTTTAAAGCGGAGTGGCGGGTTTATTCTAAAGAGAGCCGGTACCGGCAGGTTATTGACGAAATGGCGGAACAGGCGGCTACCCCGCTGAGCCAAGAAGATATCACCGCGGTTACTAATTAGATACCGGCTACATGCCCAGCTCTACCCGGGTCTTTTTCAAGCGATTTAGGTTATCCTGAGAGATAACACCGATTACCTTGTCGTTTTCCAGCACCGGCATACGCTTGAGTCCCAGTTCATCCATCAGTTCCAGCAGGCTGGCGGCTGATTGCTGGGCGTCGGCTGTCTTGAGCCGGCGGGCCGGGGTCATAACCCGGCTTATTTTGGTGGAGTTCCAACGCTTTTTGGGCACTTTCTTTATATCGCGAGTGGTTACTACTCCCCGTAGTTTACCCTCCTCGGAGACCACGAAGTAGCGCTGGCCGGTAACCAGGATGCAATCGCGGACCAGCTGGCCGACAGTAAATTGGGGGGTGGCGATAATAGGGCTTTCCCCGCTCATCATATCCCGGGCGGCGATATGCTGTAGGGCTTCCCGTAGCGCTGTCTGACGCCGGCTTTGTACAGCGGCAAGGTATAAAACCCAGCCCACAAATATCAAAGTTAGCCCGTTAAACCATTGCTGTGACAGCACCAGCAGCAGAATGCCGTAAGCGATGAGCAGTAAGCCCAACCCCTGCCCTGCCCAGCTGGCAATGTTGGTCGACCGGTCATAATCGCCGGTAAATTTCCACAAAAGGGTGCGCAGGAGCCTGCCCCCATCCAGAGGGAAAACGGGAATAAAGTGGAATAAAGCCAGCAGGAAATACAGGTAGGCTGTCCACAGGATGATGCCGTCAATTATAACGTGGGTCGTGTTTACCAGTGCCGAATGAATGGTATAGAATATGCCGGCTATTATCAGGTTGAGCAGAAGTCCAGCTGTACCCATTAGCAGTTCGAGAAGAGGCTGGGTGTCCCCCTTAGGTATTTGAGGTAGTCCGCCAATAGCGAAAAGAGTAACCCTCTGCACCGGTATGCCTCTATTGAGCGCTAGGAAGTTGAGGATAACTTCGCGGAAACCCACGGCGATAAAGAAGAGTAGGCTGGCGGTTACCCCCAGAATCATTCTTTGCCAGAGGGGATAAGCTTCTGGGAACTGGGTGACCATCATGGCTATTATCAGGATAAAGGCAACCGCCCAGGTGGGGTGTAGCCGCAGGCGAACGCCCAGCATCCGGTTTAGAGGATGGACAAATAACGCTTTCCAGTCCCAATTTTCAAAGAGTGGAGCCACTAAAGGTTCACCTCAACGCGTTACTGGCATTTTGGGCGGCTGGCTTGTTTTTGTCAAGCTAGCTGGAATCGCCGGCTATCTGGCTTGAAAGCATCTGGGGAAGAGTGTAATATGTTTTTAAAGTGCGGGCGTTCTTTATGATTAGCATGCCCCTGTAGCTCAGATGGATAGAGCAACGGTTTCCTAAACCGTGTGTCGCGCGTTCGAGTCGCGCCAGGGGTACCAGTTAATTTTTGCTTAAGTTTATGCTAATATAGTCTGTGCTTTAGGAGTGTAGCTCAGCTGGAAGAGCAGCGGTCTCCAAAACCGCAGGTCGCGGGTTCGAATCCTGCCACTCCTGCCACTTTTTCCCGGTTGGCTATTTCCCCTTTAGTTTTTTAATTTCCTCCGGCGAATATTGCTCGCGAGGGTGCGTGGGGTGAATCGAAGAGTCACCTTTTGCCATATCGTATTTAGGCTGAAAGAGAACGTGCATCCACTGAAAAGGTTTGTCCACTTTCTTGACGATAATCGGCGCGTGTACCAGCCCCTTGGGGATGTAGACGATTGATGTTGAGTCGACTATATGCTTTTCGCCTTCTTCGCCCAGATATATCTCGATTTCGGCGCCGAAATCGTAGTAATTCTTGGGGTCACTGCCGAAGATAAAAAAGAGCTCGTCGACGTCGTGGGCGTGAGCCTTCTGGGGAAATTCTAGCGGTTCGGTGATGCAAAGTAGTTGCACTTCAACCGGAAAGTTGGGAAACTTGGCACCATGACAACCTTCTTCAGCGCATATATGCAGCATCGGCGCCATTCCCTTTTCTAATGGGTCTCTGATGATGTATTTCCCGTATTTAGTTTCGGCCATTTTTATCCTGTCCTCCTTATTTCGTTTCCACTTGGTGGGTGGATAAGTATAATATAAATAAAAATGGCGGGTATGGCAATAGGCAGTTCTGTTGAATTAAGTTCAAAAGTTGGCGGTAGACTATTGACATTACCGCAGGAACAGTATATCCTTCAAAGCAAAAAGGGAGGTAAGTAAATGCAAGCCTATTGTATGAAGTGCCGAACCAAGAGGGAAATGAAGGACGCCAAGAGCATAACCATGAAGAATGGTAAGCCAGCGACTCAGGGCGTGTGCCCGGTATGCGGGACTAAGATGTTCAGGATCGGGAAGGCTTAAGGCCAGTATTACGAGCAGTATAATTGGGGAGGCTGGGTTTCTTTGATTTTAAGGATGCCCAGCCTTTCTGCTTTGTTATCAGTTTAACCTCTGGGTAACCTCAGGCCGCGCATAGCAATGGTATTTTTTTGAATCTCTGATGTGCCGGCAGCGATAGTTGCACCAAAGGAAACCAGATACATGTGCTCAATCCAGCCGCGTAATGGAGCTATAGCCTCCTTCTTATCGAGCTGACCGTATAATCCTATTAAATGCATAGCGATACCGGCGGTGCGCTTGAATAGCTCGGTACTGTATAGTTTAGCCATGGAGGCATGCCAATCGGTAGCCAGCCCCTGGTCGTGCCGCCAGGCAACTTGATAGTTCAGTAAGCGCCCGATCTCGGCTTCGGTGGCTAGTTTGGCTAATGAGTCTCTGGCCGATACCGGCGCTAGTTGGGGATTGGCCTTTAAATATTTCGCAATTTTTTCAATTATGCTCTGCACCATAGCCACGAATTCGATTGAAGTCCGTTCGTAGCCCAAAAGTGCTTGGGCTACCCGCCAGCCTTCGTTCTCTTTGCCGACCAGATTTTCCTTGGGTACTCGGGCGTCCTCAAAGAATATCTCGCAGAAAGATTGTTCCATGGCCAGGTTCTTTATTGGGCTGACGGTAATGCCGGGGATGCTAAGGTCAACCAGGAAGAAGCTGAGCCCTTTGTAACCCTGGGAGTGGGGGTCTGACCTGGCCAGCAGGCAGCACCACTGGGAATAGTTGGCAAAAGTGCTCCAGGTCTTCTGTCCGTTTATGATGAAATAATTGCCGTCTTTTACTGCCTTGGTCTGGAGGGAGCCGAGGTCGGAGCCGGCCTCTGTCTCGCTGAAACCTTCACACCAGAATTCCTCCCCCCGGGCAATTGGCTTGAGATACCGCTTTTTCTGTTTCTCGGTGCCGTATTCAATAAGGGCTGGGGCCAGCATCTTTACCGCAATCGGGTTATACCCCGGTGAGCCGCGGCGGGCTATTTCCTCGGCGAAGATAAGGTAGTCCACATAGGAGCGAGCCTGCCCGCCGTATTCCCTGGGCCAGGGTAGAGAGAGCCAACCCTTCTCCCCCAGCTTACGGGCTATGTCCTTGAATACCTGCCAGCCGTCGCTGTTATCTGAGACATGGTCGCCGGCGGTACCTCCCACATAGCCCGCCCAGTCTGGCGGTAGCTCTCTATCCAGGAAATCGCGTGCTTCCTGGCGGAATCTATCCTGCTCGGCGGTAAATTTAAAATCCAATCTTCTTGGCCTTTCCGGGTCTATATAGTAAAAATATCAGTGGGTTATCGTGTTTGTCAAGAAAACGGCTGGCTGGGGGCGTAGGATAGAAAACATAGCTTGACGCTGTGCGAGAACGGATGGTATGCTATTTTTGCTAGGTTTTAAGCCGAGGTGGTGGAATAGGTAGACACGCCATCTTGAGGGGGTGGTGAGCGAAAGCTCGTCGGAGTTCAAATCTCCGCCTCGGCACCATGTTAAAAACGGGTTCCCGCGGAAATCTTTGATTTTCACGGGTGTTAAGCGGAAGTGGCTCAGCGGTAGAGCATCTCCTTGCCAAGGAGAGGGTCGCGAGTTCGAATCTCGTCTTCCGCTCCATAAAGATACCAAGGGGCGACGTGGCCAAGTGGTTAAGGCGGGGGTCTGCAAAACCCCTATTCACCGGTTCGAATCCGGTCGTCGCCTCCAAATCTCATTTTGACCGCCCGGTAATTCCTCCATGACCTTTTTCCCAGTACTATTTACTGCTTGAATTAGCCCATTTGGGTGATTACTTTAGCAAGTTGAGTGTGCTAGGATGATAGCGATTCGCCAAATGGAGAAAAGTAGGACCCGGGTGAATCTTTTTAGCTAGCCATTAAATAATAGGTTTAAATTAAAGAAATAGGGATGTGTTGAACCAGAGCCTGTATATGGTCACCTGGGCTCTGGGGAGCAAGTGGTGAAACCGGCCCTAAAGGGGGTCGGTTTTTCTTTAGCTGTCCCCCGCTAGTAGGGAGGGCTTATTTTGATGAGTAAACTAAACGGATTTCGGCAAATTCTGGAACTGGTGATTAGCAAGGGGGCTACTGATTTGCACGTTAAGGTGCCCAGCCCGCCGGTGCTTCGTATTGATGGGCAGCTTGTGCCTCAAGAGGAATGTCCGTCTTTTACCGCCAAGGATATCGAGGGTATATTTGAGGAAATCACTACCGAGGAACAGAAGGCGGCTTTTAATAGGGAACAGGAGCTGGACTTTGCCTATAGTGTGCCCAAGATGGCCCGTTTCCGGGTAAATGTACTAAGGCAGAGAGGCACTATTAGCCTTGCCTTCCGCCGGGTGCCTTCCAAGGTACCTTCGGTTGATAATCTGGGGCTGCCCCAGGTTTGCAAAGAACTCATTCTCAAGCCAAGAGGAATGGTTCTGGTCACCGGTCCCGCCGGGAGTGGCAAGTCAACCACTCTGGCGGCAATGATTAATCACCTCAATGAGAATGTGACTCGAAGCGTGATTACCATCGAAGACCCCATTGAATATCTTTTCCAGGATAAAAAATGCCTCATCCGGCAAAGAGACCTGAGAGATGACACCAAGTCCTTCTCCGCCGCCTTAATCCACGCCCTCCGCCATGACCCGGATGTCATTGTTATCGGGGAGATGCGTGACATAGATACGATAAGCACCGCCATCACCGCCGCCGAGACCGGGCATCTGGTGCTGGCAACGCTGCATACTCTTGATGCCGCCCAGTCCATCGACCGCATAATTGATGTATTTCCCCCTGCCCAGCAGCGACAGATGAGGCTGCAGCTATCCCAGGTGATAGAAGCCGTGTTATCACAGACCCTGCTGCCCCGTATTGGGGGAGGACGGGTAGCTGCCTTTGAGATTATGCTGGCTAACAGCGTTATCAGAAGGCTTATCCGCGAAGAAAAAATCCACGAGATATCAGCCAGCCTGGAGATGGGTAAACTGGAGGGAATGCATACCCTGGATCAGTCACTGACTGAAATGGTCAAGAGTGGCATTGTCTCTAAAGAAGAAGCCATGCTGAAAGCCAGCAGCCCGGTGAAGTTGACCAAGTTACTACGGGAAGACCAGGATAATCTGATGCCCCCCGTAGTTATCGAACCGGTTCTGAATGTTGCCCGGTTGTAGTCAGGTTTTATTCCGGGATACCGTAAGCGCCGGTAAGGCTCTCCCTGAATATGGGCAAATGCGGTGGGTAGAAAGTAAAGACGCTTATAGCTACCGCTAGCAGAATTACCATTATCAGCCCCACTTTATCTAACCACGGTGGCAGTCGTTCTATAGTTAACAGTTTGTAGCTGGTCAGCTGACCGATAGCCACGGCGACGACGAAAATCAGGATATCAACAATGAGGATGTCCCCGCCTATAATAGCCGTATAAGAGTAGAAAAGCACCACGATGGCGACGGGCATGGCGTAGATACCGGCCGCCTTGGCGGCGACGAAGTTTTGGGCAGAGCCTCTGAAGAAGGGGTATTCGAACAGGGCGTAAAACAGGGCTGGCCAGAAGGCTATTTTGAGGTGTTCCCAGACGCTCTCATTGACGGCGGCAATTATGCCCATGGGGGGCCAGCTGCCCGACCATTCGAAGGCAAAGTGCAGTACCGAGCCCAGTATGGCTATTACGGCGATGCCGATTAGCTCCCACCGTAAGATTGACCGTTCCATAGCTGTTTCTATAGTAATAAAAACATATTTCTGAGGGTATTGCAATATCGTCGGCTTGACGCTTATACTGCCAGCACTTACAATAATTTCGGCGCCGGGGTGGCGGAATTGGCAGACGCAGCGGACTTAAAATCCGCCGGACCTAGTCCTTGTGGGTTCGAGTCCCACCCCCGGCACCATTAGAGAATGGTTATGCCCTGGCTGATAGTAATTTTAGGTTACCTGCTCGGCTCCATCCCCACCGGCTATATCGCCGGACGTATTTTTAAGAAGGTTGATATCCGCCGGGTTGGAGATGGCAATATGGGCGCCCAGAACGCCTTTCGGCAGCTGGGAGCCGGGGTGGGGATAGCCGTGGGTCTTATCGACGCCGGCAAGGGGGCGCTGGCGATTCTTATCGCTCAAGCGGTTAACCTGCCCCAGATAGGCATGCTGCTGGCCGGGGCGGCCGCCGTTATCGGGCATAACTGGCCGGTGTTTCTCCGCTTCCGGGGAGGGCGGGGGGAGGCGACCACTATCGGTGTGCTGCTGACCACCATTACTCAGCCAATGCTCATCCTGGCGGCACCGGCGATACTGACCCTGGTTATCTGGCGCAACGTTACTTTAGCCAGCGCCGTCCTTTTTGTGCCGCTGCCGTTTGTCTGCTGGTGGCTGGGAGTTCCCGGGGCACTTATTGCCTACGGGGTGGCTCTGCCCTGCCTGGTGGGTTTTACCCATTTCCTGAGGACGAGGTGGGTTCCCGCCCGCCTTGTCTAGCCGCTAGTTTAAGACCCATATCGATATGTTTAAGATTGAGGCGAAGCTTACCCAGAGTATGTAGGGCAGGAGAAGGGCTCCGGCGGCGGTGGACAGCTTGAAGAATTTGATTATCGTCAGCAGTATGGCTACCCACAGGAGCAGGATTACCACCATGCCGTAGAGCGGCGACTGAAGCCCGAAGAAGACCACCGACCACAGGGCGTTGAGCACCAGCTGCACCAGGAATATAACCAGCGCTGTTTTTACCCCTTCTTCTCCCAGCCCCTTGCGCCAGATGAGAAAAGCGGCTATAGCCATCAGCAGGTAGAGGGTAATCCAGGCCGGGGCGAACAGCCAGCTGGGTGGGGTGAAGAAGGGTTTCTCCAGAGCGGCGTACCAGTTGGGTATGGCGGGGGTAGTAAAGACCGAGCCGATGACCCCGGCGCACTGGCAGGCGACAATGCTTACCACCAGTTTGACGATGTTTCTGGCTCCCATAATACACCTCCCGGCAGTTATTTTGCCTTGAGGACTAAGGAGAGCGCTTAAGTTACTTTCTTTTTATGGCTGACTTTACCGCCTTTTCGATGTCCCTGGCGGTTAAGCCGTAACGCTCCAGAAGCTCGGCCGGTTTGCCCGATTTGGCGTAGGTGTCTTTAAGCGCTACCAGCTCCATGGGCACCGGCCGGTGCTGGGCAACCACCCGGGCCACCATACTGCCCAGGCCCCCGTGTTCCAGGTGTTCCTCGGCGGTGACGATGGCGCCGGTCTCAGCCGCCTTGATGATGGCCGCCTGGTCGAGGGGCTTAAGGGTGGGCATATTGAGCACCTGACAGTCTATGCCCTCCCGTTTCAGATTTTGGGCTGCTTCCAGAGCCGCCTTGACCATCAGCCCGATGGCGATGATGGCGGCGTCCTTGCCTTGCCTCAGGGTTACCGCCTTCCCCAGCCGGAAGCGGTAGTCTTCGTCGTAGATAAGCTGGGACTTGGGGCGGCACAGCCTGATGTAGAACGGCCCGTGGGTGGCGACCGCTGCCTCTACCGCCCGGGCGGTTTCAATGGCATCGGCGGGGACGATGACGTTAAAGCCGGGCAGGGAGCAAATAAGGGCTAAATCCTCGATAGCCTGGTGCGAGGTGCCGTCCTCGCCGACGGTAATACCGCTGTGGGTAGCCACAATCTTAACGTTGCGCTGGGGCTGGGCGATGGACATGCGAATCTGGTCAAAGCAGCGCCCGGGGGCGAAGACAGCAAAGGTGCTGGCGAAGGCTATCTTGCCTGAAGCAGCCAGGCCGGCGGCGATGCTAATCATATTCTGCTCGGCGATGCCGCATTCAAAGAAGCGCTCCGGCAGCTCTTTGGCAAAAAAGTGCGTCATCGTCGAGCGGGACAGGTCGGCATCCAGCACCACGATATCCTGGTTTTCCATGCCCAGTTCCAGCAGGGTCTTGCCGTAGGTTTCCCGCAGTGAAACTTCCGCTTTCACTTTACTCCAGCTCCTTCAGGGCTAAGTCCACCTCAATAGCGTTGGGCGCCGCGCCGTGAAAATCGGGGTTATTCTCCATAAAGCTGACCCCCTTGCCCTTTACGGTATGGGCAATTATGACCGTCGGCTTGCCTTTAGTCTGTTTGGCTTTCTTAAAAGCCTGAATCAGCCGGGGGATACTGTGCCCGTCAACCTCAATGACCTGCCAGCCGAAAGCCCGCCACTTGTCCGGGAAGGGTTCCAGGTTCATGACATCGCGGTTCCAGCCGTCTATCTGCTGGCCGTTGTTGTCCACTATAGCTGTCAGGTTATCCGCCTTGAAGTGTGCCGAAGCCATGGCCGCTTCCCACACCTGTCCCTCGTCGCACTCCCCGTCGCCGAGTAACGCATATACGCGGTAGTCCTGCTTGTTAAGCCGCCCGGCTAAAGCCACGCCCAGGGCAAAGGATAGCCCCTGTCCCAGGGCGCCGGCAGACATCTCCACGCCGGGGGTGATGGTGCAGTCGGTGTGGCCCTGGAGGAAGCTGTCCATCTGCCGCAGGGTAAGCAGCTCAGAAACCGGGATGTAGCCGCATTCGGCCAGGGTGGCGTAGAGGAGGGGGGCGGCGTGCCCCTTGCTCAGGATAAAGCGGTCCCGGTCGGGCCACTGGGGGTCGTGGGGCTTATGGCGCATCATCTTAAAATAAAGGGTGGTTACAATCTCTACCGCGGAGAGGGAGCCGCCGGGGTGACCGCTGCCGGCTTTACCGGTCATGGTGACGATGTGACGGCGTATCTTTTTGGCAGCCGCCTCCAGTTCAGCCGGCGATGCTGATAACGAAAAAACCTCGGCTTCTGCGCTATCGGCCGAGGTTGAAGGTAGTTTATACTCTTTTGGTGAAGACATTGGCACCCCCCTGCGCTTAATAATTATACTATAACCGGGGATGGCAGGTCTAGGTCTTGAGCGGGGGTGTTTTTCTTCCCACCCTCCCACCCAAAGAGGTTAGACCTCTATTAACTCCTTATTCACGGGGGTAGGGTAAAAGGGCTTTAGCCCTTCATTAAGGGCGGTGGGTGGGAAAAGATATAAAACGGGGGTGGGGGTTAAAGAGGCTGGTTTGATTTTTATCGCTATCTCTGCTTTAATTAGCAGGTTAGAGGAGCCAGTAGATGACTGATTTGAATATAAAAGCCAGCCAGAGAAATGTACTGGGTAAAAAGACCCGGTTTATGCGCCGTGAGGGCACTACCCCGGCTCATCTCTTTGGCCATGGCATTGATTCGCTATCCCTGCAGTGCGATACGGCTAAACTGCGCCGGATTATCGCCCGGGCCGGCATGACCCGGCTTATCTCCCTTGATGTTGAGGGGCATAAAGAACCCCGCGGCGTCTTCATCAGGGAAATCCAGAGGGAGCCCTGCAGCGGGGAGCTGCTTCACGTTGATTTTTATCAGGTGAAGCGGACGGAGAAGATAAGGGTAGATGTGCCTATTATCCTGACTGGTGAAGCCCCGGCCATGAAGGAAAAGGGGCGCACCCTGACCCACAGCCTCACCAGCCTGAGCGTTGAATCCCTGCCCGATAAGCTCCCGCCCCAGATAGAGGTTGACCTGAGCCCGCTGGAGGAGGTGGAGGACGCCATCTTCGTCAGGGATATCATCTTAAGCCCTGATGTTACCGTTATTACCGACCCCGACCAGATGGTGGCCAGGGTCAGCGAGGCTCGGGTGATTGAAGAGGAAGTGATAGCTGGGGAAGAGGTACCGGAAGAAGAGCTGGCTGAAGGGGCCGAGGCTGAAGCCGGTGCTGAGGAAGCCGGGGAAAAACCAGCCGAGCCGGCTGAATAAACCCCCGCTTATCTTGAAGCTGATATAGAACCTCTGCTATAATCACGCTGTGATTATCGACTTCCATACCCATGTTTTCCCGCCCGATATAAAGAAGAACCGCAGCAGGTATATCGAGCGGGACCCCTGTTTGGCTATCCTCTACTCCGACCCCAAAGCTAAAATGGCCACTGCCGAGGAGCTCATCGCCGCTATGGATGAAGACGGCGTTGATATCTCGGTTATTCTCAATATCGGCTGGACGACCCACGAGCTGTGCCTGGAAACCAACGATTACATCATTGACGCCGTGTCCCGCTACCCCCAGAGGCTGGTGGGCTTCTGCGCCGTTCAGCCCAACTCGTCCAAAGCCGCCGTAGCCGAGATTGAGCGCTGTGCCCGGGCGGGGATAAAGGGGGTGGGCGAGATGAGGCCGGATGTACAGCTTTTTGACCTCGGCGACGAGATGGTGATGGCTCCCCTGGCGGAGGTGTTAAAAGAGCACCGGCTGGCTCTACTCCTCCACTCTTCGGAGCCGATAGGGCATAACTATCCGGGCAAGGGGCTTGTGTTTCCCGATATACTTTATCCTTTTATCACCAGCTTCCCCGACTTAACCATAGTCTGCGCCCACTGGGGAGGCGGCCTGCCCTTCTACGCCCTGATGCCCGAGGTTAAAAAGGCGATGAGTAATGTCTATTTTGACAGCGCCGCTTCGCCTTTTCTCTATACGCCCCAGGTTTACCGCCAGGTTATTCAGCTGGTTGGCGCCGATAAGGTTCTCTTCGGCAGCGACTATCCCCTGCTGGCGCCGAGCCGGCTGCTTAAAGAGATTGAAGGGCTGGACCTGGCCGAGGAAGACAAAAACCTGTTGCTGGCGGGTAATGCCCTGAGGCTGCTCGGTATCGAAGGTAAATAGCTATGGAGCAGGTGCGCTGTTTTATCGCCATCGGCCTGCCTGACGAGGTCAAAGCCGGTTTGAAGCAACTGCAGGCTCAACTTAAGCCGGGGGGGCAGACCTCAATAAAGTGGGTTGACCCATACAGCGTTCACCTGACCTTAAAGTTCCTGGGCAGTGTTGACGGTGATAAAATTGACCCGATAACCGCCGCCATGGCGGAGGCTGTTCAGGGTGTGTCTCCCTTTTCCTTGAAGGTCGAGGGCCTGGGAGCTTTCCCCAACCTGAGACGGGTGCAGGTGGTCTGGGTAGGGGTGAGTGGGGAGGAAGATAAGCTGGCTAATCTCCAGCAGCGCCTTGAATCCAACCTGGCGGGGTTGGGTTTTATCCCGGAGAAGCGGCGCTTTACCCCCCATTTGACCCTGGCCCGGGTGCGCGACCAAGTTTCGGCGGGAGAGCGGGAGGCACTGGGGCAGATTATCGCTGAGACTAAATTTGAGGCTGCCCGCAGTTTCCCGGTGGAGGCGGTAAACTTGATGAGGAGCCAGTTGACCAGAGAGGGAGCTATCTACAGCCAAATCAGCACTGCCGAGCTAAAGTAATCCTTGTCAACGGCCAGAGTATGGTGTATACTTCTTAAGATTTAATTTAATTTTTGGTTGGGAGGAGGACCTCATGGAACAATCCAATTTCCCCAAGTGTCTGAAGTGTAAGACTGGAGACCTGGTGCCCTTATCTGACTTTGGCAGTCAGGGGGCGGCTATTCATTACAAGGCCTGGGTTTGCACCAATCCTGATTGCGGTTTCAACCTAAAAATCAGGAACGGTGATGTTTATATTAACGAACCCATTATCAGCGGGACGATGCATAGCGCCCGCTCCCGCTCATAGTTTACCGTTTTACTTTATAAGCTCTAGATTACGGAGCTGGATGTGCTTCCTCGGTTTAGCAAAATCAGGGGGATGGCACTTGACCTCTTGTTTCCACGCTGGTGTGTCGGCTGTGGGAAGGAAGGGGATTTTATCTGTCCCTCCTGCCTCAAGTCGCTGTCCAGAGTTATGCCTCCGCTTTGCCCTAAGTGCGGTTTGCCCCAATCCAGCGATACTCTCTGTGCCGGTTGCGTCGGTTGGCAGGCTGAGATAGACGGTATTCGGGCTCCCTTCCGCTTTGACGGCGTGATGCGCCAGGCTGTCCACGAGCTAAAATACCGGAACCTGAGAGCCCTGGCCGGGCTGCTGGCTCAATTGCTTGATGATTATCTAGTCGATAACCCTCTGCCTGGCGAAGTCCTGGTGCCGGTGCCTCTGCACCCCAAACGGTTGCGGGAGCGAGGCTACAACCAGTCCTACCTGCTGGCTAAGGAGCTGGGGAAACTAACCGGTTTACCGGTAGTGGCTGACTCCCTGGTCCGGGAGCGCCATACTTCCCCTCAGGCCAGGACTCTGACGGTGGGGGAGCGGAGGGGTAATGTCGCCGATGCTTTTGCCTGCCGCGACCGGAGACTGGAAGGTAAGCCGGTAATACTCATAGACGATGTCTCTACTTCGGGGGCTACCCTCGATGCCTGCGCCCTTGCGTTGAAGGAGGCCGGGGCTGCCTCGGTGTGGGGGCTGGTGCTGGCCAGGGAGATATGACCGGCAAGCTAAGATATACCGTTTCCAATGTTGGCGCGGGCTGGGTGGGGGTATTGGCCTCAAGTTCCGGATTGATTAGGGTCACTTTGCCACGGGACTCAGCCCGGGAGGCGGAGCTATTATTGGGTGACAGGGTGGGGGAGGCAATCAGGGCTGACGATTTTTTCGCTGATTTAATCGAGCGCCTGAAGGACTACTTTGCCGGTAACTGGGTAGCCTTTAATGATGAGCTTGATCTTTCTGCGTCTACCGCTTTTCAACGACGGGTGTGGCGGCTTACCCGGCTTATCCCTTACGGTGAAACCAGGAGCTACGGCTGGATGGCCGTGCAACTGGGTAAGGTTGGGGCGGTGCGGGCGGTGGGGCAGGCACTTGCCAGAAATCCTCTGCCCGTTATCGTTCCCTGCCACCGGGTGGTGGCTAAAGACGGCAAGCTGGGTGGTTACAGTGGAGGGGTGGCTGAAAAGAGCCGGCTTCTCCGGCTGGAGTCTATGGCTAATCGGGGTGGTTAGTTAACGTTGACGGTAAAGACCTTGGTTAAATCCTGCGGGTTTGGCTCTTCCCAGGTCCGCTGGTAGACCATGGTTATCTCGGTCTGTCCCGCTTTTAATGCCTTGAAGCGGAAATACTCAACCCCACCGCCACCGACCACGCCCTCTTCGGCTTCCTCTTTGTATTCGCTATCACCACCCACCAGCTCCAGCATGGTCTGGTCGTAGCTTGCCTGCCAGCTATAGCCGGTGGTATGGTTAGAACCGAGGGCGATGATAAACTCCTGGTTGACGCCGATATTTACCGTCTGGCCGGGGTCGGTATAGGTTTCAGCTACCCCAATACAACCGACCACGGTGAGGGCAGCCGCCACTAACATCAGAATCAGGAGCTTTTTCACTTCTATCCCCTTATTTGTTATCAACTATTATTTATAACGATTATTCTGTTAAAAGGTTAGTTGGAGGTTGAAAATCGGGCGGTGGCTAAAGAGTAATCCATCTGTTTTTCAAAGAGCCCCCTTATTTTCAGACTCAGGAAGTTGTCTTCGTATTTCTCGATCAGTCCCTGGTCAGCGAAGCTGAAATAGTGGCTGTTGCCGATTATGATGTGGTCCAGCACTTTAATCTGCAGAATACTGCCCACGAATACCAGGTCTCTGGTCAGCTGTTTATCTTGCTTGCTGGGGGTGGGGTCACCGGCGGGGTGGTTGTGGGCGAAGATTATGGCAGTGGCGCGGTGGTTAATAGCGCTTTCGACAATGTCGCGGGGGCGGATGGGGATGCTGTCCAGCGTGCCTTCAAAGAGGGTAGCTATATTGATAATCTGGTTGCGGTTATTTAAGTAGATAGCCTTGAATACCTCGTTTTGGAGGTCCCGCATTGAGTAATTGAGGTAGTCATAAACATCCTTGGATGATTTGTAAGAGGGCTGTTCCACAATATTCTGCCGGAGGACCTCGGCCGGTAATTCGTGTAGCAGCTTGATATAAAGCATGCAGGGGGGTGTAATCCCAACCTGTTCCAGCTCCTTGCGGGATGCTGATAAGAAACCCCTGAGGTTATTAAAGTTTTCTATGCACTCTTTGGCCTTTTTTCTACCTTCCCGGTGGGGTAGAACCAGGCTTAGTAATAATTCAATAGTCTCTTGCTCAGACAGGTCCTCAAAACCTGACCGGATAAACCTTTCCTGCAGTGATGTCATGTTGCCTCTCCCCTTCGCTATGCCAGATGTCATCTATATGTCTCCTGTTAGCGCCGAAATATGCAGACAAAGGTCACTTTTTAATACAATTTTGTACAATTGTCAACTAAATCCCATTATTTGACACATTTATGTTATCTGTCAAGATGTTTTAAATTAACTTTACTTAACTAACTTAACAATTGCGTTAGATTAGTAACGGTTGTCAATGTGCGGGCAGGGGTAGTTCAACAAAGAAGGTAGTCCCTTTGCCTGGTTTGCTCCTGGCGTATATCTTGCCGCCGTGTTCGGTTACGATGCCGTGACAGACGCTAAGCCCCAACCCGGTGCCGCCTCTTTTTGTCTTGGTGGTGAAAAAGGGGTCGAAGACCTTTTCCAGGTTTTCTTCGGGAATGCCGGGGCCGTTATCCGTGAAGGTAACCCTGAGATATCCCTTCCTTTCCTCGGTCTTGATGGTGAGCTTTCCGCTGTCGTTCGCCTCGGTTATAGCCTGTTCGGCATTTAGAATGATGTTGAGGAAGACCTCCTGTATCTGGTGAAAATCGAGCATTGCCTCGGGTAGTTTGGGAGCGAGGTTGGTTATAACTTCAATATTGCTGGTTTTTAGTTCGTAAGCCCTCAGTTCCAGGGCGCTTTCTAAAATTTCATTTATGTCTGAATATTGCTTGTTGGGCTGGCGGCGGCGGGCAAAGGTGAGTAGATTCTGGACCACCTTGGCGGCTCTTTCGGCTTCGGTATAGATTCTTTTCAAATCCTGGCTAACTTCCTGGTCGGTGCTTTTTCTGAGAAGCCGCTGGGAGAAGCCCAGTACGCCGGTGAGGGGGTTGTTTATCTGGTGGGCAATACCGGCTGCCAGTTCGCCGATAGCTGCCAGCCGACTGGAGAGATGAAGCTCCCGTTCTAACTCCTGTTCCCTTCCCTCCGCCTGCTTACGCTCGGTGATATCGACCCAGTTTTCCAGGAAGTGAATCAGTTTCTCCTCATGTATTACCGGTGCCGAGTTGTGCACCACCCAGAATCGCTCGCCGTTCTTCTTCTGGAAAGTGCGCTCTCTTCGGTTGCCGCCGGTGGCCATGGCCTTTTCGAGGCCGGCCTGCA
>Ga0315546_1001071_pt1 | contig 18004 bp, 15 predicted proteins | sample SalMarSW160170MG_FD_203833 | JGI IMG/M metagenome (GOLD analysis project Ga0315546, IMG submission 203833) | Salt marsh sediment microbial communities from the Plum Island Ecosystem LTER, Massachusetts, United States - Salt Marsh Sediment SW1601-170 ... | reverse complement strand
CTGACCATCCAAGGTAAAATCACTAAATTTTTTATCATTTTCTAAAATATCAACTAAATTATTTATGAGATCAATTAATCTAATTCTAAATTGTTGAAATGTTTGATACCATTCTCTATCCCAATGAGTATGAGGGACAATGAATGCCTTATATGGCTTTTTATTAATATTAGCCACTATAATTTCCCCCTTTTTCTACTTTTTATAAGTAATATTGTACTGAAAAATAAAAAAATTATTTTTTTATTTCTACTATAATATCTATAAAACCCAACAATATCCAATTCTTTACAGTTAGAAATTTCCTGTTAAAACAAAAAATTCTAATTCCCGTCATGTCTTAATGACAAATTATAAAAATTGCATTCGTCAAACCTACAATACACTTTCTCTCGTCAAGCAACCTCAAGTAATACCAGCAATTTTTAGTTACTTTGTCTGACCAATCAAGTTCTATATGTTCCAAAAAAGAATCACAAGAATTGTAGACCAACCCATTTTTAATTAGTTCAATGCGAAGTTTTTTCTTGCTTTTCTTGCTCTCAATATTAATTAATATCTTAATAATCGTATTGCAATCAACTTCCAATTCTTCTCCCAACGAAACAAAAACACCTTTATCCGTCATCAGTTGGAAATCTATTTTAGGGCCACTTGTAATATAAACTTTTCCTTTCTTTAATCCCTCCACAATCCCCTCTCTGGTTTTTGACTTGGCCCATACATAAGTCCGACCATAGTCTTTCTTATAAGGTTCCAGTTTATGAATGTCTGAACCACTTACGGCGACTAATTTCAACCCATGGTTGAGCAGATTTTCCCATCTCTTTAAAGTTTTTATATTTTCAGCCCTTCTTTCAGACCAAGAACCGGCCCAGACTTCAATTATATCTGCTGTTCCCCAGCAAAAATTGGGGTAATCCCACCTGCATCCGGTGCATATTGGGTCACCAATACATTCCGGATGTGCCACAGAAAGAAGAGCTCTCTTCCTTTTTATCTCCGCTGCAATATTCTCAAAGGTACTTTTTCGTTCAAGCGAAAACCAATTGATATCTCCGATCCAGTTGATAAGCACTACATGCCCAAAAAAAGTAGAAATTTCTATACCTGGAATAACCACGGTTTTTAATAAATACTTCTCCTTCCATCCCGAAGTGGTGTTATGATCGGTCAGAACGAAAAAGTCCAGACCTTTTCCTTGTAAATAAGTCATTAATTCATAAACTGAGTGATTGCCATCACTGTGGTGAGAGTGTATATGAAAATCTCCTCCAAACCATCCAGGGCTTTCCCGTTTTTCTCTAAAAAGAGGTTCTTTCTTATCAAAATCTCTGAGTTCTGCCCGCCACTTTTCTGTAGCTTTGATTCCTCGCGTAAATTCTTTATTCAAATTCACCTCAATACTTAATTTCACCAATTCGGAGATGATGGCATGAGCCTCAACTATCAACCTCCATTCTCCTGCCGGTAATGGGCCAGAAACACATCCAATGCTAACTTTTTCTTGGTTAATTTGGATTGTCTTAAAAAAATTGTTGTTCCCCCTGGCTCGGACAATGCCATTCGGATCAATCAAGGTATAATTAAAGAGGTTACGAATCGGAGAAAACAATTTAATAGCATTTTTTTTATAATTATTCTTGTAATAGTCCCAATTAGGTCCAAAGAAAATAGAATCTTTCCCATCAAATCTTAGGTATTCGTATACAGCCTGACCTATTAAGTTATTAGTTACTTTGATATCATTCACTATCTTCGGGTGATAGTCACCTTTTATCAATATCTCTTTAGTCCCTTTAATTATCGGTACAATAAATTCAGTTAAGGTTTTGTTTTCACTCGGTGTAAATGTCTTTGTGTAAACGGGCATTTCTCGACTTCTCCAAATAATATTTTTTCACTATATGCTCCTAATCCAGGTTGATATTTTTAAACATTTCTTCTTTAACTGGCTCCTCGTTAGGATTAATTCATATTCCTTTCCTATATGACAATTTTTCCGTCTTCTTTCTTGTAGATATGAACACTATTTAAGTCTATCTTGAGCCAAATCGTATCTCCCATATTTATATTTGGTTCGCTAAAATCTCTTACTATGAGTATTAAATTTCCTATTTTTACGTGTATTATAGTTTCGGGGCCTAATCTTTCTACAACAAATACTTCACCTTTTATACTATTTGGCGATACACCCTTATATTCAACCGTAATGTCTTCCGGTCTGATTCCAAATATTATAACCTCTTCATTATTTACTTTTTCTCTTACTAAATCTCTTATGGGAGAAATGTCTAATTTAATCTGTAAAAAATCTAACACTGTTTTATTTTGGTTATATTTTATAGAACAATCGAGAAGGTTCATTGGAGGGTCCCCGATAAATCCAGCTACAAACACATTTTCTGGATTCTTATAGACCTCTTTTGGGGTTCCTACCTGCATTATAACCCCTTTATCTAATATGGCAATTCTATCGGATATAGCCATGGCTTCTTTCTGATCATGTGTAACATAGATTGCGGTTGTTTTCATCTCTTTTTGTATATGCTTTAGGAAACTTCGCGCCTCTGTCCGTAGTTTTGCATCTAAATTACTCAGCGGTTCATCGAATAGAAACACATTTGGTTCTTGCACCATAGCTCTACCTAGGGCCACTCTTTGTTGCTGCCCACCACTGATTTGGTTGGGTTTTCTGTTTAATAGCTCCTCTGTTTGGAGATTTTTTGCTATTTCAGTAACCTTATGTATTATTTCTTTTTGTGGCCGTTTCCGAATTTTCAAAGGGTAGGCTATATTGTCAAAAACGTTCATATGTGGAAAAAGTGCATAATTTTGAAATACCATACCTATATTACGGTCTTTTGGTAATAATTTCTCTACATTCTTGCCTTTTATATAAATATTACCTGATTGGGGTATCTCTAATCCGGCTATTAGTCTTAAGGTTGTAGTCTTTCCGCAACCTGAAGGACCTAATAGGGTAAATAATTCACCTTTGTTGACTTGAAAGCTAATATTATTAACAGCAACAACTTTTCCAAATTTTTTTGTAACTTTTTCAAATGCTACATCGTGCATTATAATGCCTCCTTTTTATCCTTTTAGTCCGCCATGAAATCCAAAGCCAAACTTTCTATTGATAATAATATAAAGTACAATTACCGGAATAGAATATAATAATGAATAAGCTGAAAGAAGTCCTAACAGGGGAAGGCCCTCTTGGGTAAAAAAAGTGTATATTGCCACTGATACAGGATATTTATTCACACTTCTCAATAAGATAAAAGGCATCAAAAAACTTCCCCATGTATTCATAAAAATATACAAGGCTATAACCACCATGCCTTGTTGAGAAAGCGGAAGAATTATTCGGAAGAATCCCTGTGAAGGAGTACTTCCAGCTACTATTGCTGCCTCTTCATAATCTTTGGGTATGGCATCAAAAAAATCTTTTATGATAAAAATACTTACTGGTAAAAATCCACCAATAAACACAAATATAACACTTAAATAAGAGTCAATTAATCCAAGTCGTAAATTTAAGACAAATAAAGGTACCATAGCTGCTATTCCAGTCACCACTGTTGAGAATAATAACAAAGCATATAACAAAGTACTGCGCCATTTAAAATTTGTCCGAGATAAGGCATAAGCAGCCAGCATAGAAGTAATGGTAACGATTATTGTAGATGAGAATGATATAATAAAGCTATTTTTAAAAGCTAACATAGCAATATTATTTTTAAAGAGCTCTCTGAAATTATTTAAACTTGGTAAGGTTATCTTTACTGCTAAACTAGCTTTAGAACTAAATGGTGCAGTCACCAGCCAAATCATAGGGAGGATAAAGAATAATACTAGGGTAAATAAGATCAAATATACCCAAAAATTATTCCACAAATTTGTTCGTTGTTTAAACATCATATTATTTCACTTCCTTTTTAACATTTTTAGGTATATAAGAGCTAAAGTTAAGTTAATCAAAAGTATTATTGTAGATATTGCCGCTCCCTGACCAATCCTACCTGTGCCCATAAATGCAACTCTGTAAGTATAGATAGGTAAAATCTCTGTCATATGAGCAGGTCCACCTTTGGTGAGGATAAAAGGAGTAAAAACATTAAATGTCCACAAAGTCAGCAATATAAGATCGGTTAATATTTGAGGTTTAATTAACGGTATAATTATATCTCTAAGTTTACACCAACCAGAGGCTCCTATAACATCTGCAGTCTCAAGATAAGAAGGAGGAATCGATTGTAGCGCGGCCATAAACAAAAGCATGGAAAAAGCCGTTCCACGCCATGTATTAAAGATTATAATAACTCCAACCGGTAGTGTATGGAACCAATTCACCCTTGCAAAACCCAATATTCCTAAAATAGAATTAAGTAAACCAAAGTCTTTGTCTAAAAAAGCTACCCAGAGATAAGCCACTACTACCCCTGGTACAATCCAAGCTATAATAACAATATTGCTGACCAGTTCTTTTACGATGCCCGTCTTATTGTTCAGCAATAGAGCCAGCAATAATCCTAAACCAGCTTGTCCCACTAATGATCCTAAAACAAATTTAAAGCTAATCTGAAGCGAGCTACGAAACCATGGATCTTTAAAGGCTTTTATGAAATTATCAAACCAAACAAATTGATGATTTAACCCATAGATACCAGTCAATGACTCATTAGTTAGTCCTATATAAATCGCCCAAATAGCTGGAAATATTAGAAAAACGGTAACAAAAGCTAATGCAGGTAACATAAATAAAAACGCTCTTTTTTTAGAAAGGATTATCCCGCCTTCAAACATATATCTATCCTGCACCTCCTTAGGACTCTTTAGAGTTTGTTAAAAAAATGGTAATCGGGTTTAAAAATAAACCCGATTACCTCTAGTAACAAAAAACTTAATTAAAACTAACAAGCAAGCAAGCCAAGTTCTATTTTAATTTCTCAACGTTCTCTTCTCCTACTATAGAGATTACCCCTTGACCATAATTTTCTAATACCTTTTCCGGCGATACGCCCATGACAATTTGTTCTGTTAGTAATTGTGCCTGATAGGAGATTTCTGGATATTCCGGCTTAGCAGGTCTGATAGTAGTATACGGCATTAGAGCTTTGCTGGTATCAGCAATAAACTTATTTGCTTTAACTTCGGGAAGCTCGACAAATTCTTGGTAAATCGGGGAAAATGGTTTCTTGTTAAATAGCTCTACCAAAACATCTGGCCTTAAAGCAGTCTTTATTAACTCAAATGCTAAGTCAGCATTTTTAGTGTTTGGATTAACAGCAAAACCTGTCCCACCAGATATACAGGCAAAGGTAGGTGTTCCCAAAGTGCCTTTTCCTGGCATAGCTGCCCAACCAATCCGTTCATCACGATCTGGTATCGGTACACTTCCGTTAGGTGCTATCACAGATGAATAGAACCACGTACCTTCAACTAACATAGCTATTTTATCTTGTTGAAAAGCTTCAAAGGTTTTGTTTCGAGATTGAGCCGTTACTTGCATTTCAGCATCTCCCAGCTTCTCATCGATATAAACTTTCTTGTAGAAGTCAACGGTATCCCTTAACATAGGACTATCTATTATCCACTTATCGGTATCCCAGTCATAAAGGCGTCCACCTGCACCCAGAAGCACCATATATAAGCCTTGCATGGTAGTAGCTTCACCCATGTCCGTGCCAGCGTTTATCTGTAGTGGGATAACACCGGGTAGTTTCTCTTTAATGATTCGAGCTGTTGTCAGTAAGCCATCCCAGCTATAGGGTTGCCATGGAATAGCTATACCCGCTTTTTTAAACAACTCTTTATTGTAGTATATCATCCTCACATCTGAACCGTACATAATAGCATAGACATCCTCTTTATGACTCCCCGCTTTCTTTGCAGGAGCATAGAACTCATCCCAAATTGACCATGCCTCAACATACTTATTTAAAGGTAGTATTAATTTTGCTTCTGCAAATTCTGGTACCCAGAATAAATCTATCCAAGCTACGTCCGGACCAATTCCACCTTTAACATCCAATACAAACTGCATCTTCCAATCTGCCGGCGAAACTCCACTTGGCAGATTCTTTACCTCAACATCTATGCCTTTATCTTTCATATCCTTTTCAAATTGGGGAATAACGATATCTTCAACCCATTCTGCCGACTGAGAACCCCTTCCACCTTTTATTGAGTTGTAGGAAAATGAAATGGAAACCTTTTCGGCAAAGATAGAAGTTGACATAGCCATTAAGAAAACAGCTAATGTAAGAACTAACACCAATAACACCATAATTCTTTTCATTTCTCTTTAACCTCCTTTTACTTTCAGGTGTTGTAAAACACCTTATTATTTGACTACAGTCTAACTTTCAAGAAGAGTCTTATCAGCTATGTAACTAATAAAACCTTTATTAATTATTTTTGTCCTCCTTCCACCTCCTTTCGACGTACACGTGCTCAATACTCTTTTTCTTTAGCCATTTTGTAGTTGCATGAATAGCCGCACCAATGGCAACCGCATCTTCTTCTGGGATCTCCGAAAGTTTTACCTCCACCTCTTGATCACCGAATAAGTACTGCGAAACTATCTCTCTTATTGGCTGGATTAGAGCATCCCCAAGCACGGACATTTTACCACCAATAAATACTGCCTCTGGTCCTATAATATGTATTACGTTTATTACCGCAGAACCGATCCAGGGAACAATATCTTTTATAACAATAGAAGTAACTACCTCATTATTTTCTTTAAAAAGTTCTGAGATATCTTTAATATTTTCGATATTTAACCCCTGAGATCGGACTTTTTTTATCAAAATATCTACTCCGGCAACATCTTCAAGATACAGGAATTTTTCATGATCATAAAATAAAGTATGCCCTATCTCACCCACATAATCGTATGCCCCTTGATAGAGTTTATTATCGATTACTACACCTGCTCCTATCCCTTCATCTACCAATATATATACAAAATTCTTCAAATCTTTCCCCCCACCATGCCACTTTTCGGCAAGTACTCCTACATTGGCATCATTCTCTATCCAAACGGGCAGTTTATACCTTTCGTGTACAATCTTCCCGAGAGGGACATCTTTCCATCCTTTAAACTTCGGTGGATGTTTTACTACACCAGTCTGGGCATCAAGGGGACCAGGGACACCAATTCCTATAGCTCCAACTTTGATATTATGTTTCTCTGCGTCTTTCATACTATCATCTATGCTCAAAAAAAGTCTCTCAAGTACTCCTTTTGGGCCAAGCCCTTCATAGGATAATCCCTCTTTTCTCGAGATAATATTCATTCTGGCATCCATTAATACTGTTTTCACTTTCTGTCTGCCGAGATGAACTCCTATCGTATGTACAGCATCTTTTCTAATATGAAGGGGGATTGGTGATTTACCAACTTTACCAGTGGAGATTGTTGAGGATTCTTCAACTATACCTAAAGCTATAAATTCATTTATAATAGATGATATAGTTGTCTTGGTCAATTCTGTTATTCTCGAAAGTTCAACTCTTGAGATACTATCTTGTTTCAGCAAAAGGCGAAGTAAGGTAGTAGCATTTTTAATCCGTGTATCTTCTGGCTTCAATGCTAACATATTATTCTCCTTCTATAATAGTAAGTAACCATTACTTATCAAATATTTTATATGAATCATTTACTATTGTCAAGTTTATTTATTATATTGTCATTTAAAAATTAAATATTCTTAGGGGTCAAATCTTTATTCTTGACAGTTAATTAAATTATTTGTCAAGAATAAAGATTTGACCCCTATTCTTTTATATTTTAGCAAGTTTTATCTTTTTTTCCAACACAACAAACAAAAAGGCGGAAATCACCGCCATGATACTGCCAAAGATAAATGGCGCGCTAACACTAATATATGTCCAAAGCAATCCGGCAATAAGAGAAGCAAAAAAAGTGACGAGGCCGATTGTGGTCTGATAAACACCAAAGGCCGTGCCGGTCTTTTCTTAGGGAACTAAATTAGAAATGTAGGCCTTTCCCACCCCTTCGGTGAGAGCCATATACAATCCGTAAACCGGGAAAAGGAGCCAAAGGAAAAGACTAGAATGGACCAGGCCGAAAAAAAGATACACCGCGGAAAAAAGCAAAAAGCCAGCCAAAAGCACTTTTTTAGGTCCGATTTTATCCGAAATAATTCCAGCAGGTATGGAAAAAATGGCATAGGTAAAATTAAAAAGAATATAGGCCAGTACAACTAAAGTCAATGATAAACCCAAATTTTGCGCTCGCAAAATTAAAAAGGCATCCGAACTATTGCCCAGGGCAAAAATGAAACTGATCAATAAAAAAATCTTAAAAGATGGATCAAGTTTATGCCAATTAAAACGAAAGGTAGAGGAAGGATTTGCTTCTTTCTTCTTTTCTTTCACAAAAAAGAGCAGCAAGAGAATTCCCATAAAAGCAGGGATAAAGGCGAGAAAGAAGATTAATCGAAAATTATTACCCAAAAAATGAATCGCCAAAAGAGCAATCATTGGCCCGACAACTGCTCCCAGGGTATCAAGTGCCCGATAAAAGCCGAATGCTCTTCCTCGAACCGAGTTTTCCGAGCTTTCGGCAATCAAAGCATCTCTGGCTGAAGTTCGCGTTCCTTTCCCAAACCGGTCAATAAATCTAGCAATCAAAACAAACGGCCAACTAAAAGCAAGACTTAAAATCATTTTAGAAATGGCTGAAAATGAGTAACCGGCAACAACAAAAGGTTTTCTCCTTTGAAATTTATCAGAGAGCCAGCCAGAGACAACTTTTAAGATACTGGCGGTTGATTCCGCAATGCCTTCTATTAAACCGACAATAGCGACTGGCGCACCTAAGACGCTGGTTAAAAAAATAGGTACGATTGGATAAATCATTTCCGAAGCAACATCGTTAAAAAAACTTACCAGCCCTAGAACAAAAACATTTTTAGAAATACCGAATTTATTTTTCATAAAGTTTATTTCATTAACCCTTCAATATTAACACCCAACGTCTTGCGTCTTGGCAATCTTCGCCATAGTTTAGACGCTTGGCTTATTAACGACACCGCTTTCGACTAATGAAGTTAGAGCCGATATTTTTTCAGGTTCTTTGGCAGTTTTTAGAAACCGTAAACCAACGGGTGAATGCTGGCGATTGATGGTGCAAAATACCGCATTTTCCAATTGGCGGTGTGTGTTCGAAAAAATTCGAACAGATTTCGCCCAAAATTTGTAGGGCGGGGAAAATTCACCCCAGACCTCCTTCCACCCGCGGAAGCGATCAATGGGAGCATAACCGAGTAGCCGCGTAGCCACTGTTAGGTATTGTCTGCCTGCCTTTTCTTTAATTGCGAGTCTTCTTCTCTTGTTTTACAATCATTTTTATTAAATTCTTACCTTGTGCCATACACATTGGAACACCACCACCTGGAAATACCCATTGACCGGTCATATAAAAATTCCCTAACCCAGGCAATTTTTTAGGTAATGTAACACCAAAAGTTTTTACTGTGGGAACCCAACCCTCATAAGAACCTTGCCAATTGCCAGTATATCTTTCCCAAGTAACTGGAGTTGCAATATCAGTTATTTCAATATCTTCCCCGATTCCTGGAAATATATCGTTTAAGATTCGAATATATATTTCTAAAACCAGCTCTTTTTCACGATTATATGCATTTCTATCTTTTTCATATAAATTCTTCCAATAAAAAAAATCTGTCTCAATTTGAGTCTGGATGACACTCTTTCCTTTCGGAGCAAATTGGGAATCATGGCAATAATGAAAGAAACTAATCCAAGAAACTTTCTTTCCTGCAATAATAATTGGTTCTTTCAATTTGAAATCAATTATTTCTGCCAAGTCGGAAAAATCTCTTTTTATACCTAAACTAATTGATATTATAGGCGGCCATAATGATGGTTTATTGTAAAATTCTTTTATTTTATTAGTAAGATATTTTCCGTCAAGCAGATCAAATAGAGTGCTACGACCATCACAGGCGGAAATTATGATGTCAGCCGGAACAATATTACCGTTGTCAAGTTTAATTCCTTTTGCATAACCATTTTCAACAATAACTTTTTTCACTTTACATTTATAGTATATTTTTCCGCCTAACTTAATGTATTTTCTTTCAATCGCCTGAGCAAATTTTAACGAACCGCCTAACGGATATCCTCCCTCTTTTATGTGCATAAAACTTAGCGGCATAACTGCCATCAATGCTGGTAACTTTTTAACAGGAAATAACCGAAAAAGTATCTCTTTCATTTCTTGATTTCTGAACAATTTATTAAGGAAATCTTCAATTGTTACACTTTTCAATTTTATAAAAGAAGGCATAAAAGGAAGCAGCTTTATCAAATCTATGATCCTAAAATTCCCGAAATCACTATCCATAGGTGGATTAAACTTTGTATATTTTCGTATGAGACTAATATATTTGTTTATACTTTTTTTCTCTTCGGGAAATAGACACAACAATTCGTTTTCAAACTTATTTACATCTGTATAAACGGTAATAGTCTTATTATTAAGTTTTACAACTCGAAACTTATCGGTATAGAAAAATTCTATATTATCAGCTACACCTAATTCCTTAAAAATAGGATATAAGCTTGTCCCTTTGTTTGAACCAAGCACCCAATGAAGACAATGGTCAAAAAGATAATCCCCTCGTTTCCAGGATGTACAAACACCGCCAGGAATTGAATGCATTTCATATATTTCAGATTGAAAACCTTTCATTTGAGCGTAACATCCCGTTGATAATCCGGCAATTCCACCACCAATAATTATTATTTTTTTCATAGATTTACTTTTTACCTCACCTATTTTCATTTTTTTAGGCAGGCAGATTTTGCCTAACTCGTTATTATGCGAATTATTTTCATAATGTCAAACTAATATTGTATAATATACGAAATCATGCTACTTTTTATTTAATTTGAACACAATTATATTTTATCAGAAATCAACGAAGATACAAAATCAAATCGAACCAACAGAACGAGAACTGAAGCGACCCTTTCGGATTAGACGATTTCAAGTTTTTCTTCGGCGGCAAATTATTACGTAAAAAAGATGAAGATTAAGGCTTAAGAAGTCTCACCGTGGAGGACCCACCCCAACTCCTAGTGCAAAGCCTATTGCCTGGACGGTGCGCATCCAAGCGAGCCCGCCCAAAGTCTCGATGCCACCACCCAGTTGGCACAAGGTCACTTTTTACATGTTTTACATATTTTACATATTGACCAAGAAACCATAAGGCATTGTTATCATACCTATCATTACTTACTTCATTGGTTGTTTCGAGGTGGGTAAGAAATTTTGTAATAAAATCTTCAAGTGTTTTTCCTGTTTCTCCTTGATAAGCTTGCGTCTGTAATGTTCGTAAGTAATCACGAGGAGAAGAGCCTATTTCTAATTGTCTTCTGCCTCCTAATATCTTTCCTCGGCCTTGTTGAGGCATAATGGGTAAACTTTCAACTAATCCCACAGACCAGCCTAAAACGGCACAAATACGTCCATTATTGACCACTTCTAATTTGGTCTGTCCCCGATGATTGCTTGAATATTCTTGAGGAAAATATACCAGCTCGTCTGTATCTAGTGCCTGTCTTAAGGTATCCCATATCCAGACAGTTTTTTCGGTATTGACACGAACAGGTATTAAAGGATCAGAAGGAGAACGTCTGGTTTGATAAATTTTAACTTCTGCTGCGTGTTTAAGAATAGCTGCTTTCATTCGGTCAATAAGAAGGGGTGTTGGCATTACCATGGGTGTTAATTCTAAACGATCAAACCCTTGTGGAACTTTTCTGCCTATAAGCTCTCTATTATGAGTAAATAGTTCTACAACCTGTTCTTGGGTTGGTACAGGATATTCTCTTCCATCTATTCCAATCACCCCAATGCTTTCTGATTTCGGAAGAAGTGTGAGAATGCCGGTGCGGTTTAAAGCGGTAATGCAACGGGCATATTCCCTTTCAACATTTATAAAACAATAGTGGCAATACTCTTCATTTTTACTTACATCGGCATTAGTGCCAAAATCATCTGGTTTTTGCATAGGCATAGCGCAACTTTGACAAAATGGTGCTTTTGGTTTAGTTGTGGATATTTTTTTATTTTTAATTCTTGCTTCGTTTTCTTTCACTCTAAACTCCACGATTTTCTTCACTATATCAAACGGAATCGGCTTATCAATTGGAAATTGAACAGATCCTTTTGCTTGCTTGTAAGGAGATAATTCTTTTTTGAAAGCAACGGTTGCCGATGGCGTGGGATAGAACTCGATATGTTTTTTGAACGCGGTGAAATGCACCAAATTGCCGTTAAGTTTAGATGTTGGTATTCCGTAATTTATTGTCTCTTCGGCATTAGGCGCAGATTCTCTAATTGCCAACCTCAGTTTTTCTAAAACACCCCGGACATTTTTTGGAAACATAAAAGATAAGGGGACGTTTCGTTTGTCATATTTTAGAATATATATTTACCTTATTGAATCTCCATCAGCGGTTAAAAGAATTAGTCTTTTTCAATTTTTCTACATCTTAATACTAATTCGACAAAGGTATTAAAAAATCCTTCTTTTTTTAAAAAAAACTCTAAGCAATAAATCGCTCTTTAACAAAAACTAAAGGCATTTATTATTACATCATTTTATATTGCTTAAATTTTTTATTTTCATCTGAATAGTATTTTAGAATCCTTTGTCGATCTTCGTTTTCTTTATCTCCTTTAAAATATATTTCGACCAACTCTATTCGGTCATCATCTTTAAAATACACATAAATAATCCTTATTCCACTATAAGAGCCCCTTCCTTTTAAAGATTTGCAGGTAAATTTTCTGGCTTTATATATTGGTAGCTGTGATATGGAAAGTCCTGAAATTTGAACAATCCCGCTATTATCAATATTTAATTTGTGAGATAATTTAAGTTGGGTATTTACAAATACTTCTAAATCCTGCTTTAGGGTAGGATAATTTTTCTCTAACTTTTTAAAATCTTTCTTAAAATCAGGAAGCATTAGCACTTCATTAAATATTTTCTTCAATATAGGTCCTCACCGAATAGGGTTTTGTGCGGTAGAATACAGATTCATAGTCTATTATTTCTTCATTTTCCGTCGTTAACCATGGTACATCTCTATGGGAATAATCACTTATCTCAGTAGCGTTCATATCAGATAATCTATCTAATACGCTATCAATCATTTTTATTTCATGAGCTTTTAGCAGGGTCAAATCTGATTCTCTTTTAGATAAATATTTAGTCTGAGGATGTTTAAAATAGCTGTCTTTCACTTTAATCAGGTCTTTGCCTTCCATCTCTTTAACTATTTTTATAAATTCCTTGGGGGTAGGACCATAATGATTTTTTATATAGGTTACTCCAATGAGTTGTTCTTCATATTTTTCATAAAAATCAAAATCAATAAAGTAAAGCAATTTGTACAATACCGATTCTCCTATATTTGGTTTTGACCCAATTTTATTTAGCATATAAAGCAATACTTCTTTGAATTTCTGCAGATTTTTTTGAGGAACACTTATTCGTATTTCCTTTTTTGGTTTCTGCTTAGTTGTATTTTTTTCAATAATTACTTCTATATCTTCTTTTAAATCAAGCAATACATCTGAAGAAACATTAAAATACTGGGAAAGCTTTTTTATTTCCTCTGCATATATTTTTCTTTCTCCGTTTTCAATTTTTGAAATGGTCACCCGATCTACACCTAATGCTTCAGCCAAACCGGATTGCGATATATCTATTTTCTCTCTTAATTTTTTAATTTTAAAACCTAAATTCTTATATAATGTAGGCGTTTTGTTACACCTCACTCCTTTATAATCATATAACCATATGTACTATAACATATGTTATTTATTATTACAAGTTTATGTAATATATTATTACTTTGATAAATATTTCAGGAAAATAAGGCAAAAGAGATAAAATAGATAGAAACAGGTTCCTACTTTCGTGGGAATGACATAGAGGAAAGAGAAAGTCAGATAGAAAGCGGGGAAAAACGAAGCAATCCCTTTTTGGTAAAAACTAGAGGAAGCAATCTTGCATTTTTATATTGATCTTTTCTTTCTTTGATTAAAAACCTTGGTCTAACTTAAGACTTTCTTTAACACCGGATAAAAATCCTTTTCTTCCTCAATAACGGTGATCTTTTCCTTTTTTGCTTCCTCTTTCTGACTTTCTGTGCAGTATCCCCATCCGGCCAAAAAAAACGTGAACCCCCAAAGCGTCCCCTTGACATCTTATGCGATTTTGCCTAATATTTTTCGGATATGAGACGTTTTCCCAAGCATAGCGAGGGAAAATGTCCCAAAGAGCAAGCGAGGGCATTAAGCTCTAGCGTAGCTCATATCTGATGTTATCCGAAGTATCGCCCCCTCAAACTGTTATTTCTACTCGATTTCCATCTGAATCAAGCACACAGCTTTCAAAATACCCATCACCTGTTGTTTGCGGCTCGCTTACAATTGTATATTCATCAGATCGTAGCTTTTCAGTAATTTCAACCACATTTTCTTTACTACCAACTGATATAGCAATGTGAATAATTCCTTCATATTGTATCTTTGGATCATTTAAATTGTCAGGTATTGATGGCATTTGCATTATTTCAAGACGAGCGCTGTTATCAAAAGATAGAAAGTATGACTCAAAATCATTTGACTCATTACGATATTTATTCCCTGCTATGCATTTAAAATACTTAGTATAGAATCTTTTTAAACGCTCTAGATCCCCTGTCCAGATAGCAACATGTTCAATTCTCATAACTTACCTCCTTTTAATACATGGCGATATTTCGGATAACGTTTTGCGAGTACCCGAAGTTGGCGACCAACGGGAGCCAATTTGGGCGAAGTAAAGCGGAGCCGGATATCCGCTGTTGTACGCAGTTTAACCACAGTTTTTTATAGCAAGAACTTCACTTACTTTATCTGCAAAATACCTCGGATTCTTCAAATATGCTGTATGACTAAATTTCCCAATATTGATTATTTCAATATTATTATATAAACTTTTAAACATTTTATCATCTTTCGGATCTTGTGTATGATCATCCTCAGATTTCAAAACTCGGATAGGAATGTCTTGAGTAACACTTATATCTGCATTCTTTAATTTTTTCCCAAAACTTAATATTGTTGAAAAAAAGGAATATACATCCTCTTTTGATATTTCATTATTAACAATTCCCTTTACAAGTTGTATATACTCATTTTTTTCAATTTCTTTGAAAGTTAGTACTTTAATGATATTGGAAAAGAATAATTTTTTAACAATTTTTTCTGGTAGTATTCGTATTAAAACTAATACTAAGTGTAGTATTGCAAATTGAGCTGTTGTAAAAATAATTGGACCGCTACTGGTTATAATTAATGATTTAATATAATCAGGTTTAAACCAATAGAGTGCCTGAGCTATAATTCCACCATATGATTGACCTATTATAACTGTAGTTTTTATTCCTTCCCTTTTGAGTATAATTTCAATTCCGTCAAGTATCTCACCAACTGTTCGTACAGGTGGATAGTCAGGTGCAATAACAGTATAATTTCCAGATAAATTTTCTAATGTTTCAAATCCGATTTTTGCTTTTTTCAACCCGCCAGAAAGAAAAGTAACATATTCTTTTTTATTTCCAAGTTTATAATATGACCATTTAACTCCATTTATAATTATCAACTTTCGATATTTTTCAATAAATAATTCAATTCTATTTTTAACTTCCATTATAAAAATTAACTCCTACTTGGTTAAATTGCGTATAACGTTCCGAGCGTATCTGAAGTTCCTCGAAGGGTAATTTGAGCGAAGTGCCGAAGACACGAAGCCAGATACACTCTGTTAGCTGAAGGGCACGAGCTGTTTAATAAAAACATTGCGGTACGGATGCCGCATATTTCATAAATAAATTTCATACAATAAAGTTAATAAATCATTTTTGCCCAGCAATATCATCTGCTGTTGCATATGGATGTGGATATCGTCCTCTTTCTGGTGTATAGGATTTCATATAAATCTTTGAGTAGATTTGAATCGCTTCTGTAGGACAAAAATTTAGACAAGCATAACACATATAACAATCGACGTTGCGCTGCCATAAAGGCTTATTGTCTTCCATTGTAATTTTCTGAGATGGACAAACTTTCTCGCAAATTCCACAACCCGTACATTTCGAATCTGAGTAAAAATAATTTTTAACTTTACCGGCTACACAATGTACCAAAAAAGGAATAAGTCGTTCTAGAATATAGTTGAACAAGCCAAAGCGAGAAAAAGTAACTCCACTTATATCGTCTTGATAATTTTCTTGATGAATTATAGTTTTTTTAATCACTTCCAGCTTCTGCTGGATGTTTATTTCTATATCTTTTAATTCCTCCTTCGTCGGGACGGTAAAGGATTCCAATTTCGGGTCATTCATACCCATGTCTATAACGAACGTTGCGTTTAAACTCTTACCCTGCTTATTTAGGAACTTATCGATCATCGGAAATCCCCGAAAAATTGTTCCTCCGCGGGTGGCTATCGCAAAAAAATAATCAGAGGATTTTACATTAACCTTCTTCAAAAATTCTCTCACTGGAATTGGAATGGTTAAACCATGACAAGGAAATACAAAACCAACATTATCTCCTTTGGTTTTCATATTATCTGACTTCAAAACCCCTGCGATTGGTATAAGATCTGCTTCAGGTATGAGTTTCTGTAATTCTTTAGCTACATATAACGAATTGCCAGTTCCTGAAAAATAGTATATTTCTGTAGTCATAGGAGTATCCCCTTTAAATCATATTTTCGCCATGGATGGCAAAATTGATATTTAAAAGCTTGCCCGTGCCTTTCAGCTAACGTTCCCGCAGTTCCCAACATCCGCAAGCCTTAGCTAAGAGCTAGCTAAGGCTTGCGGATGTTGGGAACTGTCGTGTTAGGTGATGTTGTGTACGGAAGCTGCCAATACGCTTATGAACGCTGATGATACTTACAATCATTTTAATAGTACTTTTCTAGCATGCGTTTTAATGATTCATTTCAAAAGTACCAATCATGTTTTCCAATCCATTCATCATATGAATAGTTTAAATTTAACATTTTCATTTCCTTACTAAATCGATGATTGAACTGATATAAAAAATCCTCTGTCCCACATGTTGTATGTATTATTGGCTTTAATTCTTCTCTACTTACTTTCCGAGCCAATTCCAAGATCTCATACTCTTTCTTCCATTCAAAATCTGTTCCAAATATATACTTAAAGTCATCAATTTCCACATCTCCTAATCTTTGTTCATCCAAATATTCTTTTAAATATAAACACCCCGAAAAAAAAGCACAACATAAACTATATTGTTCTGGTCTACTTAGCGCACATTTCAATGCTCCATATCCGCCCATAGAAGTTCCCATTATAGCAGTATCTTCTCTTTTACTTGAGATATGAAATATATTCTTGCATAGCTCTGGTAACTCCTTAGAAATATAGGAAAAATATTTCAATCCATATGTCATATCAGTATAAAAGCTTCTTCCGGCTTCAGGCATAATGAATATTACATTATACTCATTTGAAAATACTGGCATCATTGTATTATCTGGCCAGTTGCTACTATTTCCGGACAAACCATGAAGCATATAAATAACTTTATGTGGTTTCTGACTTTTAAATTCTCGAGGTATAACCACTGTTATCCATGTATCCATGTCCAACTCTTTAGAATAAATACTTCCACGAAAAACCATTAAAAATTTCTCCTTTCATTTTAAAAATTCGTCTAATCCTTCTTACAAAAATTTAGTATAAAAATAATATAACTAATCCACACTTGTAACTAGTACACAATGTCACCTAACGTTTAGCTGATAAAAGAAGTGTGCGAAGCAAATCTGGGGAAATTTTTAATTTCCCTTTTATCTGCTGTTATATATAGTTGTGCTAAATATTTTAGCATATTTTT
>Ga0315546_1001061_pt1 | contig 18247 bp, 13 predicted proteins | sample SalMarSW160170MG_FD_203833 | JGI IMG/M metagenome (GOLD analysis project Ga0315546, IMG submission 203833) | Salt marsh sediment microbial communities from the Plum Island Ecosystem LTER, Massachusetts, United States - Salt Marsh Sediment SW1601-170 ... | reverse complement strand
TATGGCCTAATTAATCAAAAAGGTTAATGGTGAAATTACATTTAATTTCAATATGTTGTATTTTGGTAAATCATTTTTCTACCAACTAATTTGGAGAAGAACCTCAAAATTAAACTTAAGAAACAATCCAATATGCTTACTGAAATCAGGATTCGCGTTGGAACATTTGGTGATAAACCCCTGTCGTTGCAGATCCTTGAAAAGATTAAAAAACGATTCTGAAATCAAAATCACCCTATCCTAATATCTGAAACTCATTTCTCATAAAGAGAACTTTTGTACAACCTTATTCACCGTGTGGCATTCCCGCTTTGCGGGACCCCCTTCGGGGGATTCCACATGGCAGGCTTTTTATCACTCGAAGAAAGTGGGTTGGCTTTTCTTCAGTTGATGAAAAAGGAAGGCATTGATGTTCTTCTTTATTGGTGGAATTCAGCCTAAAACTGTCACTGTTGATAAACAGGCAAGAACGTGCCCATCGTGTGGCCACGTTGAGGTCTACCTAAAGAGGGTGGATCATTATGTGAGCCTCTTTTTCATATCCCTCTTTCCTGTGAAAAGAGGCACTCCATTTTTAATCTGTGAAAATTGCAATACTATCATTGATGAACATGGCTACAGTACAGGTGCTGAACGGCCAATACGGAAACAAAAATGCCCCTCCTGTGGAAGGAAAGTGGATCCGAATTTTACCTTTTGTCCTTACTGCGGAAAGGCCCTTTAAGATTAGCAGTTTCAGGTAGTCTGTCGTACATAGCCCGTTGTTTTTCTAATCAATTTAAATGTATCTGGTCGCTCCCCTATTTTCCCCTCTTAATCAATGAATAACTCACGATAATCGACCGACATCTTATTTATGTTTACCAGAATCTACCCTGACATTCATCTGACGAGCATCCAAATATGACCGGACACCTTCTTAATCACACCTAAATCTTTAAGAATTGGGAACCAGCTGTTTCTGATTATTTCTAACGGAAATCAAGAGAATGTTGCATAAACAAACATCATCAAATTCATCCTGTAATATTCATCCTTCTCCTTTATCTGGTTACCAGGGATTTAAACGTACCCTCCAACTTGTCTCTGCGTTTTATTTCCTTATGCCCAAGTTTCCGCAATCGTAAAGTGCAGCTTGAAACAAGCAGGCCTGGTTACGGGCCAGTTCTTGTGGTGGAGTTGATGGTGGAAAGTGTCGGTAATCCCTGGTAATGATAATGGCGCCATCGCTAGAGCAAGCTGAGAACACTATTATTAACAAAGCGATACGCCACTAAAGGATCGTATGCTATCCCAGGCAATAGAAGCCCATCCGTATCATGTAAGAAATCATAATCACTCATTTTCGGAAAAAGATTTTGTCTGAATTTTTCCCGTGTAATCGTAAGACCAGAGGCCTCCAGATATCTTTGGAATACTTCGACAACACGATGAGATTTTGCTTCACCTCGGGTAAGCGCAAACCATAAATCGAAGAGGTCACGGCCCTTCCGACGCTGATAGAGCGCACGCAATTTGGTTCCAACCAATTCGTTCAGGTCATATGTCGTCAATTCACACCTTCCAGAAAACCAGCGTGAGCTGACTCCAAAAGGCCGTTTTACAAAACCAAAAACGCTGAAATGCTCCCTGGTATTAATCTCGATTTTGAGGCGAAGATTAATGATAGGTGGAATTTCTGAGGTCATGCGATAGAATAGCACAACACTCGCCTGTTTCTGCTTACTCGTCGGCTTTCCCAAAAAGTCGTCAAGTGCCTTGTGAATTAGGTCCATAACTGAACCTATGGGACCAGCTGTTATCTGCACGAAGTCTAGGTCCTCCGAATAACGTGATGCTGGAGCTAAGTGTAGTTTGTGTAAAGCTGTGCCGCCACGAAAGGCAAGATTCTTCGCCAGAAATTCTTCAGAAAATAATTCGACGAGTACTCTGCTCAATATAAGGTCTTGCTCGACTTGGGCATCCGATCTCCAGAAAACGTGCGACCGCCAAGCAACAATATCCGCCCGAGGGATCATAGCTCGCCCTCTATCTCAATGTTTTTAATAATGTTCCATTGCCTATCGCGAGGGAACCCTTTTCTGGGAAATGCCGGTTTTAATGGGATCACAATTGGCTGACGGGTGGCAATCCAACGGGCCAGAGGCGAGACAATATCGCCCCTTCCAATCTTCTCAAGAAGATAACCAAGGCGCTGTACATAGGCTAATTTCCCCTCCATCTTTGCTGCCTCGAGGAGTTCCTTACCCTTAATTGATTCGGCCAACTCTTGGAGAACCGTGACGGTTCTGTGTATGCCTCCTATACGGGCTTCGTAACGAACCAAGTCTATTGCCGTAGCTCCCGGGCTGGACACACGAATATAACCGGTTTCGGTTTTGACTCGGACAGACGGAGTCTGTTCCATCCTCGATTTCATGAAAAATCGGATTTTAAGGCCAGCTGCCTCGATATCTCGCTTTGGCTGTTTAGTGATTACGTGGAATTCCTGTGGCTGCTGATGAGCAGCTCCGTGTATAGCAGCTGCACTCAAGAGTCCCACATAATATGGTCGACCAACAAACTTCATAAAGTCTTCAATGAACCAAGTAGCCGGCAAAATACCGCTGGCTTGATATTCCAACGGCACAATGACATAAAATTTTTTCCCAACCATTATTATGCGACTCTTTTTGGAAAGTCGTTCAATTGCTCTTTTCAGAGATAAGTCGGAACCACCAAGCGCCTTTCCTGCCTCATCCCTTGCAAAGGTGTAACGTCCTCTGGCTTGAAGACTATCCACAAAATCGGAAAGTGACCTAAATCTCATTTGCAACTCATTACTCCAAAAAAGTTTATTTAATTTAATATGTTAAGCTATTTCGCGTTAAGTTATAGCACTTGCATAAGGTACCATTCTACGGTACCTTATGCAAGTTAAATAATTTTATACAATGGATTTAATGGCTACACAGAGATGGCTAACAGCGTACCTGAAGCCTATGTTCATTGGATAAGAACGAGGGAGAAACCTATATAAGGGGCTAATTTAAGAATCCCGAACTGAATGCTCATTACCGAATCCAAGTATCCTTCCACCTCCTTGATTTTATCGAATGCCGATTGAAACCTGCAAGGGCCAGCCAAAAAATACACCCTTTCTCCACGAGAAATGATTATATCACATATAAAGAAAAATAATTAACCATGAATATTTGCATATTTCTTCTTGTATCAAACAGAGTCCATCAAAAGAAGAAAGAACTTAGCCCCGACATGTCGGGGAACTTTTTTGACAAGATTGGCATGATTAACCCGCCCGCCTCGCCTGAGCGAGAGCGATGGCGGGCAGGCAAGATTTTTTTATATTCTTTATATCCAGAACATCCCGTCTATCCTGTCTAAAAAAGGAAATTATACTATCAAGTTAAGATGTGTTGGATGAGGTAGTAGCATAGTGATCAATAAAAGGAAGGATATGAAAAGGATATCACAACATTTTGGGGGACCCTCAAATTTCAGCAGGTATCGCAAGGAGAGATATATGGGATCGTTGGTGTGGCTTATTAGAAGCGACCATTATTTAGTGCTGTGGTCCAAATAATTGTTTAATTTGAAGGACGGATTACCTCTTCTCGCATGCCAATACTTATTTAGTTAAGCCTGGTACATTTCCATTTCACAAGCTCAAATAATCAGAAGAGGCCTAAAAAAAGTCAAAGAATAAGTACCTGTATTTTAATAAATGCAAAATAACCTTGTATTTTTAAATTATTTCCTTTATTATAACCTTGTAAATTAAAACTATAACTCCTGTTGAGTACTATAGCATGAGACGATTCATTGACCGAGAACTTAATGAATGGAAGGAAAGCAGGCGGCGTAAGCCCCTTGTTCTCAGGGGAGTAAGGCAGGTCGGCAAAACATACTCGGTCAAACAATTCGGTCAAAATTCTTTCGATACTATGGCCCTTGTGGACCTGGAACGTAATCCGGGCTGGCACCGTGTATTTGATGGAAATTTAGATCCGAGGCGTATCTGTGCCGATCTGGAAATCCTTTTGAAACAGAAGATATTGCCTGGAAGAACACTACTCTTTATAGATGAAATTCAGGCCTGCCCAAGGGCTATAATGGCTCTTCGCTACTTTTATGAGGATCTGCCCGATCTACATGTGGTTGCAGCCGGGTCGTTGCTTGAATTTGCCATGAAAGATATCTCTTTTCCTGTAGGCAGGGCAAAGTTTTTGCAGCTGTATCCTATGTGTTTTGCAGAATACCTTCAGGCGCTCGGTTATGATGAAGCGGCGGAAGTTATTATCGCACCCCCGACACGAGCCTCGGATACAGTCCATGAATTTCTTTGTGAGGAACTGCGACGATATTTTTTTATCGGGGGAATGCCTGAAAGTGTTAAGTCCTATAAAGAAACAGGTTCAATGCGTGAATCTTTTGAGGTACAGGCTGAAATCTGCGATACGTACCGAATGGATTTTGCGAAATACAGCCCAAAAGTGGATAAAACCTGTTTGAACGCTGTTCTAACAACTGTGTCACAGAGCGTTGGTCAGCAAATCAAGTATTCGAGGCTTGCCGATGGTTTCTCAAACCCAACACGTAAAAAGGCCTTTGACTTATTGTGCCTCGCAAATCTTATAAGGAAGGTTCCTTCAGTCGATCCTTCCGGACTACCGCTCGGGGCTACCGCTACTTCAAATATTTTTAAGGCCCTTATGACTGATATCGGGTTTATGAGGTATCTCACAGGCATGCCCGTGGATGTTGAATACGGCAAGGCGGATCTGCTCAGCATTTACCGTGGTGCCATGGCAGAGCAGTTTGTTGGTCAGGAGATGGTGCTATCTCAGGGTGAGAATATTTATTACTGGTCAAGACAGGCAAAGAGCAGTTCAGCAGAAGTAGATTTTGTCGCGGTTATTGACGGCAAAATACATCCTGTAGAGGTAAAAAGCGGATCTTCCGGCAGGTTGAAAAGCCTGCATCTCTTTCTGAAGACTTATCAAAACAGCCCGGGAGGCATTGTTTTCTCTGGACGACCTTATGATACCTTACCTGAAAAGAGGATCACATTCATGCCGTTATATTTCGCCTTTTCCGCTTCCAGGGGGACCAAAATCTGATAAGCGATGTCATTATATTAACGGCGCCTATCTCGGAGTCGATGCTATCCCCCAAAATGGGTCAAGAAGATTGAGAAATTAAAATATCTTGATGACCTGGCAAAAGAGCATATAATAGAAAATTTAGGGAAAGTTGTGTTCACTCAAATTAAAACCTTTGGTCGCAAATTCGTGAAGGCTAAAAATATTGGCTGAAACTGCTTCTCAACTAAGGTTAAATGATGAACAAGACAGAAAAAGGTAAATTAGAGAAGGCTTTTAGCACCTACTTTAAAGAAATTCATAAGATTTATACAGGTGGTGGTTTTAGGGAAGAAAGCTTTTATCCAGCGCTTAGGGACTCATTGAAGAATGTTCCCGGATTCTTCCAAAGCAAGCAGGAGCAAATGCCCTTGTTCAACCTAAAAAAACGGAAGTAGGAATCCCTGACTTTCGTGTTGGTAAAAATGGCGAAATTGACGGATACGTTGAAGCAAAACTTCCGGATGTAAACCTCAGAGAAGTCGAAGACACCGAGCAACTCGAAAGATATCGGGACTCTCTGCCAAACCTTATTTTAACCAACTTTTTAGAGTTCAGACTATACAGATATGGCAATCCCATTGATAAAGTGGAAGTAGGTCGCCAATTTACTTTGCAGAGTTTAAGGTTCCCTCCTGTTCCAGAAAAGTTAGATTTATTCTATGAACTTTTAGAAAAATTCTTCTCTTTTTCCATACCAGAGATCCAAAAATCATCTGACCTCTCAGTAGAACTTGCAAATAGGACCAGATTTCTTGAGCACATCTTACAAGAAGAGCTTTTAAAAGAAAATGAGGAAATATCAAGATTTTACAAAGCTTTTCAGGAGGAACTTTTAGGAGCCTTGACCAGGGAGAGGTTTGCCGATCTTTATGCCCAAACTATTACCTATGGTCTTTTTGCTGCGAGGATGAAGGTCACCAATGGATTTAAAAGGGAGACTGCCTGGAAATTCATTCCTGAAAGCCTGCCTCTACTAAAAGAGATATTCTATTCAATGATGGGGCCTCATTTTCCTGAATCCTTATCCTGGATTGTCGATGATATAAACCAGGTACTTGAAAAGGCGGATATTTCATCAATCCTTAAGGAATTCAAGACTACTCGATGGGATGAAGATCCAGTAATCCACTTTTACGAGACCTTTCTTGCTACCTATAATCCCGATGAAAGACAGCGACTGGGAGTATACTATACTCCTTTGCCTGTAGTTTCATACATTGTGAGGTCCATTCATGGGCTTTTAAAAGACAAATTTGGAAAAAGCGAAGGTCTTGCCACAAGGGATGTCACTCTTCTTGACCCTGCTGCTGGAACTCTGACATTTGTAGTTCAGGCAATCAAGCAGGTTCAGAAAGAGCTTGAAGAAAAGAAGAAACAAGGGCTGATTACATCTTACATACAAGAACATGTCTTGCCCCATTTCCACGCCTTTGAGATTCTTGTAGCTCCATATACAGTAGGGCATTTCAAGGTCGCTATGATTTTGGAAGAGATGGGTTATAAGTTTAAGGATGGTGAACGGTTTCAATTTTACCTGACAAACACATTAGAGATGAAGGCGCCAAAGCAGATAAGTTTTCTCATTGATCTTGCCAAGGAAGGACAGGAGGCAAAAAGGATAAAGGAAGAAGTCCCAATTCTGGTTGTGCTTGGCAATCCTCCTTATTCAGTTAGTTCAGAGAATAAGTCTGATTTTATCGAAAACTTGATGGATGATTATAAAAAAGATGTGAGGGATGAGCGAAATATCCAGCCCCTTTCTGATGATTATATAAAGTTTATTCGATTTGCCCACTGGAAAATAGATCAGGCAGGCAAAGGAATACTGGGATTTATTACTAACAACTCCTATCTTTCAGGGATAATCCATCGAGGGATGAGAAGAAAGCTTCTGGATACTTTTGATGAGATCTATATTATGAATCTTCATGGTTCTTCAAGAATTGGCGAAAAGACACCAGAAGGCGGAAAAGATGAGAATGTCTTTGATATTCAACAGGGTGTTGCCATTGCCTTGTATGCGAAATTGGAAGACCCACCAAAGGAGAAAAAGGTCTATTATGCTGACCTCTGGGGATTAAGAGACAGAAAACATGAATACCTTTTTGGAAACGATGCACAAACAACTGAATGGCAGGAGCTTGAACCTGCTTCCCCTTACTACTTCTTTGTCCCCAAGGATTTTGCCTTACAGACTGAGTATGAAAAATTCTGGAAGGTTACGGACATATTTGATAAGTGGTCGAGCGGAGTAAAAACAAGAAGAGACGACTTTATGGTAGCATTTCTCAGGGAGGAGTTATTACAACGTTTAAGGATTTTCGCCGGGATTTTGCCTGATGACATAGTTGGCCCGTCATCAAAAGTAAAAGATACAAAGTACTGGAGTATTAAAAAAGCAAGAGAAGAAGTTCGCAGAATTAATTATGAAGAAAAAATTGCTCTGTATGATTACCGCCCCTTTGATTCACGTTTTGTATTTTATTTCCCAAAAATAATAGAAAGGGGAGATGCGAGATCATCTTTTATGAAAAACTTCAAAAGAGATAATTTAGCTCTTTTGTGCATGAGAGAGGTAGTTATTGGGAGCGGATTCTCCCATGTATTTTTGACGAACAGAATTGCAGACATGAGGATGTTCCTTAGCAACAGAGGCGCTCCTTACTTTTTCCCCCTCTACATTTACTTTGACAAACTAGGTGAATTGTTTGAAGAAGAAGAAAAAGAGCCAAAACGTATCCCAAACTTCACTAGAGAGTTTTTACAAGGCATAGAAGAATCCCTACAAATAGAGCCAACACCAGAGGAAATTTTCTATTACATATATGCTGCCCTTTTTTCTCCTTCCTACCGAAAGCGCTATGACGAATTTCTCAAAATAGATTTTCCGAGGGTTCCTTTGCCGTCAGATTATGAGGCTTTCAAAGATTTGAGTAATCTCGGGAAAGAGCTTGTTGACCTTCATTTGCTCAAGGCTTCAGCCCTTGATGTGACTGAGATTGGCTTTCCGAAAGGTGGCTCCAATAATGTTGAAAGGGTTTTCTATGACCAAGAGAACCAGTGCATTTTCATAAACAAGGAGCAGTATTTTGAGGGCGTTTCAAAAGAAGCATGGGAATATCGAATCGGAGCCTATCAAGTTTTGGAGAAATATCTAAAGGACAGAAAAAATCGAAAACTTTCTCTTGATGAGATAAACAATTATATGAAAGTGGCAAAAGCAATTCGTCTGACGATTGAGCTACAGGGGAAGATTGACGATGTCTATAGAAAAATTGAAATTTAAGTTCCCGCATCGTCTAACATAGCATAAAAGGTTCGTGCCTAACGGAACTCACTTAAATTTTTTATTATGTGATAACTTCTTTTTTGCTGAAACGTTATATGTAATACTGTATTAAAGGAGATGAAGAAAAAATATAAAGATTCAGATGGAGGATAAACAAAATGGCAGGAATTACGACTAGAGAAAGTCCCTTCAGCCCAGGAAAACCCGTACCAGTTGAATATTTTATAGCTCGCATTAAGGAGATAGAGAGATTAGAAAGGGCAATTAAGCAGACATCATCTGGTAGAAATGAGAATATTTTTATCACAGGGGAACGTGGAATAGGTAAGAGCTCTCTCGCAGGTTTTATCCGCTATCTTGCAGAAAAAGAGCATGATTTTATTGGAACACATTGTTTTTTAGGAGGTGTAAGAGACCTTGAGGGAATGATTAGGGTAATTTTTCAGAGACTCTTGCAGGAAGTCTCAGATAAGACTATTTCTGATAACCTTAAGAATCTTTTTAATAAGTATATCAAAGGATTTACCCTCTTTGGTGTAGGGGTAGAGTTTACTACAGATCGATCTGAATTGCGCACGATACTGGATAACTTTCTACCTGCAATTAGAAAGATAAATGAGACAATAAAAGACAAGAAAGAGGGGATGATTCTTATATTAGATGATTTAAATGGAATTACAGATGTCCCTGGATTCGCGCAATTTATGAAAAGTTTTGTTGATGAATTAGCAACTTCAAGAGAGTCTTTACCCCTTCTCATTATTCTTGTGGGAATTCCGGAAAGAAGAGAGGAACTTATAAAACATCAACCTTCGGTAGCCAGAATTTTCGATATTATTGATTTAGCCCCAATGGATCAAAATGAATCTAAGGAATTCTTCAATAATATGTTTAATAAACAGAATATTTCTATGACCCCCAAAGCTTTATCTCTAATAGTACGTTTATCAGGTGGATTTCCTATGCTTATGCATGAAGTGGGAGACGCGGTATTTTGGTCCGATACAGATAATGAAATAGACAGAACAGATGCTGTAAGTGGGGTAGTTGAAGCGGCGGAAGTTGTAGGAAGAAAATATTTGGACCCTCAAATATATCGAGCGCTGAGAAGCGAAACTTACAGGTCTATTTTAAGACGAATAGGAAAATTACCACTGGGAACAAATTTTCAACGCAAAGACATTTTGGAAAAAGTCCCGGATAGAGAACAAAAAACTTTTGACAATTTCCTCAGGCGAATAAAGAGATTGGGAATTATCAGTGAAACAGAAACCAGGGGTGAATATAGGTTTATAAATCAGCTCTATCATCTTTATGTAGGTCTCGAGGCTATCAGGGCAGAAAAAGGAAAGAAAAGAGCGAATAAGAGGTAAGTTGTTACAATCATCTGCACATTGTAAATGTATCTGTCATATTCCACTGATAGGCTTTTCTTCACACTCATATGGATAACCCAAGTTGAACTCTCACTGCCCAACATCACCTATCATTGCTTCTGACCATCCCAATGCTTCGGATTCACATCTTGAATTGTGAATAAGAATTTATTCAAATTCTTGGATATCTTTCCAGGACCACATTCCATAGAAAATACAGCCATGTTGCTGATATGGTTCAGCTATGTCAGGATTTCAGGGGAGTGATAATTGAAGGGATAAAAGAGATCCCAACACTAAGAATGGCAAAGTCAGGCCAAAAGGGATATTTTTATGAGTGAAGGTTTCTGTATCAAACCTTTAATTGCTTGATATTCAATGTTTTGTTCTGTAATCTTCAACAGAATCAGGTAATGTCCGTATAGAACCAAGTATCAGCTACTAGACGTTGTTGCCAGACATAACAAGATATGGATCCAAAAAACTTCTTTCATGGACCCACTATTTGTTTCCTCAAAGAAATGGGCAACTAAAATGTCTGGAACCGGATGACGATATCCCTCAGCATACAAATGATCTTTATTTAAGAGAAATAGGATCACCATGGAAATTCATTTCAGAGGAGATAATGGACCGGTAGATGAACTCATTCAAGATTTAATTGAGCTTGTGGGTGATATCCGCCGACCTCGAATCATCCGAGAGATGATACTGGCATCACTCAAAGCCGGTCAAGAAGATGATGGCAGAGTTGACCTGAAGCTCATGAATACCTCCTTGAAGGAGATGCGCTTTACGGCAAAGGCATTCAGTGCCTACCGGCATGTTAAAAAGGTCACGGTTTTCGGATCGGCTCGAACACGGCCTGATGAGACAACCTACAAGATGGCCCGCCTGTTGGGCCAAAAGTTATCTAAGTCAGGATATATGGTAATCACGGGGGGTGGTCCCGGCATCATGCAGGCGGTCAGTGAGGGAGCCGGGCCAGAATACTCCTTTGGAGTGAACATTCGACTTCCTTTCGAACAAAAGCCCAATCCCGTTATTGAAGGGAGCCTCAAGAATATATCATATAAATATTTTTTTAATCGAAAAGTGGCCTTTCTCAAGGAATCCGATGCAATAGCGCTCTTTCCAGGGGGATTTGGCACACTCGATGAGGCGATGGAAACGCTTACCCTCGTGCAAACAGGGAAGCGTAATCCTGTGCCGCTTGTCCTTGTGGACGAGCCAGGGGGCAAATACTGGATTAGATGGATTGAATTCGTTAAGGAAAATCTTCTGGCACAGGGCTATATCAGCAAATCAGATTTGACACTATTTGAGAGGGTCGATTCCGCTGATGATGCCGTTCAAAGAATCAATCACTTCTATTCTCGCTATCATAGCCTGCGATATATTGACGATCGTCTGGTAATTAGGCTTATCTCAGGTATTGATCAACAGAAAATGGAAGAACTGAGGGTTTGCTTTTCAGATATCCTGAGACCGCAAGGGGAGATATATTTGTCGGGATCTCTTCCAGAAGAGATCGATGAGCCTAAGATCGGACATCTACCCAGACTCATACTGGACTTCAAGCGGGAGGATTTTGGAAGACTAAGAGAGCTGATTGATGTCATCAATAGCGACTGATGGAGGATAGCCCAAGGCAGAAACCAATTGATCGAGCTTTCCTGCTTTCTAAAACTGCTATAAACCTATTCTGCTTAGGATCCATCTGAAAATATCACAATACGATCACTAATCAGAAGTTTTCCCGGCCTTTGAGAATATCAATTACTTCATCTAATCATAACTCCATTTTTCCCTATGCAAAAAATCAAAGTCATACTTGTAATCTCTTGCCAATACCTTGAATCTCCACAATGTTGTGATATCGGGAAAATATCCCGCATCTTAAAACTTCTCAATTCATCCATTGCTTAAAACTATCCTTTGATTTCATATCCAATAGCTTTATAGCCGGCAAGGCGCCTTTTATACATTTTAACAAGCACCGGCACTTCAAGGTCAACATAGTCATATATCACGACTTCCTTTTTCACGTCATGCAGGCGATGAAGTCTTCCTGCATATTGAGAAAGGGTGCCTCGCCATGAAACCGGCAGTGCGAGAAATAATGTATCCAGCCGGGCGTCATCAAACCCTTCACCAAGGTATCTTCCTGTGGCGATGATTAACCTTTCCTCGTCCTCTGGAATGCTATCCATCATTTCTGCAATCTGTTGTCTCTCCTTTTGCCCTGTACCTCCCTTTAGGACAATCAGATTTTTAACAAAATGTGAATGGGGTCAGGCACAAGGAAATAAGTATCAGGAGAGACACATTATTACGTATGTCTGGATCAACCAGTGTGATACCTTGCCGCTCCACGTTATTCCAGATGACTTATGATACCAAAATAATATATTCAGAGCATAAGTTTTTTACTAATCACTGTTTTTGCTTTTCTTTCAAGAGATGCTGTAGAATTGGGAGCATAACTTTATCTTTGTCAGCAATGGTTTCACTTTTTATTTCGATTAATTTTTCAAGATTCAGCATGCGAAGGTGTAACCCACCTGCTTCCAATTCAACAGTGTGTTTAAGCAGGTCTTTATACGTATGCCCCGCTCCTATTGTTCCGAGAAGGTCAAGAGGACCAGCGTTGGTCATGAGAAGTTGATGCCCCGAGGATGAAAGGTGTGACCTATTTGGTTTCAATCGCTGATCTACCCGTCCTCGATAAAATGCGTCTAACTCATTTAAGGCTGACATAAGGCTTGAGAGGTTTTGAGAAGACCGAGAATGAACCAGGTCAAGATCAAACGTTGTTACTGGAGCTCCATGCAAGACTGCACAAACTCCCCCAACCACGATAAAATCCACCTTGTGTTTTGTTAATACCGTAAGGATTTCCAGGAAATCAGGTAGTTGGTTTTTCTCCACGTAACCTCATTACAGAGCGGATGTTTTTTTGTAGGGTTTGCAAACGTTGCGTAGGTGTCATAGACAACATCCATCTTATAAGGGATAGGTCAACACCATTGTTGGTATAGGTGTTTGTAATGCCTGGGGAAAAAGCTTCTTCCGAAAGAGGGTGTTTAGGTTTGTTTTCTTTCATATAGATCCAAGAGGTAAATAAGGTTATAAGGGAGATCACCAATTATTAACATGTTGGTTTTTATCATGATTACTATGCCGTAAATAAAATCATTTTTCCAGATAATTTTTTCAGTTACCAAACGCTGTTCATCTTTGATCAGTCAACTACCACCCGTAAAACGGGTGGCCTGATATTGACCCTAAAAGGGTCTGCAATCTTTACCGCAGAGCCGCAGAGAACGCTAAGGGAGATATTTTTTAGCTTTCCGCTGACCCCAGAGGAATAGGCTCCGCATTCCACGGGGCGGAGGAGGCCGGAAAGCTAAAATCCTCAGCCCTACCGGGCATGATGGTATTATATACAGGGACACATACCTGTCCATGATGCTGGTTCAACACTCAACAGCTGTATGTTTTCCCTTTGCTGTCCCTTCCTGCCCCGTTAAATGCGATAGCCTATTTAACTGGGGTCAACAGCAAAGGGAAAATCTATTCACTCTGCGAACTTTGCGACTCGAGCGAAGCGGGCGGTGAAAAATATTCTCTCACTTACCCGCATAGCAAAACTAGGACCATCAGCATATTTGAAGGTTTAAAGGTGTTAATTAATGTAAATGGGGGTTGGTTCCAAAACGACTTCAGTTGCCAATCCCAGATACCTTGCCATGAGCTGAAAAGGTTGAGGATTTGGGATATCTAAGAGAATTCAAAGATGGTGTTCCATCATATGAAAACAATTCAGTAGTACAGATTTCTACCTCAATCTATAATTCCTTGCTAATTTATGTTTGATTCCGTAGTCTTAAATGAAATCAGGAGATGTCCAGATAAATACTATGGAACGTAATCATAACCAAATGGGTTCTGCCAGATAGCACAATATACAGGAATCTAAGGTGAATGGTCTGTAGGTGTCTATTCCACTGATTCTGGCCATCTGTTCTACGTGAATCCGGCCACCCCTTCCACGAATAAATCCCCCAGTGCTACCTTCCCCCGCATGTCAATACCTTACCTCATCGATCTGTTCTCGGCCTAAAAGGGAGGATCACCACATGATGCATCAATGTTACCCTTAGCACATAAGGCAAAATCCATTGATTTTGTGAATTATCTCGTATTGAGGGGACTCCCTATTTCTTTTTTGCTCCTTTGCCTTTCGAAGCTGGTATTTTCTCGGGTAGCGAGGAGCATTTTCCGTCTTCGCTACGGTAAGGAATAACTGTGAGGCATAGTCCACTGTCTGTCCTTTTGTTAAGTCTCCAAAGCCTGCCCGTAAATGTGTCGAGCATGAACTTGTCCTCGCTGGACTCTGATACCTGGCCAAAGGCAAACCTCCCCTGTGTCGTGGACAAAACGCCCTGGTGCGATTTTTTCTGTACCTGTTTGGGGGTAAACCCGAATTGCGCTTCAGTACTCAAAGGGGAAAAGAGCAGGAATGAGAAAAGTGAAATAAGTATCGTAATAATCCTCACATGTTTGCCCATGATATTGACCTCCTTTTTGCTATTCATTCGTTTTCATGTAACTATTCAGCCACCAAGGCACAAACCTGCCCGCCATCCGGCAGGCGGGGACCCAAAGAAGAGATAAATATAAATTGAATAATGGAGTTTTTCATTAATTTCAATGTGTCACTCATTAAAAAGGATATAATAAAAAATAATTCTATAGTTTTGGTGTCTTGGTGCCTTTGTGGCAAGATACCTAAGTAGATACGTTTTCATTAATGATAAACCAGGACAACCCAGTGGTATCTGCTTGCCGGCATAGTGTATCCTCAATGTTTCTTACAGCAGAAGCGGTTACGCTAAAATAATTCTTTAAGAGCATGTGCGGCTGTGTACACGCTCCCTACTCCACTAATGTATTGCGCAACTCTCAGTGCTTCTGTGATCTCTTCCTTAGTAGCGCCGGCTTGCACTGCTGCCTGGGCCAATGCCTTTACGCCCTGAACGGTTCCGTGAGATGCATCTAAGGCCATCGCTATGAGGAACTTGAATTTTCTGGGCAAGGCACCATCGGTAAGGGCTAATCTCCTGGTGTTTTCAACCATCTCGAGAAGCTCCGGGTCGAGTTTTTCAAAAACCTTCAATGGATTTTCAGACATTTGATCACCCCTCTTAAGTAATTAACTGAATATATGTAGTAGGCTTATAAAAAAGACTTAATTTCTTTACGATATTATCGCAAGATAAATCTGATATAAAACTCTCTCGTATCCATAATAATAAAAAGTCAAGACTATTTTTCAATAAGCTCAAAAATTGTCACTGAATATGAACTCCAAAAAGTTTGCAGGTAAGTGGATAAATGCTTAATTAATATGTGAATTTAGGGGCATAGGAGAAATAGAGGATATCATCTTAGGAGCCTCAACAGCAGATATCATCCTGAATCAGGCAAATTCCTGGCGTTATTGTCCTCACTTCAATCCCGCCTTGCGAAGAGCATCGATTACGCGCTGGTTTTCGAGTTTATCTTTATAGGGAATTCTCTTTGCGTAACTCTCGGCAGAAAACTTTGGTTGAATCCTGAGGACTTCTCTGGCTTGCGCACGGGCCTCGTCATCACGGCCAGCCATGCTATACGTTGTGGTCAGATGCACGTGTGCTATGATAGAATCGGGCGAGTGGGCGAGGGCTTTCTTATACGCCGCAACCGCTTCCTCGTATCGTCCCACCATACGATAGGCACCCCCGAGTTTGCTAAAGTAATGGCTCGGAGCAATGGGATTGCTGCGAATAGCTTTTTCAATCGAATTAATTGCTTCCTCGGGCCTGCCAGCAATTTGGAGAGCATAGCCCAATGCCACATGGGCGTCGGCACCATTTGGATCGAGGGTAATCGCTTGTTCCGCTTTAGCAATAGCCTTCTCATACTGCTGTGTCATTGCATAGATATAGCTTAAACATTCGTAGCCACAGGGGTGTGAGGCATCCAGGGAGACGGCCTTTTTCGCCAGTTTCAAGGCTCGCTCCATACATTTTTTGGGTGATGGGCAGGGCCCATAGTACGGCTCCATGAGATGGGTATAAGCCAAGACCCGGTACGGTCTTGCATATTCAGGGTCTAAGGCAATGGCTTCCTTGCATAGCTGGCGAGCCACTATATTATCATTCTTATTGAAGCGCTCATGATACTCGATGGCTTGCAAGGCCTTCAGGTAGGCCTCAAGATTATCCGTGCCTCTCTGATAAATGCGGGCTTGTTCTCCCTCTGTGAGCTTCACCTCAATGGCCCTCAGGACTTCCATAGTGATCTCATCCTGAATGGCAAACACCTCTCTCAACTCCCTTTCATAGCGTTCCGCCCAGAGGTGATGCCCTTTGATGGCATCGATGAGCTGTGCGGTGATCCGGATTCGGTCGCCCGATCGGTGAATGCACCCCTCCATCACGTAGCGGACTCCAAGCTCACGGCTTACTTGCTGCACCCTTGTTGGCCTCCCCTTGTAGGAGAACGTAGATTGGCGAGCGATAACGAACAGCTTTGGTGTTTTGGAGAGACAAGTGATGATTTGCTCAGCGAATCCATCACTCAAATACTCCATCTCCGGATCCCCGGTCATGTTGACAAAGGGCATCACTGCAATGGATGGTTTATCCGGCAAGGGAAATGCCATCTCTTCAGGAGCAATCTCTTCGTAAGGAGCATACCAGGCGTATCGCCAGACTGCAAAGACAGCCACTATCGCAATCACACCGGCGAGGGCCAGCCACTTCCAACGGCGGGGTAGGACTCTCTTTCGCTTTGTCAGTGGGGATATGTCACTGCCTTTTTCTTGAGAAAATTTGTATGCTTGCTCCTTTTGTTTCTTCGCCTCCTGCCTGAGATCCGCAATAAACCTGTCCCACGCAGCATCGTCTATAAGTTCTGGGTCTTCCCCATAAGTGATAGCTACGTTTTCTAAGCTGGCGCCGATTTTATCAATCGAGAATCGCAGTCTCACATGCTCTTCACTTCCTCGGTACTCAAACAAGTTCGCCCAGATGTCCTTCTCCTCATCAGTGAATTGATAGGTCGCACCAATCCCCTCCTCAAAATCCTTTTTTCTTCCGAGTACTTTGAAAAGTGGGGCATCCTCCAGATCAGGTAGGGCGTCCTTCCACTTTCGGTAGATCCTGGGGAGCAAATGTGCACTCTGCGATGATCCCGCTGAACCTCCCACCGTTTTGTTAAGCAATCCGAGCAGCTCGAGGTGCTCCTCCAAAGGAATGGAGGTGACTCGCCCGAGCCGTTTCATCTCGTGCACCACGAGCGCAATCACCGAGAGATAAAACCTTCTCGATTGGGAGTCAAAATAAAGGGTCAGTGCAGAGGTGTGTGGGAACTCAATATGGAGCTTAAATTGATTGAGATCGATGTGGATACATTTTTTGGATTTTTCAGTCATTGTCGTATCCCCCGAGATCTAGTGAAAGAGTTCTGTAACTGTGCAGATATGAAAGTAGGAGAAATACTTGTATGGTTCGAACCGTTAGCTGATCGTAAATTATTTTAGCATAGAAAAAAAATAAAGGAAATATCTTTTACAAAGCCATCTTTGATTACCCTCAAGGTAATAATCATGAGAAGGAATACGCTGAAAATGCCGATATGAAACCTCCAAGGATATTTTATTACTTCCTTGGAGGTAGAGCATTTTCGGGAACTACATTGCTACGCCATTGAGGGTTGTGTGGCTAATCTCAGGCACCCTGACCAATCAGATCACTTAATATACTATCCTCTCATCGGGGAGCTGGCTTCCCCCCTGGCAGTAGGTTCTTTTAATAAGAGACAATACGGAGGATAAGAAGATGAAAAAAAGATTGCTTGGCTCTTTCATTTTTATTGCCATCGCAGGTATGCTTCTTACAGCAAATGTGTGCTTGGCCTTATCGACCGAGATATACCTCACCTCAGATCCTTCAGGTGCCGAGGTCTACCTCGATGGAAAGAAAATAGGGGTTACTCCGCTAACCGTAACGGTCAAAGGTGTGGCGAGAGATCACAAGATTGAGTTGAGAAGGCAAGATTGTAAGTCGGTGGTGAAGACTATATATAATACCTATCCCGTGTGTATTCCGGGGTGTTATCCCGCAGTGACAACTGAAATGGGATCTAATGAGGAGCTTCTCGAAGATCGGAGGTTGCATGTTGCCCTTCATAGGAAGTAAGCGCTCTTTATTCGACAAAGGCAGGGTCAGAAATGGGCCCTGCCTCTTTCTATCAGAACTTTGGGGACATCCTATATTCCCCCTGTCAAGAGAAAAAATGAATAAGCTATATTTATTGTAATATCAATAAGATACAAAATATAGCTTAATTTGAACGCACCTCTCCTCAGCCCATTGATGGGCATTTTA
>Ga0315546_1001051_pt1 | contig 18315 bp, 17 predicted proteins | sample SalMarSW160170MG_FD_203833 | JGI IMG/M metagenome (GOLD analysis project Ga0315546, IMG submission 203833) | Salt marsh sediment microbial communities from the Plum Island Ecosystem LTER, Massachusetts, United States - Salt Marsh Sediment SW1601-170 ... | reverse complement strand
GCAGGCAACCTTTCAGATTCCACCTCACGATGGACACCCTTGTCTTAAGCTAATGGTTGGCACTATCAACCCCCATATCGGACTTTCACCGACAAGTAATCACCCATGCTGGGCGCACTAAAAAAAGAGACATGCTAATACATGTCTCTTTTTTAGATTATTATTTTACATTTATTCTTTTACAATTATTTAAATTTTATTAATTACGCTTCAATTGATTTTCTGTTATATTTTCTCATAGCTTTTTCAAAGCCATCTTCTATTACTGTCTTTATTGCCTTAGTAGATAGTTTTATGGTTTCCTTTATTTTATCCTCTTCGTCACCATTAAAATTAGAAAGAACATAAGACACGCAATCAAAATTAAAGTTTACTGAGAGATTGCCAATCCCTATTCTCAAACGGGGAATTTCTTCACTGTGTAAATATTGCATAATTGACTCCATCCCTTTGTGACCGCCGGCACTCCCTTTTTTGCGAATCCTTATCTGACCCAACTCTAGGTTTAGGTCATCATAAACTATTAATAAATCTCGGAGGGATATTTTGTAATAAGAAACTACTTTGCTTACTGCTCTCCCGCTTAAATTCATAAAAGTTTGCGGCTTTACCAGCATTACTTTATGATTATTTATCATTCCCCGGGAAATTAAAGAATAATAAGATTTTACTTTTTTAAATTCTATTTCTATATCTTGGGCCAAACTATCAACTACTCTAAACCCTATATTGTGCCTGGTAAATTCATATTTTAAACCAGGGTTACCCAAGCCAACCACGATCTTCAATAAAACTCACTATCCTTTTATTGTTCTATTCTTTTTTAGGTTCAGAAGAAGGGGGTTCTTCCTTTGTTTCTGCTTTTTCTTCGCCTTCTTCGCCTTCTTCGCCTTCTACTACTTCTTCTTCCTCTTCAACCACTTCTTCTATTTTGGCAGGAGGAACTACTGCAGCAACAACTCTATCCAATTCAGTTAATACTTCAACACCCTCCGGAATTTCCATATCTCCGATAGAAATATGATCGCCTACTTTAAGACTACTAATGTCAGCTTTAAAACTACCCGGTACCTGTGAAGGTAAACACTCTATTTCTACTTTTCGTAATTCAGCCTGCAGAATTCCTCCTTCTTCTACTCCGATAGGTTCTCCAATCAATTCAATATCGACTTCTAAAGTTAATTTTTCTTTTAAAGTTACTCCGTAAAAATCAACATGCACTATCTGCTTTTTTAGCAAATTATACTGAAGATCTTTAATTATCGTCAATCGGCTAATTTTCTCTTTCCCATCATTTATCTCTAAATCTATAAGTCCGTGCGACTTAGCGGATAATAATTTTAACAATTCATCATTTTTAACCTTTAATATTAAATTTTCTTTATCATGGGGGGAATATAATACTCCAGGGACAATTCCCTCTCTTCTGTATTTCTTATTACTTTCCTTCCCTGTATTATCTCTTAATTCCACTTTTAATTTTGGTTTTTTCACCCTATTAACCTCCGGTTTAGTATTTGGTATATCGTATCGCGCTAGTATTAAACTAAAAACTTAAAGCGAAAAGCGAAAAATCATAATTCAAAATTCAAAACTTTTTCTTCGATTTTAAGTTTTAAGTTTTGGTTTTGCGTTTTTAGCTTTACACTTTACGCTCTAATACTATTCACTAACGACTTAATTAATTGGCTAATTAAATTTTATTTTGTTTAAATAATGTGCTTATTGATAAATTGTTATGAATTCTATTAACAGCTTCGGCAAATATTTTTGCTACTGACAAAACCTTAATACCGGGTAAACACTTATCATTATCAACGGGAATGGTATTTGTTACCACCACTTCCTTAAATTGACCATCATGAAAAGATTTTTCTATCCTTTCTTTTGCCGGACCGGCAAACACAGGATGAGTAGCACAAATATAAACCTCTTCTGCCCCGGCATTTAATAAGGCCTGGCTTCCTTTTATTATTGAACTGGCTGTATCAATAATATCATCAACTATAATAGCCGTTTTACCTTTTACTTTTCCCACTATATGCATTATCTCTACATCGTCAAAAGATGATCTATATTTATCGATAATAGCAATCGGTTTTTTAAGACGCCCGGAAAATTCCCTTGCCCTTGCTGTTCCCCCTACATCAGGAGAAACTACCACTACCTTATCTAAATTCTTCTCTTTAAAATAACTCGATAATATGCTTACAGCTTCTAATTGATCTACAGGTATATCGAAAAATCCCTGGATCTGCCCAGCGTGTAAATCCATAGTAAGCACCCTGTTTACTCCCGCAGAGACCAATAAATTTGCCACCAATTTTGCAGTAATTGGCTCGCGGGGTTGAGTTTTTCTCTCCTGTCGGGCATAACCATAATAGGGTATTACCGCGGTAATTCTTCCCGCTGAAGCTCTCCTTAAAGCATCTATCATAATTAATAATTCCATAAGATACTCATTGGTGGGCGGACAGGTAGATTGAATTATAAAAACATCTTCACCCCTTACGCTCTCCTCAATCTTAACCTTAATTTCGCCATCAGAAAATCTGGAAACATCTGCCTTTCCTAAAGGAATGTTTAAATACTTACATATCTCTTCCGCTAAATCTTTATTAGAATTACCAGCAAAAATTTTTAATACTCTTTTCTCATCAGGTATCAAAATGTTATCATCCCCATTTTTTAAATTTTATTTTATAAAATTTTAATTTTTATCTTCCTTTTTTTCCTTCTTTTTCTTTCGCCATCCGGAAATATTCGCTTGCCTGGAACGGGCAATAGCTAAATTGCCTGCAGGCACATCCTTGGTAATAGTTGAGCCCGCTCCGGTATAAGAATCTTTCCCTAATTTTACCGGTGCTACCAATGAATTGTTGCTTCCGATAAAAACTCCATCTTCTATGACAGTTTTATTCTTTTTCTCTCCGTCATAGTTACAGGTTATAGTCCCCGCTCCAATATTTACCCTTTTACCAATTGTGGTATCGCCAAGATAGGTTAGATGAGAGGCCTTGCTGCCTTCACCCATAATAGTTTTCTTTAATTCTACAAAATTTCCTATCTTTGCTCCTTTTTCCACGATAGTTTCGGGTCGCAAATGGGCATAAGGGCCGATATTTGCTCCTTCTTTAAGGGTACTACTTTCTATTATTGAAGCCCAAACTCTAACTCTCTTTCCTATATCGGCATCAATTAGATGAGAGTAAGGTCCAATAAGACAGCTACTTTCAATTTTAGTATCTTTTTCAATAATAGTGAAGGGATATATAATGCTGTCCTGAGCGATTTTAACTCCCTGCTCTATAAAAGTACTATTAGGATCAACTATAGTTACTCCTTGAAGCATCAAGTCATGAAGAGTTTTTTGATTTACTTTTTGAGAAGCATCAGCAAGATCTAATCGATTATTTATTCCTAATATTTCCGAATAATCTTTTACTATTATATTCCCTACAGTTAATCCTTCCCCTAATAATATCTTTACCGTATCAGTTAGGTAATACTCCCCTTGTTTATTATTTTTGGTAACCTTCTCCAAAATCTGAAACAATTTTTCCTTATTAAAACAGTAAATTCCGCTGTTTATTTCGGTTATTTTCTTTTTATCTGTAGATAAATCTACCTCTTCGATTATCCCTTTTATTTCACCCTTTTTATCTCTGATAATTCTACCATAACCTTTAGGGTTTTTTAAAACAGTAGAGAGCAAGGTGCAGCAAAAATTATTAGCCTGGTGATATTTCAAAAGTTTTTTTAGAGTTTTAACCGTTAAAAAGGGGACATCGCCGGATAAAATCAGCACATCTCCTTTAAAACCAGACAACAATTTTTCGGTTTGTAAAACTGCATGGGCAGTTCCTAACTGCTCCTTCTGTTCTACATACTCTATTTTATCACCAATTAATTCTCTTATCTTATAGCTTTTATAACCGACTATTAATATCTTTCTTTTTACTTCGAGTTGACTAACTGTGTCTAATACATAATTTAAAATTGGTTTTCCCGCAAGATTATGAAGGACTTTAGGCAGATTAGATTTCATTCTCTTGCCCTTACCTGCTGCCATAATAATTGCGGCAGTATCACTCATAATCATACCTCCAATAATTAGTCGTTAGTGAATAGTCATTAGTATATGGTTAGCGTATAGCGTACAGCGTTTAGCGTATAGTTTAAACGCTTAAAGCAAAAACAAAAAACCATAATTCAAAACTCTTAATTAGTCGTTAGTGAATAGTGAATAGTCGTTAGTTTTAAATGCAAGATATAAGATAATTTAGTTACTCAATTCACCAATTCCCTAATTGACCGATTATGTTGGATTTATCCGACCAGTTTTCACGAAGACAGACCATTACAAAAAAAAATTCCTATATAATTAATTTATATAGCTGGGGCGGAAGGGTTCGAACCTTCGAATGCGGGATCCAAATTCCCGTGCCTTACCACTTGGCTACGCCCCAAACCAAAATATTTTATTCTTGTAACTTACTTAGAATAGACCTTCTTCTTTCTTTTCGGCCTCTTCTTCTGTTGCTGTTTCTTCTACTTCTTCTTCTTTTTCTTCTTCTTTGCTTTCTTCTACTTCTTCTTCTACTTCTTCTTCTACTTTAGGTTCTACTTTAGGTTCTACTTTAACTTGGGGAGCCTCTTCTAACTCCCTGTTATAGACATCTAAAACTGCATTTTGTATCTTTTCTCTGATCTCGGTATTTATGGGATGAGCAATATCCTTATGATCCCCATTAGGGAGTCTCTTGCTGGGCATTGCTACAAACATACCCTTATTGCCATCAATAACCCGTAAATCATGCACCACAAAAGAATCGTCAAAAGTAATTGATACATACGCTCTTAATTTTCCTTCAGTTTCTATTTTTCTAAGTCTAACGTCTGTAATTTCCACTTATTGCACCGCCTTTTTTAATTTTTATTTTTTAAAATTACCAATATTAATTATGTTCTCTGTTTGTAGTTGTTTCTTATAAATACAATCTATTCCTTCTGATTTACTACTAAAGCTTTTTGTTTAATAAAACTTATTCCTAACTATAACCTCCTAATCATTCATTTTGACTAATTTACTCCAGATTATTCACATAGTTGCTATTACCTCCCTATTTCAGCAAATACTTAAACGTTTTATTAAAAAATAAACACAGCAATAATAACTACTGTGTTTCTGGAATAATCTATTTAATATTTATATTTTTCTCTTCTTGATAAATTATATCTGTCTTTATTTTCTGCAATGTTATTAGTCAGCACTGTCAATTCCCTGTTCTTTTCTGTAAGGTTTTAGTTGAAGAAATTATAACATGATAGAATTTTATTGTCAAAAAAAACAAAAGTATCGAGTATCAAGTATCGAGTATCGAGTTAAGAAAGAGAAGAAAAGATAGAAAAAATACAGAAGCTAGAATAAAATACAGCTATAAGTGATATGTAATGAGTAACGAGTTTATGTTTTTAAGTTTATAAAAACTGCTAACTTGTCATATATGACTCATCACTATTTCTCTCTGTCTACTGGCTCCTGGATTCTGGTTTTTGATTTTTATCCTTTATTTTCTTTACTCGATACTCGATACTATATACTATATGCTACTTTCATAGACAGGCTTTTCACCTGTCTATGAAAGTTTCTTCCCCATCACCATGCTCAGCTTAGCAAATTCTTCTAAAGACAGGGTTTCTCCCCTACGGTTCTTATCAATACTTGTTTCAGTTAAAATATCTTCTATTTCCGCTTTAGCGATCACTGCCTTAAAATAGTTAGACAAAGAATTGATTAATCTCTTTCTCCTTTGTTGAAAGGAAGCTCTAATAATCTTAAAAAATAGTTTTTCGTTACCTACTTGTACTTGCGGTTTTTTATAGATATCTAATTTTATTATCATTGAACTTACTTTGGGTTGGGGGTAAAATACTGTAGGTGGAACAATGTGCACTTTTTGGGGCTGAGAGTAATATTGGGCAACAAGGGATAATATGCCATAATTTTTATTACCTGCTTGAACCATCAATCTTTCTCCTACTTCTTTCTGGACAAGAAATACAGCTACTTTTAGATATCGATTAAGTTCAAGAATTTGTCTTATTAAGGATATGGAGATGTAGTAAGGAAGATTGCCTACTATTTTTTTAATATTTTCACCTTTTGTTCTCTTTTGCTCAAAAAAATTAACCAGATCAAAATTCATAATATCTTCAAAAATAATCTCTATATTGTCAAAGGAGGAGAGACTTTCTTTTAAAAGGGGAGTTAATTTTTTATCTTTCTCTATAGATACAACCTGTTTGACCAAGGGGGATAATTCAGAGGTTAGAGTTCCAATACCTGTGCCAATTTCTAAAATGCAATCTTTTTTATTCAATTTTAGTGAATTAATAATTATTTGTAAGGTATTTTGATCTACTAAAAAATTCTGACCTAACCTTTTTTTGCACTTAAAATCATATTTAGTAAGAAGTCTGGTAACTTCTGCTGGAGAAGTTAATTTAGGATTATTCATCCTTTACCTCGCTTAATCAGTCAATGATTCCAGGGTTTTAGTTAATTGTGAATAATATAGTTACAGCGGGTAGCGTTAGTTTTTTTAGCGTAGAGCGTACAGCGTTTAGCGGATAGGGTATTAGTTATCCAGTTAACCAGTTTGCCAGTTAAATTATTCGTTAATTTCAAATACGGGTTCTTAGCTACAAGATGGGAGTTAGTTGATACAATTAACCAACCTAATTTTAATTCTTCAACCGGATAACTGGTAAACTGGATAACAGGCTAACTATCTTAACGCGATACTCGATACTAATTTGGAGCCGGCGATCTGAGTTGAACAGACAACCTACGGATTACGATTCCGTTGCTCTTCCAATTGAGCTACGCCGGCATCATATCCTCATAAAAAAATGGTAGGCGGAACAGGACTTGAACCTGTGACCCCCTACATGTGAAGCAGGTGCTCTGCCAACTGAGCTATCCGCCCATTTTTTATAATAAATAAATGGTGCCCCCAAGGGGATTTGAACCCCTGTCGCCGCCGTGAAAGGGCGGTGTCCTGTCCCCTAGACGATGGGGGCATTTTCCCGATGGGCCGTGCAGGTTTCGAACCTGCGACCCTCTGATTAAGAGTCAGATGCTCTGCCAACTGAGCTAACGGCCCTAAAAATATTTAAAATTAAAAATTTTTGCTTCTAAATGTTACTATATTTTTTACTACCTGTCAATTATAAATTAGTCTTTAGTGAATAGTGAATAGTCGTTAGTATAACAAATTATTATTTTGTCACCACTTAATACTCATTATCCTCTTCGGGAATTCGAGCTAAATTTTCAAACTTCGCATATTCTTTTACGAAAGCTAAATCTATTTGACCTGTAGGACCATTTCTCTGCTTACTAATAATTACCTCAGCAATGCCCTTCCTTTCTGTTTTTGGCTTATAATATTCCTCTCGGTATAGAAAAACAACTAAATCAGCATCCTGTTCAATTGCCCCGCTCTCCCTTAAATCAGAAAGACGGGGTCTTTTTCTTTCTCTTTGTTCCACTGCTCTGGATAATTGGGAAACTGCTATTACCGGAACATTTAATTCTCTCGCCAAACCTTTAAGAGAACGAGAAATTTCTGAAATCTCCTGCTGCCTATTTTCTACTCTACCAGAACTTGCAATAAGCTGTAAATAATCTATTATTACTAAACCAAGATTGTGTTGAGCTTTTAATCTCCTGGCTTTAGCCTTAATTTCTAAACAAGAAATCCCGGCTGTATCATCAATAAAAATGGGAGCAGAAGATAACCGACCTGCTGCCATTGAAAGGGTGGGCCAATCTGATTCGGCTAATCGCCCTTTTCTTAGATTATGTGCATCAACTCGAGCCTCTGAACAAAGCATCCTTTGAACCAATTGAGATTTTGACATTTCCAAGCTAAAAAGGGCTACCGGTATACTCTTAGAGACCGCGATATACTGGGCTATAGTCATACAAAAAGCTGTTTTACCCATCCCGGGTCTGCCAGCAATAACAATAAGCTCGGAGGGTTGAAACCCGGTGGTAATATCATCAAATTCGTCAAATCCACTGGGAACCCCGGTAATAAATTCACCTCTATGATATAGGCTTTCAATCTTCTCAAAACTATCCTGAAGTATCTCTTTGATAGGAACGAAAGATTGCCCTAAATTTCTCTCTGAAACTTCAAATATCAAATGCTCTGCTTTGTCCAATAAAATTTTAGCATCTTCCTTTTCTTCGTAACCCATAGAAATAATTTTAGTAGCACTAATAATTAAATTACGTAAAATAGATTTTTCTTCAATAATTTTAATGTAATACTCAATATTTGCTGCAGTAGGGACACTATTAATTAGATTAGTTAGGTAGGTAACTCCACCAATATCTTCTAATAAATTTATCCTATTTAATTCCTCAGTTAAAGTAACTAAATCAACACCTCTGCTCTTTTCAAACAGTTCAAGAATACACTTAAAGATAATCTGGTGAGATTTTTTGTAAAAATCTTCAGGTCTTAAAATATCCACACCATGCAAAACAGCATCTTCCTGAAGCAACATTGAACCTAAAGCAGCCTGTTCTGCACTAATATTTTGTGGAGGATTCCTGCCTAATTCCATTTACTTTTCTCCGTATTTATTAGTCGTTAGTACATGGTTAGCGTATAGGCTAAAAGCTTAAAGCTAAAAACAAAAAATTATAATTCAAAATTCATAATTAGTCGTTAGTGAATAGTAATTCGTATTGCGTATTACGTTCGTATTTAAATGACAAAAAGAGAAAAACTTACAATTTGGAATATATAACTATTTACTGGTCACATATTACTCATCACTTATCACTGTATTTTATTCTGGATTCTGGATTCTGGATTCTGGATTCTGGATTCTGACTCCTATTTTCTTAACGAGAGACGATTCACGAGATACGAGATACTAATCTATTATTTTTTTATTCCCCTGTTTCCTGCTCAGACGGGGAATCAGAAATTAAATTAACTTTAATTTGAGGAGTTACATCTTTATATAAGTTAACTGGTACAGTATGGACACCCAATTTTTTTAAGGATTCTTTTAAATTAAGTTTCTTCTTATCTAATTCAATTCCGTGTTCCTTTAATAAAACTTCCACAATATCTTTGCTGGTTACAGAACCGAAAAGCTTTCCTTCTTCCCCAGCTTTAACTTTAATTTCCAGGGAGATATTATTAATTTTTTCTGCTAATTCCTTAACTTCCTTCAACTCTCCCTCTCTTTGTTCTGCTTCTCGTCTCTTTAAATATTCTATTTGTTTAAAATTACCCATGGTAAAAGAAATTGCTTTACCTTGAGGAATTAAAAAATTACGAGCAAAGCCATCGCTTACTTCAACTACATCTCCTACTTGTCCAATTTTTTCAATATTTTGTTTCAAAATTATTTTCATCTTTTAAGCCTCCCTACTATTTTTATTATAAATTCTTCCGTCGTTTTTAGCAAGATAATTTAGTTATATTAATTTGCCAATTCGCCGATTGACCAATTCTCCAATTAGATTAGTCGATAGTATATAGTATAGCGTACAGCGTATAGCGTATAGGCCAAATCAATAAACTAAAAAACGCAAAACTAAAAGCAAAAAGCCATAATTATTATTTAAGAATTCAGGAGCCAGTAGTCAGGAGTCAGAAGAATATAAAATAACTTAACAAGATAATATAACCTTATATTCTAAAATAATTCTGAATACTGAATTCTGGCTTCTGGCTTCTTTGCGAAATACTAGATACTAGATACGAGATACGAATCTATTCTTTTCTGGCAACAAGTAATCTTCTAAAATCTATCCATATATCTAACATGGCTGCCCAGACAACAATTTGGGATAAAAACGGTTGTAAGCACACCAGAATATATATAACCCACTTCAAAAAATTTTTAATTTTAAACCGCTCTAATATAAAACCGGTTAAAGAAAGACCATAAATCAAAAATACCACTGCAAAAAAAACTTGAATATTTATTCCAATTTTGTTTAAAAGAGGTATCTTGTAAGTTGTTCCCAGAATTATCAATGCCATCCCTAAAAGATAACTCCAAAAAAAAGACTTGGAAGCTCTCCAGTTAGGAAAGGGTGAAAAGTTAGCTAGTTTATATCCAAACCTCTTTAAAATCAAACGAGCTACCCAGTAATTTAAAATAGTATCAAAAATTGAAGCAAGAATAATCATTCCCGGGAATGCTATCTTAACAATACTAATGGTTTGGGTTAAGGAATCTTTCAGGGTAACTAATTGTTCCGGAGATAGTCCCATATTGCTATAAAAATTCAAAGATTGAGTTATAATTTTATCTATCTCTTCTATATCAAATAATACGGTGTTGAGATCTAAAACCCAAAAACCGATTAAAAGGATTAAACCTTTAGAAACAAGAGAAGCTACACTTCCAATGATAATAATATCGGTTAAGGATAATTCTTTTTTTATACCAAATCCTAGAGTCAATCCCAATATTCCGAAACCTAATAGAACCATAAGCCCTTGCAGGGGACCAGCTAAAATAGTTACCAAAATCCCCGATATAAAAGTTGCTATAATGGCAAACTTTATGCTATGGCGTAAACATAAAATTATAATCGGTAGGGGGCACAAAAAACTTACCAGTGTACCTAATAGGGGAATGAAAATACTGATAATAAATAAGACAGCAGTAATTGCTGCTAAAAATGCACCCTCAACTATCGATTTAGTTGGAATTTGTTCAGTCAATAAACAAGCCTCTTCTTTTGTATTAAAGAAAGTTTAACACTTTTTTCGTATATAGTATATCGTATATCGTTTAGAACTTAAACACTACACGCCATTTAATATTCTGGATACTGGATTCCGGCTCCTGCCTTCTATCTTACCTACTAGATACGATTCACGAGATACGAGATACGAATTTATTATTTACTTATTTCGCCACATAAGGGAGAAGCCCAATTTCTCTTGCTCTTTTTATAGATATAGCCAGTGTACGTTGGTGTCTTGCGCAGTTTCCGGTTGCTCTACGAGGCAGCATTTTACCTTGTTCAGTAATAAATTTTCTTAATAAATCTACATCTTTATAATCGGCTACTATTTTTTCTTTGCAAAAAAGACAAACTTTCCTTTGTGGTCTTCTAAAAAAACCGTATCGTGCCATTAATTTATATTTTTCCTCCTTCTTAATCTATTTTCTCTTTTTAGTATTTCTTTAAATAATTAATCAGCTATCTTTATTTTGAATTTTTTCTTTATCTTGTAAGGTCAATAAATATCTGATAACTCTCTCTTCTAACTTCATAACTCTTTCGAATTCAGAAATAATTTTTTCATCCACATTGAAATTTAAAACGACATAAATTGCCTCTGTGAAATCCTTAATTTCATAAGCTAACATTCTTTTACCCCATTTATTTGTCTTAGTTATTTCTCCTTTTGCGTTGGTAATAAGCTTTTTTAATTTATCTAATAAGGAATCTAGTTCTTTGTCTTCTAACTGGGGATTTATGGCAAGCATTACTTCATAACTTCTCATCTGTTACCACCTCCTTTCGGTTTAATCAGCCCCCGAAAGATTCTTCAGGAGCAAGGAAATTAGAAATTAGAAATATAAAACGATCTATATTATATCACAGATATTTTCGATATCAAGTTTTTTAATATAGTATCGAGTATATAGTATTGAGTATCGGGTTAAGAAGGCGAAAGAAAAGATATAAGATACAAAAGTAAAAAATACTATTTTTTCTTAATCCCGGGGGATAATTTCTCTAATTTTCTTCTCTAATTTTACCCGCGGAACCAGAACTTTTCTGCCGCAACAAAGACATTTTAAGCCAATATCAATACCGGTTCTGGTAATTTCCCAATGGAAACCGCCACAAGGGTGTTTCTTCTTCAATCTAATAATATCTCCTATCCCTAATTTTAAAGGCATGTTACTATATCCTTATTCACCGATTTACCAATTCTCCGATTAAATTAGTCGTTAGTATAAGATACAAGTTACGAGTTGCAAGTTCATAAAAAAGTTCAAAATGGGTAGGTGTATATTGCTTTACATCCTTGTAATAAATTAAAACTGAGAACTGGAAAGTGTCAACCTATTTTTCTTCTTCCAAAAACTATAAACTATAAACTAAAAACCATATACTAACAACTAACCTAATTCTTGTAATAAAGAGCTATATTCCTTTTTATTCTTTTCTTTGAAGGGACCAACAATAGATAAATTTATTTTATCTTTGGTAAAAATATTTTGAGCCATTTTCTGAATATCTTTCACTTTTACTTCTTCAATTTTTTCTTTTATTTCGTCAAAAGTTGAAGGTCTGCCATATAAAAGCATCCTATTCCCCAACCAAAATGCCCTGCTTAAAGTACTTTCCAAACTTAAAGATAGTGCACCTTTATACATTTCTTTTGCTTTTCTCAATTCATCTTTTTTTAAATTATTATTTTTTATTTTATTAAGTTCCTCTAAAATTGTCTGGATAGTTTCCCTCAGTTTACTTGAATCGATACCGGCATAAATATTAAAAGAACTGATATCGTTAAAATACTGAATAAATGAATGGACATCATAAGCTAAACTTTTTTTAACTCTTATTTCTTGAAAAAGCCGAGAACTTAATCCCGAGCCCAATATTATATCTAATAAATCCGCGGAGTATTTATCAGGATCTAACCGAGAAATTCCGGGAAAACCAAAAGAAAGATGAGTCTGGTTGCTCTTTTTAAATTTTATTCCTATTTGAGTATTTTTCTGATTACCCTTTGCGGGTAAATAATTTTTAACTTTACCTTTTTCCATTATTTTAAAGTATTTCTCGACCTGCAAAATTACTTCTGCTGTCTTAATATTGCCTGCAACACTTATTACTAAGTTGTTGGGACGATAAAATTTATTTATATACGATAAGATATCTTCTCTTTGCATGTTAATCACACTTTTTTCATTTCCGAGAACAGGTCTGCCCAGAGGATGATTTTTCCACATTATCCTGTCAAGCAAGATTTCTACTAATTCTTCTGGTATATCCTGATATTTCTTAATCTCCTCGATAATTACATTTTTTTCCTTATGAAGGTCTTCTTCTCTCATTAACGAATTTAATATTATATCGGCTAACACATCAAAAGCAATTTTAAATTGTTCCTGAGGAACTTTAGTATATAGATGAGTTGTCTCTTTAGATGTAGAAGCGTTTATTTCTCCGCCAATACCTTCTATTACCTGAGATATTTCTAAAGTGCTCTTTCTCTTGTTGGTTCCTTTAAATAGCATATGTTCGATGAGGTGAGAAATTCCTTGATATTTTTGTGCTTCGTACCTTGACCCGGCTCCTATTCCGAAAACAATAGCTACAGACTTCATGTAGGGCATTTCTTCTACTACAATCCTTGAACCATTTTCTAATTTTATTATTTTGTAAATGATGATTCCCTCCCCTTAAATTAGTCGTTAGTTGACAAATATATAGACATCGCGAACCCAAAAATATACACACATCGTGAACCTTAATGAAAAAAAATATACACACATCGTGAACTATACAACTTTAAATATTCTATACTGACCTTAAAAAATGAGGTCAGTATGAATATCAAAGAATTAAGAGAAAAAGCTATAAAAAGATACGAAAATGGTGAATCTCCTAAGGAGATCTATCAGAGTCTTGGTAAAGTTAGAACCTTATTTTTAAATAGTTTAAGCATTCTATATGTGATAGAAAAACTTACTGAAAATTAAAAATTCTAAACAATAGAACACTCCTAACATTTTACCAAAAAGCTCTATTGATTTATCAAGGTTCGATCTCTAAAGTTCGCTATGTCTATATATTTCATTATTATTAGGAGTTCACTATGTCTATATACTTAAAGACTCTAAAAAGAGTCCACGATGTCTGTATATTTAATAGTTAGTCGTTAGTGAATAGTCGTTAGTATATGGTTAGCGTATAGCGTACGGCGTTTAGCGTATAGTTTAAATCAATAAACTAAAAGCTTAAAGCTGAAAAACGAAAAACTAATAACTAAAAACAAGCTTTTTATCTTGCACCTTGCATCTTGTAACTTGCAACCTGTAACCCGAAACTTATTGCTTGTCACATATTACTCATCACTGTTTCTCTCTGTCTTCTGGATTCTGGCTCCTGGCTTCTGACTCCCATTTCTTTCACGAGATACAAATTTAAATTTTAATTATCCTTATTGTTTTAATCCAATAAAGTTTTACTCAGTTTTTTTCACTACAAATACTTCTTCTAATTTAGTAAAATCCACCTCTGGTCTTACTATTACTTTTTGAAATAAATCATGGCTTTCCTTTTTTATTCCTACTATCTTGCCAATAATAATTCCCTTGGGGAAAATGCTTCCTAATCCGGAAGTAATCACCACATCATTTATTTTTACATCAGCATCATGGGAAAGATATTCTATATAGCAATAATTGCTTTCGCTTCCCTTCACTACACCTATATCTCTTGATCTCTGAATCATGCCTCCTACAGCACTTCTTTGATCCAATATTAATAATATTTTTGCTGTTCGGGAATCGACACTAACTACCCTGCCTACCAATCCGCGATGGGTTGCTACCGCCATATTTTTCTTTACCCCATCACTTATTCCCTTATCAATAATTATACTATTAAACCAATTTCCTGGTTCTCGGCTGATTACCAGAGAGGGGATCATTTCATAAGAAAAAGTTTCTTTAAGTTCTAACAGCTTTTTCAACCTATCATAGGCTATCAGTTTTTCTTTTAATGTAGTGTTTTCCTGATAGGTAATTTCAATTTTTTCTTTTAGCTCTTTATTCTCTTCTTCCACTCTCTTAAATTCGGCTATGGCCTTTAAGTAGTTTTTTGTATTGTCAGCAACTAAAGTTATCCCGCGATTAATTGGAGAAAGAAGTTTTAATCCGATACTCTCTAACCAATTAAAGTACATTTTGCCATGATAGTCTACAGTCATTATAAAAATAGTTATAATAATTAATAAAATAAAAATTATCAAAGTATTATTTTGAGAAAAAAATTTTTTCAAATTCCTAATTCCCCAATTAAATTAGTCGTTAGTCGTTAGTGAATAGTCGTTAGTATATAGTATAGCGTACAGCGTATAGGATAAATTAATAAACTAAAAACGCAAAACTAAAAGCGAAAAGCCATAATTGTTATTTAAGAATTCAGAAGTCAGAAGAAAATACAACCAAAATATACTCTCATAACTTAAGATAATTCTGAATATTGGATTCTGGCTCCTGACTTCTATTTTCTTAACGAGATACGATTCACGAGATACGAGATACTAATTTAGTTTTACACTTTCCGTTTTTCGTTTTTTGCTTTATTGCTAAATACTATTCACTAGCGACTAATTTAAACTGTTTTGGATGTTCTAGTTAGCACTCTTTGGTAAAAATTAAAATCCTCCAAGACCTTTCCTATCCCCTTAATAACACAGTATACCGGTTTTGGAGATACAAAAACTGGAATACCTATCTCTTCTTGTAAAAGTTCTGGTAAACCTATTAAAAGTGAACCCCCACCAGTCATAATCACTCCCTTATCCACAATATCTGAGATCAATTCAGGAGGTGTTTTTTCTAAAGCCATCCTCACTGTATTAGCAATTATTCTTAGGGGTTCAGAAATGGCTTCCCTTAATTCATCTTTAGAAATTTTAATTATTTTAGGAAGACCCGTAACTTTGTCTCTCCCCCTAATCTCATAATCACCATTTTCTCCATCTGCCTTATTTATGGATAAACCAAGCTTAATTTCTTCAGCAGTTAATTCACCAATATATAAATTATGTGCTTGTTTAACGTATTTACTAATGGTTTCATTGATATAATCCCCGGCAACTTGACTTAATTCGCTTACCACTATCCCTCCTAAAGATATTATAGCTACTTCGGAAGTTCCTCCCCCTATATCTATTACCAAATTTCCCATAGGTTCGAATACAGGAAGTCCTACGCCAATAGCAGCTGCTATAGGCTCATCTATTAAAAATACCCGTCCCGCTCCACATTTATAAGCAACTTCCGATACTGCTCTTTTTTCTACCTCCGTAACCCCGGAAGGAACACAAATTACAACCGATGGCCTTGTAAAACGATTAGAATTATGAACTTTTTTAATAAAATATTTTAACATTTCAGCAGTAACTTCAAAATCAGCTATTACACCTTCTTTTAAGGGTCTGACGGTAAATATTCCTCGGGGAGTTCTCCCCAGCATCTTTTTCGCTTCCTCCCCAACTGCTAATATCCTATTCCCTCCATCTTTAAAAGCAACAACTGACGGTTCGTATAAGACAATTCCCTTCCCCTTGATATGTACAAGGGTGGTAGAAGTGCCTAAATCAATTCCTATATTTTTTGAAAATGATCCAAAAAGAAGATCTAACCACATTTTCTATTTCTCCTTTTTCATAAACATATTTTAAAATCTTAAAATATGTTTAACTTTATTAATTCACAAACAAAAATTATACGTTATAATTTTTGTTAGTACATTCTACAGCCAATTCGGTCTAACGCTATTTTTTTAATCCAGTAATAAGCACTTTAAGGAATTATAAAAATGATTAAATTGACTCTTAGCTTAATTGTTTTAATTATAACTTATTTTTTAATATTTACCAACCGCCGTATTAGAACAACCTCTGCCTTTTTTGGGGCAATTTTGACTATTATTTTAGGATTGATAACCTTTGACAAAGCTATTACTTATATAGATTTTAATAAATTGGGAATTATCATTGGAATGATGATCTTTACTATAATAGCAAAAGAGAGTGGGATATTTCAATATTTAGCTCTAAAAGTTATTAAATATAGCAAAGGAAATCCTTTAATTTTTCTAATCACCCTTTCTTTGTTGGCTGGTTTTCTCTCCTCGATATTAGATGAGATTACAACACTGCTCTTTCTAGCAAATATTACTTTGGCTATTACATATATTTTAGGAATATCCCCCTTTCCTTTTCTAATTTCAGAAATTATATTTTCCAATATTGGTGGATTAGCGACTTACATCGGAACTCCAGTCGATATCATGATAGGATCTGCTGCTAATCTAAATTTTTATGATTTTATATACCATATGACTCCAATATCATTAATACTCATAACAGTAAATATATTTTATCTCATTAATCTTTTTAAAGATACTCTTAGAAAAAATAATATACCAACAGAAATTATTTCCCGCCTTAATAAGATTGATGAAAAAAAGGCTATTACTAATCCTGTTCTATTTAAAAATTCTTTATTAATTTTAAGTATCGTTCTTATAGCATCTTTCTTTTCCCATATAATCAATCTAAATCTGGCCATAATTTATTTATCAGGTGCAATAATTTTACTAATCATTAGCCAGGATAGACCAGATGAAATCTATGCTCAAATTGATTGGAGGGTAATTTTCTTTCTAATGGGATTAAATATCTTAGCGGGGACTCTTGTGGAAAATGGATTAATTGAAATTATATCTTCTAAACTCTTAAGTTTTTCAGGGGAAAATTTAAACTTTTTAAGTTTTATCACTCTTGGATTATCTACCTTCATGTCCTCTTTCTTCGATAATATCCCCATTGTAGTCTTAACTATTCCTATAATTGAAAATATTTCCCATCATCTTGGGTCTACTACCATTACTGTACTATGGTGGGCGCTTGCTTTAGGAACGAATATTGGGGCTAATGGTACCCTAATTGGGACAGCATCTAACTTAATAGTTGCTGATATTGCCGAAAAAAATAATCAACCTATCCCCTTCTGGTATTTTGTTAAAATAGCTTTCCCTCTGGTTATACTTAATCTTATCATCGCTTCAATTTATATCTATTTGAGATATCTTAACTAGTCGTTAGTGAATAGTGAATAGTCGTTAGCATTAAATACAGGTTTCAAGTTACAATATACAAGGCGCAAGTTAATACAATTGACCAATTAATTTAGTTAGCTGGGTAGTTGGTTACTTGGTTAGCTAGTTGAAAATACAGGTTACAAGTTGCAAGTTTCGAGTTATAAGTTTAAAAAAGCCTTTACAGTGAACTGGTAATTGAAAACTGTAAACCGTAAACTGATTTTCTTCATCTAAAAACAAAAAACGAATAACGAAAACTAGTTTTCTTAACCAAGTAACGGTTATGTGACTAATAAAACCCTACCATTTATTAATACCAGAATTCATGCTAAAATACAAAAAAAGATTAATACCATCTTAAAGAAAAGAGGTACTTATGTTAAAAGAAAATCTAA
>Ga0315546_1001048_pt1 | contig 18328 bp, 18 predicted proteins | sample SalMarSW160170MG_FD_203833 | JGI IMG/M metagenome (GOLD analysis project Ga0315546, IMG submission 203833) | Salt marsh sediment microbial communities from the Plum Island Ecosystem LTER, Massachusetts, United States - Salt Marsh Sediment SW1601-170 ... | reverse complement strand
ACCGAGGGGAATCCGATACCCCAAATCGCAGCGTGCCTCCGTACTCCGGGGCACCAGTTGCCACCGCCGTTTGCCCCAACGCAGCTACTACTGAGAAGCACACAGCAAGCACGACAATTCCACTTAGCGTAACGCGAGAACCACGCGACATTGCACCCACCTCCAAGGACGGTCGCGACCCAAACCTTCTACCCAATGCGTCGACGGCGCCAAATGGTTCATCAATCACCTCCCCGTGTTTCAAGCATCTCAAGAATGGGACTGAACGACTCGATGTCCGGACGCGCTTCTACCAGAAGGTACCTTCCTGTGGAAGCATCCGGCTCGTATCTTCCTCTGTACTCGCCCCGCGCAATGGACCGCAACGCTTCCTCAAGAAGATCGATGTCCGCATGGCAGTTGTACATACCTAGACTCGCTCGTACAGCACCAGAACTCCTCACAGGTTGATCCCGTTTCATCTTGTTCTCGAGTCCGTTCTCTCCTGCCCGTCTCATCGCAGACATGTACGGCTGCGCACAGAAACTACCTGCGCGCGTCGCAATACCATACTCCCATGCTAAGATCTCAGATATGAGATAAGGTGGCACACCACGTAACTCAAATGTTAGAATTCCTAGTCGCGCCTCGTCATTAGACACACAGTCGCTTCCATAGATGTGCAAACCGTCTATAGAGCGGAGTTTCTCCAGGGCATATTCGACAAGCTCCAACTCTCTCCTTTGGACTACATCCATGCCTGTATTCATTAGACTGCGTGCAGCAACTCCTAGAGCCACTATCCCCACTGCATTCGGAGTACCTGCCTCTTCCCTGGCGGGCGGTTCCTTCCACCTTACTGACTCCGGATACACCACTTCGACCATGCCCCCGCCTTGCTCCACTGGGACACCATGTGCGAAGAAATCCTTTGGCCCAATCAATGCTCCGGCACCGTACGGTGCGTACATCTTGTGCCCTGACAACGCAAGGAAGTCGATTCGTTCCGGATCGTCAATCGGCCTTACATCAACAGGCAGATGCGGCACTAGTTGGGCGCCATCAACCAGGAGGTAGGCATCGTGTTGATGCACCCGCTTGGCCACTTCGCGAAGAGGGGTAACGTATCCCGTTACGTTTGATGCCCCGCTGATTGCCACAAGCCTTACCGCAGAACGATACTGATCCAGCATCGCTTGAAGCTGTTCCATTAAGAGACACCCGTCAGCTGGATCTACACCGACGTAGACTACGGATGCCCCGGATCTTTCAGCAGCGATGCGCCAAGGCAGCAAGTTGGAGTGATGCTCTAAGAGAGTGGTAATGATGACATCGTCTTTGTTCCACTTCATTAGACGGGCTACTTTGTTGATCGCTTCCGTTGCATTTTTCGTGAATATTGTCGCTCTGTCTTCGCTGTTCGCGCCAACGAAGCTACTCACCATTTCGCGCGCAGCTTCGCAAGCAGCGGTGGTAATCCGCGATTTGAACCCAGCGCCTCTTCCGATGCTGCCATACACATCCAAAAGCGCGTCTACCGCCTCACGCACTGAACGTAGCGGAGGAGTTGTGGAAGCATTGTCCAAGTTAGTATACTGTCCGAGTCCTCCCTGGAGAAGCGGGATTGCCTCATGGTGGCCTGGCACCATGTCGCGGAAAACGTCCTCTGCATCCTCTGCTTGAAGCCGCTTCCTAGTGGCCTCCTTCGCGTTTCGTATGTGTACCCGTACAAGCTCAAGTGCTTCGTCTCTCCGACCTCCGCTGATAGCCTCTGCGATTGCCGCGTGCTCATCACAAGACGCCGACGCCCGGCGAGGATCCATGAGGTTGCCTCGCGCGAAGCGGTCGATGTAGTCGTAGATCCGATTCAGCATCAGCTCTATGTGCTTGGCATCGGCCGCGTCGAGAAGGATGTGGTTGAAGCGGTTCATCTGATTCTGCGCTCCATCCATGTCGTGCTTCTCCACCGCGCTTCTCATAAGGCTCACGCAATTCCGCAGCTCAAGCACGTGCTTCTCATCAAGCCTTGCAACGAGCTTCCTAACGGCGAATTGCTCCGCGGCCTCTCTGAGATAGAAGAGCTCATCTAGATCGTCGGATGAGATTCCAACGACAACCCACGCTCTCGTTCTGGCGTCCTTCCTTACTAGCCCTTCTGAGTGGAGGCTCGTCAGAGCCTCTCTCACTGGTGTACGACTTACGCCAGCGCTCTCGCAGATGCGGTTCTCCGTGAGCTCGGAGCCCGTGGCGAAGGTGCCGTCTACGATCATTGAGCGAAGAGCCCGAAGAACTCTCTCTACACTAGTCCCACTAGAAGCCGCCACCAGCTTACCAAGCGCCTCGAACTGGTCCGCTGTCACTGATGCTGCCTCCCGCGGAGGGTTTGTATACATTGTACACAGGATAGCGCCAGCAAGTCATTGTGTCAAGCTGTAGCGGGCAATCGGCTTCACCCACTCAGGCGTGCACCATACCTGAATCGCCTGTGCACATGTCGGCAAGCTCCTTCCCGAAGGTTAGAGTGCATGCATGTTGTATTGGGTCCACCGAAGCCTGTAGCTGGAAGCGCCGGCGGAAGTAGCTTCACCTGAGTGCAATCCGCCAGCGCTCGTGGAGGATCGTTCCCTGCAGCCGCTCCACGAAACCATTGGTCCATGCGTGTCTGGGCTTCGTGCGGGTGTGCCTCACGTTGAGCTCTTGACATGCCTGATCGAATTCGGCCTTGAACTCACTGCCTCCATCCGTCAGCACCCGCCACAGTTTCCAGCCCGCCTCCTCCAACTCCACGAGGACAATGTCACGCAGGAACGCTGCAGCTTGGGCTGCGTTGTTCACCGGCACGACCTTGGCCATCGCGTACGAACCGGCGGCATCACAGCCGGTCAGCCACCACGGCCATCCGACACCTTTGAAGCCCCACGGTAGAACGTCTCGATGTATACGAGCTCCTCAGGCTTTCCTGCTCAGACGTAGAGAGCCTTCTGCCGCTACAGGCTCCGACGCGTACGCTCGGCAACCAGCCCCGCCGTCCTCGCGCTACGGACCTTGAGAACCAGCAGGCGCTGGGCGCGTGTCCGAGAACCCTAGCGAGTCAGCGCTCGCCAGATGCTGGTTTCCGAGATCGTCCCCCCAATCCGCAGTTTACTGCTCATCCGCTGCGCCCCCACGTCGGCCATGTCAGCGCCATCGCAACGATCCTGCGCTCCTTGGACTTGTCCAGCTGCACTGGACGACCAGGACGCGAGACGGTCCTGCGCGGGTGGAGTCCATCCATCCATTCCGTAGCGGGTGAATCGTCTCTTCCAGCGGTAGTGCAGCGTTCGCTAGACCCCGGCTTCGCGACATGCTGCGCTGACGTTGCCGAGCTCTTCGGCTCGTTGCAGGACGCGGAGACGAAAAGCGTGTACCTTAGTCTTCGAGGGTCATCAGCAGACCTCCCAGGTCAGGGAATCACTACTCTGGTAACTCTGCGCTGGTGACCCTCTGCTTTCCCCCTACCTCAACCAGCCACCTGTAAACGAATTGCGAAACTCTACAGACTAGGTCGCCGTAGGATCGGAAGGGTGAGCGTGCGAGCCTTTGGTGAGGTCAGCTTCGGCAACGCGCAGGAAATCCGCATTCCAGGGAAGAACCGGCAACTGCAGCCTGACATACCGTCCGTCTTGAGTACGTTTCCAAGCGGAGACCAATACCGCACCGGTTGACAGCGGGAAAGGCAGAGGTACAATGTGCACAATGTATACAACACCCGCGGCGGTGCTTGGGCCCATGCTGGCGTTGCCTGAAGGAGCCTGGAATCCATGGGTTGTCTCTCCCCGTGTGCGGCCGTGTTACTCTAGAAGGAGGTGTTTGGTTTGATAAGCGGACTAGCGGGTCGCTTTCTGGACACGGATACTGCGAAAGCAGTGGTAGTTGCGCTAGACCATGGCATGGTTCTAGGAGCAACCCAAGGCTTTGAGAACCCAGGTGCCACACTAAGAGCGGTCTTGGACGGTGAGCCAGACGGAGTACTGGCAGGTCCGGGTTTCGTCCGTCACTTCAGACACGAGCTCGAGGCGAGTTCTGCGAGGATCATTGTCAGAAGTGACCTGGCTCCTACCTCCACAATACCTGGGGAACGAGGCACCGACGAACTCCAAGATCAGATTCTCGACATGGAACAGGCAGTCGAGCTGGGGGCGAGCGGCCTCATTGCATTCCTGGTATTCGGTCGCACGGACGCAAGCGTTTTCATGAAGAACGTCACATACTTGGGGCGGCTTTCCATGCAGAGCCAGCGATACGGCATCCCCTTGATAATCGAGCCCGTGCTCTGGGGCGGTAGGATCCCTGCCGCCAAGAAGGCCGATGCTGCTTTGATTGAACACGGATGCAGGATTGCATTTGAACTGGGAGCGGATGCGTTGAAGGCCCCGTACACAGGTGATACTGCCAGTTTCACCCGCATAGCAAGCAACATACCGATCCCGATTCTAGTTCTAGGGGGGCCGAGGATGGATCAACCTCAGCAGGTGCTCCAGACGGTTGCTGGTGCAATGGCGGCTGGCGCACACGGCGTGTTTTTCGGACGCAACATATTCCAGTATCCTGCGCCCAGTGTGATGATACGGGCTATCAAGTGTATTGTGCATGAGGGTGCAGCTGTCTCAGACGCTCTTCGGATTCTCTCTGGCAAGGACTCATAATGAAAGCCGCCGTTCTGGAGAGGACAGGTTCCATTGAAGTGAGGGACGTCCCGAAGCCGCAGGTATCGGGCCGTGAAGTCCTCCTGAAGACTGTGTTATGCGGTGTTTGTACCACCGACATAAAGATCGCGACGGGCAAAAAGAAAGCCAGCAGTATCGCACTACCGCGCATATTGGGGCATGAGATAGTCGGAAGGGTCACAGAGGTTGGGAATGATCATGATGAATTCTCGCCAGGGGATCTCGTAGTTCCTTATCCTGGTATTTCATGTGGGCGGTGTGAATACTGTAGGGGTAATCGGCATAGGCTATGTCGCAGCATGGGTGGCCTTGGCTACAACGTTGATGGTGGTTTTGCGGAATACGTGCGTCTCCCCGGCGAACTGCTGGACAACACAAGATCGCGGGTGCTACGGGTGCCAGATAGCCTGCCACTCATTGTTGCTTCACTCCTAGAGCCAGTGAGTTGCTGCTGGAATGGCGTCAAGCAATCTCGAGTAGCGCCGGGCAGCAGCGTGTTGGTGGTTGGTTTGGGGTTCATTGGTCTCGTGATCATGCAGCTGGCTAGGGTGTTTGGGGCTTCTGAAGTCATCGGGCTTGACCCGATCCAAACAAGGAGAGAGAGAGCTGAGGGCCTAGGGGCTGATGCTGTCTTCGATCCTACCGCACGTGGCTATGGATCCGATCTCATGGGGTTGACCCATGGCGAAGGTGTTGACGCTGTGATTGTGGCATTAGGAGACCCTCGGGTGTTTGAAGCCGTATTGGGGTTCGCGAAGAGGGGAGGCACTGTAAACCTCTTCGGCGGAGCGCCTCATGATTCTACGATTAGCCTTAACCCCGACCTCCTGCATTATGAGGAGATAGAGCTGTTAGGTTCTCACGGGTATAGATTGCAGGATGCCGGTATCGTAATGGGATTGCTGCGCTCGGGCCGCATCAACGTCGAATCGCTGGTTGATGGAGCAATATACCCTCTAGAGGAAATCAGCACTGCCCTGAATGACGCAGCTGAGCATCGGGTTCTGAAGGCCATCGTCGACTTGGCCTAGGACATAGTACTAGTGGACTACGTACTGGGTGTAGATATCGGATCGCAAGGGACGAAGGGTGTTGTCTTAGATGAGAACCTTGATGTAGTCGCACGACTCACCATGCCCTTCGACATACCTCCAACGTGGTGTGGCATCGCGGAAGGGGATGCTGAAGAGATTTGGTGGGGCGCGTTCAAGGCCGTCTGGCACAACTTGAGCAACAGCTTCGCCATTCCTGGCAAGAAGATAGCAGGTATCGGCTGTAGTTCCTTTGGGCCATGCCTTGTACCCTTATCTGCTGAGGGCAGACCTACCAGAGCGGCAATGCTCTATTCCGATGCCCGAGCCAGGAACGAAGCACGGTATATCAACAAGCGCCTTGGCATCGACAGAATACGGGACATGGGAAGAAACGGCGTCAATCCCTATTCCATTGCCGCGAAGCTGCTGTGGCTCAAGAACCATGAGCCGGAGTCATTCGAGAAGACTGCACTGTTGCTTACAGGTGCGAATTACATCGTTTACAAATTGACCGATATGCATGTTGTTGACTACTCACAGGGAGCGTTGCTAGCCCCCTTCTACAACTACACCCGCAAAGCCTGGCATACAGGTACATGCGATGCTCTGGGAGTCGATGTTGACCTTCTCCCAGCCCTGCGAGGTGCAGAGGAGATCGCCGGCTACGTCACTGCCAAAGCCGCTGAAGAGACAGATCTACCAGCTGGCACACCCGTAGTGGTGTCCTGTTCGGATGGCATGGCCGAGTTAGTTAGCGCCGGAGGTGGCAACAACGGAACGGCAATCTTGATCTATGGCAACACTGGCGCAATCATAGTTCCCGCTGGTGCGCCGCCTCCAATCGAGGATCTAGTCGTGACACCACACCCAGTGAGAAGAGATCAAGACCTCGTTGTGGGCGTGATGGAAACTGCAGGTGCGCTGACGAAGTGGTTCACAGCGAATTTCGCAGTCGCTGAAAGGGAGTCGGAATGCAACACAGGAGTGAGCGCCTACCAGGTGCTTAGCGCGGAAGCGGAGGGAGTTCCTGCTGGATCAGAGGGACTGATAGTCATCCCACTCTTCAGTGGCGAGCGAACACCGATGGAGAATGCTATGGCGCGCGGGCTAGTTGCAGGCCTTACGCTTAGCCATACGCGCAGCCACTTGTACAGAGCGTTGTTGGAAGGCATAGCCTACGGGTTCAAAGACCATCTAGACTTGATAGAGGATTGCGGCATATCGATCTCTCGGATTATTGCACTTGGGGGAGGGTCACAGAGCGATGTATGGGTTCAAATAGTCACTGACGTGACGGGTCGTCGCCAGTTCGTCCCCACGATGCCAACCGGCTCAGACATAGGAGCAGCCTATCTCGCGGCAATCGGTATAGGGCTCACTGATGATCTAGAAGGAATCACAGCGAGGATCATCAGTGATTCGCGCGAAGTCATGGTGAACAGACACACTAGCACAGTATACAAGAGCCAATACGAGATCTACCAATACCTGCATGAAGTCGCAACGCAAGGCACCCGTGATAAAGCGCATCCGGACTCCAATGGCAGCTAACGTTGCATTCCGCAAAGGCAGTGCACCCCTATCTCCTGGAGGCTGTATTGAAGATACGGCATGCAGCCGGCGCGCCGACAGAGGCACCGCCATCACCCGTGACAGAGGAAGCCCACGGGCGCATTCCGGGCAGGCGAGGCGGACATGGCAGTCGCCTTCCGCCAGTAGATTGAGAGGATCAAGTCGCGGGACCCTCTCTCCGAGCCATTGAGCCGCCTTAGGGATTGCTGCAGACTGTGCTTGCTGAGCGGATGCAGCCCTGCAAGCAACATCAAGGCACTCCCCTGAGGTGCGGGACGGGTAGGTAGTAGGGATTGTCTTTGAGAACGAGCGCGAGTACACCTTGCAGTGGGCGGTGAGTGTCACGATGGCAGTAAGCGGTGGTTGCACCCCTGGGACGCTGTGCAAGTGCCTGCGGCAGACGGAGATCGACGCAGGCCGGTATGGTGGCCTGACCAGCTACGACGGGCCGCGGATCAAGGAGCCGGAGCGCGAGAATCGGGAGGTACGTAGAGCGAAGGAGGTCCCTCGCACGGCGTCTTCGTTTCTCGCTCAGGCGGAGCTTGACCGCCCACGGATAACGATGACCTCACTCATCGACCAGCAACGCATTCACTACGGGCTTGAGCTGATCTGCCCGGTGCTGTTGATTCCCCCGTCCACCCACTACGTGCAGAAGGCTCCTCAACCCGATCTCTCGCGGCTGTCGGAATGCGCTCGATGCGATGCGCTGCTGAGCAACGAGATCGATCGTGCCTGGCATGAGAACCGTGAATCCTACGCCAGTCGCAAGGTCAGGAAGCAGCTACGTCGAGAGGACGCCCCGGCACCCCGCTCCAAGGTCGAACGGTTGCTGCACAAGCTCGATCTTAGGGGCGTCGTTTGTGGCTGCAAGCCGAGCACACCGATTCCCGACGATGTAGCGGCCCTACCGTCCGATCTGGTACAACGCGGCTTCACCACTGCTCACCGCAACCAGCTACCCGTAGCCGATCCGACATACGTTGCCACTTGGTTGCACTTCATGTGCGCCGCTATCTTCATCGATGCGCCTCGTGTAAGCTTCCGGAGGTGGGATCTCATAGCAATTGGGATAGGCTGGTGATAATCCCTGGTCCAAGCGATTGGCGTTGCCACGAATGCTCAAGATTGAGAAGATGGCGGCAGCTCTTGCTTCAGCGGGAGGTGATCAACTAGCTTGGCTGTAGGAATTGGCTCGCAAGGAGAAGCTCTGTATTCCACGGGCGCGGCAAGGCCGGGTGTGCCAGCCTTGTGCCTTATGGAGCCGCGGGCGGAGATTCAGTAAGCCTTCAGTATCAATCTAGCCGCAGCCTGACCGGAAAGGAGGCTTTCCGGTACTGCGAGGGATGCTATGCTAGCATATGTTGTCAGGAGAGTAGCCGTTGCCCTAGTCGTGATGGCCGTTGCTTTGACATTAGTGTTTCTTGTGATCCGCGTCGTACCAGGCGATCCTGCATTGCTAGTGCTCGGGACAAGAGCCAGACCCGAAGTAGTGCAGGCCGTCCGCGAGTCCTTGGGCCTAGATCGGCCACTGCATGTTCAGTACTACAACTGGTGGCGAGACCTTATCCATCTCGATTTGGGTCAATCGTTCTATACCAAATTGCCAGTCATCCATGAGGTGTTGCGACGCTTCCCCCGCTCCATGGAGCTAATCGTTCTCTCTCTTGCTCTTGCTGTGCTATTGGGCATTCCAATAGGTATTCTGGCAAGTAGCGGAAGGAAGTCCCTCAGCTCTCTTTCTTCGAGTACAGCCTTGATGCTGATCTCTGTCCCCGACTTCGTAATTGGAACCGCCTTAGTGTTGCTCTTCTCCCTGCAGCTAAGGCTCTTACCTAGCGGAGGCTTTGTAGGGATCATGCGCCCCATGGAGCATCTTCGCCGCGTCATACTCCCCGTCATGATGATGGCAGTTGGCCCTACTGGGATAGTCATACGAATGGTGAGGGGCAATCTATCTGCAACACTGAGAACAGATTACGTGACAACTGCAAGGGCAAAGGGCCTGTCAGAAGCAGCGATACTCTTCAAGCACGCACTAAGGAACATAATGGTCCCGATTGTGGCAATCCTCGGAGTCGAAGCGGGTGTAAGATTAGGAGGCATGGTCATTGCAGAAGCTATCTTTAGTTGGCCGGGGATAAGCTCTTTGCTCATTGATGCGTGTTACCAAAGGGACTACCCAGTGATACAAGGTGTCATTCTTCTAACGGCCGTCTATGTGATCTCCGTGAATCTGCTAGTTGATCTCGTCAATGCAGTAGTAAACCCGAAAATCAGATATGAATAGGAAGGAACTCCGTCGTCGCTGCGGGCTTGCTTTGCCTGTGACGTTCCTTTTGTTCGTAGCGCTTTGCGGTGTATGGCCGGGCTTGTTGGCAACACACGATCCCCTCAAGACGCACTATGACAGAACCTTTGAGCTTCCGAGCTCGGAGTTTTGGCTAGGGACGGATCAATATGGTAGAGACATCTACAGCCGACTCGTCTATGGTTCCAGAATAACCACAATGATAGGGTTTGGCTCACTAGCCATCTCCGTCCTGTTGGGTGTTCCCCTGGGGCTGCTAGCAGCGTGGTACAAGGGGATCCCGGACATGGTTGTGATGCGGGGAATGGATCTACTAATGGTGTTTCCTCCTATCTTCGTTGGAATAGTCGCTATCACATTCCTCGGCGCAGGTTTGAGCTCGCTGATTGCGGTCATTGGTTTCCTCTATGTACCTCGATTTGCGCGTGTCGCCTATTCCGCGGCAAAGGAGGTGTCCGAGGAATCCTACATTGAGGCGGCCCGAGCGATAGGCCAAACCGACATCGCCATACTACTCAGACACATACTGCCTAACATAGCAGCTACAGTGACCGTGCAGGCCGGTGTGTCACTTGCTTTCATGATCCTTCTTGCGGCCGGCCTCAACTTCCTCGGGCTCGGTGTCCCTCCCCCCACTCCATCGTGGGGGTTGATGGTAGGCGAAGCGCGGCGCTACCTTACCATAAACGGTGGTATACTAATCGTGTGGCCTTCGACATTCATTGTGCTTGTGATCCTGTCTATCAACGCAATAAGCGATCAGCTGTCGTCGAGGCGGTCGCGCGTGTGAACTACTCTGCCTGACGCAACTTTAACAACGCCAAATCCGGAATGCCCTAAGGAATGGAGGTACGACGATTCAAGAGGGCGCGTGGCACTACGCTGGCGGTGGATCAGGCAAGCCGTTCGACCCGCCGCGGGGGAACGATCTTCAGCGCTTGGAATGCCGGCATCGACGCTGCCGGGATCTCGTCTCGCATCAGGTAGCAATGGCCGTCTCCGTCATCCACCAGCACGGCGCGCACCCGGGACAAGCCCTCGACCAGCTCGACGAACGATCCGGTGAAGTCGCGCTTCGCCAACCGCTGCTTGAGGATCTGCCGGAGGGTAAAGGCAAGGAAACACACGGCAATGTGGGCGTGCACCCATCGAATTGGTCCATCGATAAGTAGAGAATCGGCTTGCAGAAGGAAGGGACGAGCATGAAGAAGAGCCGATTCACCGAAGAGCAGATCGTGAGGATCCTTGCGGAGGGGGATGAGGGCGACAGGCAAGACCCAAGAGAGCTGAGTCGGTTCGACCGCATCATGCTGATCATCGGCGGCCTGATGAACCCCGACCGCAAAGCCGCCAGGGAAGAGACGCACGGCTTTGATTACATGGACAAAGGCAGCATCAGGCCTATCGTCGAGAGAATACGGGAACTGCAGGCCTGAACAGCCCCGTATGGCCAGTCCAGACCCAGAGCTGGCACCCTCCGACGGTCAAACGGGCAAACCTGCGGGACACACATCGCGTGAAATCGCCATCCCCAGAGGGTTTCTTGATCTGACGCCAGCCAGGCTCGGTCAACCATCACCGCGCAGCTGCCAGCAAACGCATTCCACATTCAGTCCTCTGCCTCCAACGAGCGCTCTTGAGTTGCTTCTGACTCCCAGGATTCCTAGACTCGAAGCCGTCTTGCCGCGTCCGTTAGTGGGAGGTGAAACTCATGTACTTCGACCTCTCGATCAGCATTGATCGTTCGCCCGAGGACGTGTTCGGTTTCCTGCGGGACAAGGACAAGTACCCTCAGGAGCCAGGCTCGCCGGTCCTCGTACTTGACCTGACCACTCCCGGTCCAGCGGGAGTCGGAACACGCTACCGTGAGGTTGTCCGAATGCTTCCCTTGGTGCGCGGGGAGATCCACTCAGTGATCACCGACTTCGAGCCTGGCAGGCGTCTCGCGGAAGACTTCGAAGGCGCGGGGATGGTCGGGCATCTCGAGTACCGATTCGAACCGGAAGGTGAAGGGACAAGACTCACGCAGCGGGAAAGCGTTCAGACTACGGGATTCGCGAGACTACTCGGGCCGATGATGCAGCCAGCGCTGGGGCGTCAGCTTCGGAAGCGACTTGAGGCCATCAAGGCCGTTCTGGACGCCGCCGGGAGAAACCCATTGGAGCATCCGCAGCCTCGCCAAGGCGACGGGGGTGAAGAAAGACGCCGTCCACCAGATCCTACGCGAGAACAAGCTGAAGCCCCATCAAGTTGGGACCTTCTCCCGCTCTCCCGATCCGGACTTCGGTGGTCGATGTGGTCGGGTTGTACCTTGACCCGCCGAAGAACGCGATCGTCCTGTGTGTCGATGAGAAGACACAGGTGCAAGCGTTGGATCGAACCCAACCGATGCTGCCAATGCGGCCAGGACAGATCGAGCGACATACCCACGACTACAAGCGAAACGGCACCGTACAGCTGTTCGCTGCTCTGGAGGTCCATGCGGGTCGCGTGACCCCTCGCATCGAGAACCGCCATCGCTCGCGCGAGTTCACCGCGTTCATGAACCAGCTGCTACGGACCTACCCCAAACGAGAGATTCACGTCATCCTCGACAACGTCATTACCCACCGATCGAAGGAAGTGCAGGCGTGGCACGCTAAGCCAACCCATCGGCGAGTCGTCTTCCATTTCATCCCGACCTACTCGTCGTGGTTGAACCTGATCGAGGTGTTGTTCAACCTGGTGCAGGCGAAGGTCCTACGCAGGGGAACGTTCCCGTCGAAACAGACACTGGTGCAGAAGCTGCTGGAGTACATCGACCAATTCAACGAGCAAGGCAAGGTCTTCCAGTGGTCCAAGCCCGCTGAGGCCATCTTCCGTTCACTGAGTTACCCGACGAGACACTAGGCTCCAGAACAGCCCTATTCTTGCGATTCTTCGAGAGGCCCTCTTCCTGCCTCCTCCACTGATCCAGATCCTAGTTCTGCTCATGGACCGAAACCAGGGAGAAGGTCAATCCTCCTTGCGTCCCCACATCGTTTCTTGAAACTGCCTCGCGATGCTCTACAATGGAGCCGCTCGAAGGACCTGCCATTGCGATGAGCCGCAAGGAAGAGGAGCACAGCGTGCTCATCGAGGAGAGCCCTGTGAATGTCCTGCTGATCTACCCGGAGTTCTCGGATACGTTCTGGAGCTTCAAGTACGCCCTTCGATTCATCCGGAAGCGTGCCTTCGCCCCGCCGCTAGGACTCCTGACAGTCGCCGCGATGCTGCCGAAGAAGTGGGAGAAACGCCTTGTCGATGTGAACGTCGCGAAGCTGACGGACAAGGATCTGGCGTGGGCCGACGTTGCCTTCATCAGTGGCATGACGATTCAGCGGGACTCGGCGCGGGAGATCATCGCCCGGTGCAAGGACGTGGGGCTCAAGATCGTTGCTGGCGGTCCGATGTTTACCACTGAACCGGACGCGTTCGACGAGGTCGATCACCTCGTCCTGAACGAGGCTGAGATCACGCTCCCGCTTTTCCTGGAAGACCTGGCGAACGGCTGTCCGAAGCGAGTCTACACAACGACCGAGTTCGCCGACATCCGGCGAAGCCCGATGCCGTTGTGGGAGTTGGTCAACATGCGCAGATACGCCTCGATGATCATCCAGTTCTCGCGCGGCTGCCCTTTCAACTGCGAGTTCTGCAGTGTAACTGAGATGTTCGGTCACCGAACGCGTCTCAAATCCACAGACCAGATCGTCGCCGAGCTGGACGGGATCTACGCACAGGGCTGGCGTGGCCCCGTCTTCTCGGGTGACGACAACTTAATCGGCAGCAAGCGTTACCTCAAAGAGGAGCTTCTACCGGGACTGATCCGGTGGCGGCGTGACAAGGAAGGCGTGCAATTCGCCACCGAAGTCTCGATCAACCTGGCTGACGATCCAGAGCTGATCCAGCTCATGGTGGACGCAGGATTCACCACGGTCTTCATCGGGATCGAGACACCGGATCAGGACAGTCTGACCGAATGCGGCAAGAACCTGAACGCAGACCGCGATCTCGTCGCGGATGTCAAGACGATCCAACGCGCTGGCCTGCAGGTCCAAGGAGGCTTCATCGTTGGGTTCGACAGCGACACGCCAGCGATCTTCCAGCGACAGATCGACTTCATCCAGCGGAGTGGCATCGTGACCGCGATGGTCGGTCTGCTTCAGGCGATTCCCGGCACCAGGCTCTACGAACGCCTCTCCAAAGAGGGCCGGCTGCGTGATGCTGTGACCGGGGACAACGCTGACGGGACGACCAACGTCGTGTCCAGAATGAACTTCGAGACCTTGCAGGAGGGATACCGCAGGATCATGAGAACGATCTACTCCCCACGCATCCACTATGCGCGCATCCAGATCTTCCTGCGGGAGTACAAGTTCCAGAAGAACCGGACGCACTTGGACGTCCAGCACATCCTTGCCTTCTTCCGTTCCATCTATCACCTGGGAGTCAAGAGCCGCGGGAGGCTTCAGTACTGGAAGCTCTTGGTGTGGGCGGCATTCCGCCGCCCCAAGGCGTTTCCCCTCGCAGTGACGCTGGCGATCTACGGCTACCACTTCCGCAAGAGCTTCGGATAGCGGCTCTCTCGGGAGCCCTCTTTGTCCAAAGCGGTAGGATTCGGAAAGCGGACGAGCCGCCTTGCAGCCACTCCGGGACGGAGTCCACCACGATACAGCTAACGAACGCGTTCTACATTCAGTCCCCCAGGCTCCAAACGGGCTTCTCGTCAGACCCCTTCAAGTCTCCGGCTCTTGGCTCGGACCCGGGACTGGCTGAGAGTCGCCATGCAGCTTGCAAGAACGGCACGGCTACTCAGCTTCTGAACCTGGGCGTTTTCCAACCGTGGCCATGTAGACCACGTACTCGTCCTGGCCGTCGGCACCGATGAAGCGATCCGCCCCCTCCTGCCAGTAGCCCCCGATGGCGCAGGACCCATAGCCCATCGACTCGGCAGCCAATGCAAGGTTTTGGCAGATGTGCCCAGCATCAAGAAGCATGGACTTGTGAGACATCACGTGGTATCGCCACTCCCCGCGGTATGGGATGCAGCTCCAGATGAACGTGACTGGCGCGCCGGCTACGAAATCCTCTCGATCAGTCAGAACAAAGAGCTCCTCCCGAAGCGAGTCACGTGTCCCAAGCGATAGCAACTGATGCGAGAGTGGAAGATAGCGATACAGGCCTGGAGCGAGGTCAGAAACACGCGAGACATGAAGATACGTCTCATATGGATGCCTTGCCCCAGCCGATGGAACGCTTCGCAACGACCAGGTCCGGTGCTTCGGGATTGCGTAGACGCCCTGCGTCGCCCACAGCAAATACGATAGGCCCTGCAGAGGAATTGCTGAATCGGCGTATGCTCGGAGACTTCTGCGTTGCCCGATCAAGGCCCGGATATCTGCATGCGTGAGACGGGCTTCGCTCGGATCCGGGAGATCGATCAATACAGACATCTTCTCGTTATACGGCTTCTGAAGCGGGGGTGCAGGGAGTCCCTTCCGCTCATCTGACTGGGCCTCCGGGTTGCTGGGGTCCTCGCCAAAAGCGTTCGGATACCCCTTCATGAATTCCCGCAGTTCAGCGATTTGAGGTGACATGTTGCCTCCGTCCGCAATACAGTCTCTCCAGAATAACGACATGTGTTCAATCGGCACAGATCCCGCGGGCGGGTCGGTGTCAATCCTCCCGCTTCTCCATGATCGACCATCAGACACAAAGCATGAGGTCGAAGTGACTAGAAGCCAGGACCACCCTGCCATGGAGCAGTCAACAAGCAAGTTCTACATTCAGTCCCGCAGGCTCCCAAACACTGTTCCCATCACCGGGTAACTCGTGTCTTGCATGGTCCTCGCCCTCCCCAAGCGCTAGTCCTGTCGATCACCACACTGTGTTTGAGCCGGATTCAAGGCCGAATCTCATCTCTCGCAAGAACCCGCCCCCATATCTCCGAAGGCCGCGGCGCATATCTACAACCGCCTAATCAGCAGATCCTCCCAGACATCATCGGGGTAAACATCCACTCGGCCAAACGGTTCGTAGCCGATCGCATGGAAGAATCCGGGCGTCTGGAACGAAAGGCAGCTTCCCTGAACTGCTATGCATCCGCGGGATCTTGCGACGTGCTCTACTGCTTCGATCAGCCGCCGCCCGTACCCCTGTCCTCGGAACTGCTCTGCAATCCAGATCTCCTCGAGGGCCAGCACTCGGACTGGTGTCGACGCGCTGAGGCCGCCGGCTAGCTCCCCTCTCCCATCTCTCAAGATCAAACGCACCTGGGCTCCCCGGTAGTCCTCTCCGGCTTCGATGTGTGCAATGCAGTGCGAGTGAAGCCCGCGGTGGACGATCTGCATCTCGTCCCTGGTCGGTCGGGAGATTAGCTCAAGTCCGCTCTTCCGGTTCTGAGCCGCGCGAAGAGCGACCGTCTCTTGGATGTCCGATGGGCTCGGGAGGCGTTTCGACAGAACGTGCTCCGTCATCCCGCGGGGATATCCGTCATAAACGCCATTCAAGTCGTACCCGATCCTCGGGTAGAAGCTCGCGCCCTGCCAGTTGAACGTCCAGGTACCCGCTCCGACGCAACCCGCCTCGTGAGCAATGCGCTCTGCCTCAAGGATCAACCAACTGGCGATTCCCCGCCCACGGTACGCCTCCGATGTCCAGAGAACTTCAAGCCACATCACACCGAGGACCGAACTGACGTTGATTCCTCCTACGACAGATCCATCCGGTCCGCGGACGGCTAGATCGAAGGAAAGGCCTGGCTCTTGCGTCCCAGGGAAGTGGATTCTACCGTTCGTCTCGTGTTGGTTGTACTCTTCGAGCCTGAGCGAAAGGAGAGTACTCTCCTCTTTCGTCGGAGTGTCGCAGATCGTGAGATGCTCTCGCAAGTTAGGTGACATTGAGCTCTCCTTCAAAGCTCCCGAGTGTACGAAATGCAGCGCGTACACGCACCTCGAGTTGCCGGGGCACGTGACTTCGAGGCCAGTCGCGAAGCTAATCGCTCGCGAGGACAAGAAGATATTGGCAGCCTGCAGAATACGGCGACCATCAAGCTGCAAAGGATTCGGCGGCACGAACGCCTGAAGAGACCTAGGCCCGCGGGGCACCAGGCGCTGAGTGAGAGAGGGGCTCTCGTCAGATGCCCTGTTTCTTCTTTCTAGAACAGCCTTCCCGACATCGCCGAGGGGCGTCAAGAGACTGCCGTCCCCATGAGGCAACCCACATAGCGTTCTACATTCAGTCCCCCAGGCTCCAAACGGGCTTCCTACCTCGCTCTCGGAGAACTTCGTGTCGCTCATGCCCGCCTTCCTCCCCTAAGTGCCAGTCCATGCCGATTCCGACATTCTGTTTGGACCGGGCTACTGGATGAAGGTCAGGTTGCCTCGTGTGGTAGCAGGAGTCGCCGAGGCTGTGCCAGAGGAAGAGCCAGACACTTCGCTCCTTCCGATCTACGACGAGCCTCAACGACTCCCGAATGGCATTCAGTACAGCGACTGACAGAATCGCTTGTCAGCTTACCTTGACGGATTCCCTCAACGTCGACAGCGGGTCAGCTTGCACCGTGCCCGCCATGGCCCTTTGGGTCCCCTCTTCCTAGCTCCCCGGCTCCGATTGCGTCCGAAAGCAGGCCCATTAGGCGATCGAGGGTGATACTATAAGGCTCTATCGGAATACCCATCCAGTCCGCGAGTTCCAGTATCGCCTCGGGACGCTCCAGGCTGCACGTCTCGTAGAAGCCCAGAGCATCTAGGACGATCGCTTTGTCGTATCTGGGGAACGTCTCATTGGCCTTCGCCTCATCCCAGCCGGCGAATATCGCCTTCCAGTATCTGACCCAACCCGGGGTGATCCAGTAGACCTTCTCTCCTCTAGCTATTCCTTCCCTGTCCTCCGCATTCACCAGCATGTCAATGCATCTAGTAGCTTTCGTCCTCGAAATGTTCCCTTCACTCCTGTTGAGCAGATCATCGACATGCTCAGGTGGCGCCTTCTTGAGATCTAGATAGCAGTTGCCGCCGTATACAACAATGATGTTCTTTGAATACTCGACTGCCTGCTCTAACCTGTCAGTGAGCTGCGCTTTGAGTTTCCTGTAGTCCTCATGAAGACCGGGAGCCGTATAGAAGATCTTTCTCGCATTCAGGAACCCGGTTTCCTGCAGATGGTCAAGTTCTGGGCGCAGTGTACCGCAGGATATGACTACGTGGTTCTCAAACGATGCTTCGCAGCCCATGATCTCACCTACCTTGGGTCTGAACTCAGTAGCAAGGATGCTCCGTATCTGGCTAACCTGGCCCTGTGGCCAGCTCACTCGTGGAGTCAGTCTACCCGACCAACTCCCGTAAAGGCGAATGCTGGAACCAGCGTGCGTGCCCAACGTGTGGGAAGTCTGTGGCCGAGGCCACAGTGTGGACGGATCTCGCCGGGTCATCCGCTGTCAAGTGGTGTGGCGATGCGGGACCATCCTCAACAGATCACCCCACGAGTTGCTCAACGACTACCTCTATGGCCAATCGGCTAGCGCGAGTCATGAGCATGATCTCCGCACCCTGATTCCTTGATCAGCCCATCGGGTTGGTGGTAGACGGCCAATCCAGTGAGCCAATCGGCTCAAGCCCGCTCTGACTTGGGCCCGCGATGCGCCAACACCTACGGTACCGAACAACTGCCAGGGATTGAGTCCTGCATTCAGTCCCCAAGGCTCCAAA
>Ga0315546_1001047_pt1 | contig 18335 bp, 18 predicted proteins | sample SalMarSW160170MG_FD_203833 | JGI IMG/M metagenome (GOLD analysis project Ga0315546, IMG submission 203833) | Salt marsh sediment microbial communities from the Plum Island Ecosystem LTER, Massachusetts, United States - Salt Marsh Sediment SW1601-170 ... | reverse complement strand
TTCGTGCCGAGCATGAGATTAGCCAGAATACTTCCTGCTCGGCTGATAAAACGTCTGCTGAGCGGCGCATCTGAAAACCGTCCTCCTTTGCAAAATCGGCTGCCAAAAACACAATCATAACCCTCGGACATTTTATTAAGAAACTGCGGTATTTCCATTGGCTGATGGCTGAAGCCCGCATCAATCTCCAGAATCCAGTCGCAATTTGCATACAGTGCTTCCCGATAGCCCCTCATATATGCGTCAACAACACATTTGTTTCCATCCGCGTAGATTACTTGAAGTTCGGCCGGTTTGTTTTGAAGATTCTTGAGCAGGTCGAAAGTTCCGTCTTTACAGCTCTTGTCAAAGATGGCAAAAAACTCTACGGCCTTAAAACCTTTACAGTGCTGCAGGACCGCGTTTACGAATTCTATGGCTGTCGTTCGTTCGTTGGCCATTGGGCATACAATTCCCAGATTTATGTCTGAAAATCGCGATTTATCATTATAAGCTTGTGAATCGTTCAAATTTTTCTCGTGGGTTTTCGCCCTGTTATTTTCAAAAAATGCCGGTCATACCCTGTATTTTCCCGTGTCTTATTTTTCTGAAATCCTCCAGACATTTATTGGGTTTAGAGTATAATCTGCCGCGGCCAATAATGATGAATCCGGCGAAAATACAATACTGGAAGTTGCGAATTGACCTGTTTTCATCGTTACGACTTTTTCCCCGGTTCTTGAATCCCATATCCACACTTGTGATATTGGCGAGCTGACTGCGGCAAGCAGACGACCGTCGCAGCTCAATGTTATACAAGTGATTGTCTGGGGATTATTTTCAGGAGTCTTGTATTTGTCTATTTCCAGCCGTTTAACAAGTTTTTTAGTCGATGTGTCGAAAACATATACCCACCGACCCGATTCTGATGCATAAACCATCTGCCCATCCGGCGAGATGACAACCTTGTTCAGTTCGTTGCAGTCTTCTACATATTGCTCCCAGCGTATTTGACTGCTATTTGTTCCGGCAACGAGTAGATACCCTTTGTCGTTTCCTCCCACAGCCGCTACGGTTGTGCCGTCGTTCGATATGCCAATGTCATATAGTTTCAATCCTTCCTCCATACTTTTTGTCTCAACGGGGTCGATAGAAGTTAATTCAGAGGCAATTGTTGCCAGTTGGATTTGTTTACCTGGTCCTTCAACCGCAAGAGCCATAACGGCATATCTGCCGTTTTGACTTGTTTGCAGCAGCTTGCACTTTTTGTCCAAATCTAACGAAAGCCGGCTTAGTTCCTTGTCGCCTTTTAAATTACTGACTGTAAGAGTGTTGTCCATCCCCTGCGGAATCCATAAGAGCCGGTCGCCGCTCATAGCTGCCGCCTTTTGTGCGTTAACGCTGCCGGTTTTTGGCCCCAAAGATAAAGAATCCCAGTCGAATGTGTAAATATCGTTGTTGGGGGAGATTGCTATAAGTTGATTTCCGTATGTTGAAAATTTCTTCACTCCGGTTTCAGGGCTGCGAAGCTCGTATTCAAGTGCTGACCTGTAATTAGCAATGAACATTAATACCATAACTCCGGCAAAAGCAGCCGCAAATAACAATATTGAATTTTTCTTTTTTCTATCTTGGCTTGCCATTTTCACCTCTTTTATCAAAGGCACAAAACATTATTTAATCTCTTAAATTGTTACCGTCAGGTATTGTGTATCGTCCGCGAACCGCATTGCTCCTTCATAGGCCCAGGGAACAACTATGCATTCGCCTGCCTTGAATTCGACGGGGTTCGCCTTGCCTGCAAGTATTATCCCGAAACCGGTTAGGATAATCAGAGTTTTCATTTTGCCCGGCGAAAGGAGCACCTCGGAATTTCTTCCCTGGCGGCCTTTGTCTATCTTGAAGCTCTCGGTATCTACCAGCCGGCCTATCGTTGTTATCGGCAGATTGTCGCCGCACTCATCAAAATGAATGCTTTGCAGTGCTTCTTCTATGTGAAGCTGTCTTGGTTTTCCTGCATCGTCAACCCTGTTAAAGTCGAAAACGCGATAAGTTGTATCAGACGGCGTTTGAATCTCTGCTATTAACAGGCCTGCTCCGATGCTGTGGGCCGTACCGGCCGGGAGGAAATGGCACTGACCGGCCTTGACAGGTACTTTTACCAATAGTTCGGCAACGTTACCTTCCGGTACCACGGCCATCTTGGCCGTGGTATCACGGGCTGGAAGCCTGTGATACGTTGCTTCGGCAAATTTTTCTTTTGTTACACCTTTTTTCAGCCCCTTGTAAATTACCGACCCCGGCGCCGCATATAAAATATACCAGCATTCGGTTTTTGGTTGACCCTTGCCCATTTTCCTGCAGGTCTGCTCATCGGGATGCACTTGGACGCTTAAGATGTCTTCGGCGTCAAGAAATTTAATCAACAATGGAAAAGGGCCCTGGAAATTCTCATCACCCATTATCTCTTTTGGATATTCTTCGATTGCCGAGCCGAGTGTTTGGCCTGCAAGTTCGCCGTTTATGATTACGGATTTATCATCCGGCAAATCGGCCACTTCCCAGCTCTCGCCAATCTTTTCATCAGCCGGTATATCTTTACCGAATACCACTCGCAGTTTCTGGCCGCCCCATATTCGCTTTTTGTATATGGGTTTGAACTTTAATGGATACGTTTTCACGGTGATTATTTTAACCGTATCCGGGCGCCTTGTCTATAGTTCAGGCGTGATATTTTTCCTTAATAAATGGATTCAAGCCAGTGCATTGCCAATAGAGAAAAGTCAAAAATATCCACCGACTTATCCCTGTTTGCATCCGCTCGTTCATAATAGTCATTATGAATTGAGCCATCATCGGACATCCAGTAATAACAAAGTTCCGCAAGGTCATTAATATCGACAGTGCCATCTACAGCCAAATCACCATATAAGGGCTCCCTGTTGAAAACTATAGTAAATGGCTCGGATGGCTCATATTGATTGGCATCTTCGATTTCATCATATATCTGCCAGGTAATCCAGTACAGGTTCTCGCCGTCTTTCGCCTGATAAGACATATGCATATGCGCATCACCTTGCAGGTAATGGATATAGCTGTGACAGAATGATTGCCCGGCCTGGTCGATAGTAAATTCCGGGTAATCCTTGTGAACCGCTCTTAGCCCGGGCGATAGAGAAATACATTCAACCATAATCCCGTAATCCACATACGGTGCGCCGGAAAGACTGCGGTTTGGGTCGTATGTATAATTTGCACTGGGGTTTGTGTCCTGAAAACAGTCGAAGCCCGGCTCGCCGATTCGCCATTTATATTCAGTAAAAATACTTTCGTTTAGAGGATAATACCAGTGTAGATACTCTGGTGTTCCGCTGTTTCGATACTTCTGCCAACAATCTACAAATAATTTATTATCGTCGCTTGTTCCTTCTATTCCGTCCTCATTACAGCCGATGATAAGGTGGTCCAGTGGGCATTCTGCCGCTGTTACCGAAGTCAAAGTTAGTATTATGGTAAAAACGTATATTGCTGAATGTTTCATAGCATTCTTCCTTTCAAATTTAATTGAAAAAAGATTATGGATTCTCAGGCCATTTCGGGGCGGACTCGGGATACCAATAGCACGTGTTAGGCCAGGTATAAGTTTCCTCGAATTTATGATTATTTGAATGTCCGTCTGCAAATAGATAATTCGATGTCCCCCCGTGTCTGTCCCAGGCAATGGATTGTTTTGCATAATCGACCGACCCTTCCCATTGTTCGGGATGGATATGGTCGGCAAGATTAAAATTTTCCGTATCAGGCGCCTCGCTAATCCAGATGCAATACATCGGGTGTTTTATATTGTTGACATTATTGTATTTGTTCGTATTTACGCCGTAGCGAAAATGTATCGGGTCCAGAAGGGCGTTAACGGCGAAGCTCGAAAAACGTTTGTCTCCCTGCTCACTGAGCGGTTTGTCCCAGTCCACAAAATCTTTCGCACGGTCGCTCGGACATCGAAGCAGCAGGTTTTCACGGGTATAATTTGTCAGTATCCTCAGCCAGTAATCGTTCGGGTCATCTATATGGCATGAGCTCGGCGGTAAATGATACTCTGAGTCTATCAGATACGCCTGCAGACCTATTCCCATCTGCCGCATATTACTCAGGCACGCAATTTTTTTCGCCTGCTGATGGGCTTTATTCAGCGCCGGCAGAAGAATACCCATCAAAAGTCCGATGATGGCAATTACAACCAGCAGCTCAATCAGCGTAAATGCACCGGCTGTTTTTTTTGTGAATGACCGTAATCCGGTTCGTAAACTAAACTTTCTCATAATAAATCCCTGACCGTAAATTTATGTATCACGGGCTTCCAGCCCGTGATACCACGGCCAGGATGGCCGTGGTACTTTTGTTACGACCTGCTGTAGCCAAACTTTTCGAGTACATTTAATCTGTCCTCCGTTAGGAAAATTCGCACCTGATGGAGCAGTCCATAGACGTATATTTTATGCCTGGTGATAGACGCTTGTTTTTTTAGACTGTATGAGGGGATGATAAAGGGGGAGCTCGCGGTATGCAGCACCGGTTTTCCACGATTGCTGTAGGATATTCGAAAGTAAAATCAACCTCGTATAGGATTATTTCTTCATAGATTACTACCGGCTCGGCTGGAATGATAACTTTGGCGGGATTTATAATTATCTGCTGGCAGATTGGACAATGCTCGCAGTTATGTTCTTCGGGATGTTCTATACTCGATAGGTGCAGCATCAGCGTTAGGCCGGTGACCAAAGCTGCAAAGCACGCTATCACAGTTATCAGAAGAATTTTTCGGGCTAAATTCGTCAAATTTACAATTCTCCGGTTACTGTTAATTTTTATCTAAGCACAGGCCGGGCACAGCCCCTCAAGCCGGACCTGCTGGCGGTGGATAACAAAGCCCTTTTTCAGGCCTTTGACCATCGGAACGGACAAACCCACAAGGCAGTTTGTTACTCCGCAGCTTTTGCAGGTAAAGTGCGGATGACAGCAAATTTCTTCACAGCGGTTGCCAAGCTCGAAATGCGCCGCTCTTTTGTCTATAAATGCTTTATGCACCAGACCAGTCCGACAGAAGCTTTCCAGGGTGCGGTAAATAGTTACTTTATCAAGGCGATTTTTTCCTGACTTTCGGGCAATCTGTTCCTGGCTCAGCGGCTTATTTGTTTTTGTTAGCACCTTCAGTATTGCCGCTCGGTTCTTTGTGTGGTAAAGGTTTGCCGCTTTTAGCATCTGTCTTGCTTTTGAATCCAAATTTGACTTCATTATCGATTCTCCGGTGATTGTTTATGCGTATGCGATACATTCTCCACCGATTTGACAAACAATAGCGGAAAAACAATATCACTGAAGCAGCAGGGCAGCCACACAGCGATGAATAGAAAGATAAAGACCACAACACCGGTAAGAAAGGATATATTGCCTTGCAAAGCCATAAGAATATGAAATAAAGAGGCCCACGTACTGAGTAGCACATGGCCGGTATGTGGGAATTTTGTCTTTGGCCAGAACCAGGCAATCAGAACACCCAAAACGGCTGCGGGATTGACTATATACCAGCCCTCGATAAAACCTATATGGCTGTGTGCCTGAAGGCCCAGTAGAACCTCGCCTACGTATGGAATTAGAGAGTCGCTGATGGTGGCAATACCGATCGAGCCGATATAACCGATTATTAAAACCACGAGGAAATTGCTTTTCTTCTCGTGGAGCTTAAACATCGCAGCAGTTACGATGGCGCTTAATATCACGTGGGCAGGATGGAACACGTAAAATAGTCTTTCACTTGTTTCGTGCCCTATATTTTTGAATACCAGCATTAAAATAATGCCCGTAAGTGCCCCGAATGATGTAAACGGCGAATGGCTCTTTAGTTCTGTCAAAATTACACCAAATCTTTTTTGCATATTCACTCCAGCTCAATATCAAATCTTAACTTGTTATTCTAAGCATCCGGCATTTTACACCCTATACGATAAATTTGCAACTTAGTTGCATATTTTTTTATTCTTCCGATTTTAATTTTTGATAAAAATAAAATCATTGCGAGACCCCCACGTCTTCTTGTCGAAGACAGGAGTGGAGGCGTGGCAATCTCTCGCCTTTGATAGCGTAAAAAGCTGATTTTGTTGGAAATTCTAATGTTTTTTGGCTATTTGGTTTAAACGCTCTTTTTCTTGTCATAATGGCCGTTTTTTGCTATAATAGTTCTAAAATTAAAGGCGAGCAGAGTTTAGGAGACAGGTAAATGGCTAAAGGAGAATCGTTCTTCATTTTTGCGGTGATTTTATTGATTACATTTTCATCTGCCGGCTTTGCAGGCACATATAGCGGCGGCACCGGCGAGCCGAACGACCCATATCTAATCGCCACCGCAGAGGATTTAAACGACATTGGCAATCATCCTGAGGACTTCAACAAGTGCTTTCTAATGGTCGCCGACATTAATCTGGCTGACTACACCGGCACGCAGTTCAATATCATCGGAGATGATGTCAATGCATTCACCGGCGTTTTTGACGGTAATGGCTATTCTATAGCAAATTTTACGTATAATACAGGGTGGGATACTATTTATGAAAATATAGCCTTATTCGGATTTGCGGGTAACAACAGCATTGTTCGAAATGTTACTTTGACTGATGTTGATGTTTTTGTTCGGGGTGAATATTGCGGTGTGCTGGTCGGTATCAATCTTGGCGATGTTGAAAAGTGCGAAGTGGTCGGAGGACAATTGATAGGTAATACGGGCAAGAGGATTGGTGGGCTTATCGGCTGCAATTCCGGTCATGTCAGTAATTGTTACACCGAACTATTTGTTTCGCTTGGTAAGATTCATTCTTATTCAGATCCGCACGGTCTCGGAGGACTTGTCGGGTGGAGCAATGGTTCAATCGAAAATTGCTGGGCAACGGCGGACGTGGAAGCCGAGGCAGGCGTATCAAAAGTGGGAGGGCTAATCGGTGAAATTGATGGGGGGACTGTTGTAGATAGCTATACTATAGGAATGGTGAAAGGCGGATGTGACGAGGTGGGAGGCCTTGCCGGTTCGAATGAGACTGCAGTAATCAGAAATTGCTATTCTGATGTTATAATCAGCGCTACAGGGTTGACGCGTGGAGGTCTAGTGGGTAGAAATTCGGGAACCATAGAAAAATCACACGCTACAGGTGATATTTCAACAGCAGATAGTGCATTTACAGGAGGATTAGCAGGAACAAACGGTAGCATATTAGTGCATGGGCCAAAAATTGGCATTATCAAAAACTCCTATGCTGTTGGAAATGTGTCGGGAGGGAACTTAGTCGGTGGTTTGGCAGGTAATAACTGCTATGGTAGCTTGATTGCTTACAGTTATAGTTTAGGTGATGTAACAGGAACCGGTGAAGCAACTGGTGGGCTTGTAGGCGAAAGTTATATGGCAAGAATATCAGATTGTTATTCTAAGAGTAATGTTTCGGGAAATTATAAAGTAGGTGGTTTGGCTGGTTCAGTAAATGGCAGCTATCAATATACAGATGAGAATTATTTCAGACGTTGTTATTCTACAGGTAATGTTGGTGGTGATAGTCTTGTCGGTGGTTTAGTTGGTTATAGATATTGGACTACAGTTTCAAATTCATTCTGGGATGTTAACAGCAGCGGTATGGATACGAGCGCCGCAGGAACCGGCAAAACAACAACACAAGTGCAGAAAGAAAGCACGTTTACCGATGCTGGCTGGGATTTTATAGATATATGGGATATCGGCGAGGATCAGACGTATCCGTTTTTGAGAACGCATCCAGCAGCCGACATAGACCACGATAATATCGTTAATTTCTACGACCTTGCAATTTTGGCCGACCACTGGCTGCAATCAATTGATTAACGATTATTGATAAATGATTATTTCATATAATAGCATCACAAACTTTTCTACTTTTCTCAATTAAAACTCTTCTCACGTCGATATACAACCAACTAAAAACCATTGCATATTTCACCTCATATAGTTAAATTTATGTTTTATGAAAATTATAGAGACGATATCTGACATCAAGAAAATCAACCGTGGCTGCATCCTGACGATAGGCAATTTCGACGGCGTTCATCTCGGCCATCAGCAGATTCTCTCCGCCGCCGGCCGGATAGCTTCGCAGAGAAAGACGCAGTTGGTGGCGATGACCTTTGACCCGCATCCGCTTGCAATTTTGCATCCGCAAAATCCACCTGGCATCCTGACTCCTTTGGCCTGGAAAAAACATCTCCTTGCAGAATTAAAAGTCGATTACCTTTTCGTTCAGAAAAGCACTCCCGACCTTCTTGCCCTTTCGCCGGGGGCTTACGTGGAAAAATTTATCGTCAAAGGTATTCGGTCAAGCGTAGTAGTTGAGGGAGAAAGCTTTAACTTCGGCTCCGGCCGGACAGGCGACTTCCATTTACTTCAAAAATTAGGAGCTGAGAACGGCTTTGAAGTTTCGGTAATTGATTGCAGGAAAGTGAAGCTCTCAACCGGACAGCCGGTCAAAGTCTCGAGCACGATAATTCGCAATTTGCTCTCAACCGGAAGCATAGCAGACGCTGCTGTCGCATTAGGCAGGCCTTATCGATTGCTCGGCCGGATTATTCGAGGCCACGGCAAAGGCAAACGGCTCGGCTTTCCAACCCTCAACTTACAGCCCTTGAATCAGCTCATCCCCGCCGAAGGTGTGTATGCCGGCTTTGTTGAAATCGGCGATAGTGTCGAGTATGTTTGTTCGGCGGGGGAGAAAATCCCCGCTGTCTTTAGCATCGGCAGGGCACAGACACTCGCCGATAACTATCCTCTCCTTGTAGAAGCTCATATACTCACCGGCGGTATCGGCGATTTATACGGCAAATGGCTGGCTATGGATTTCATCGGGCGAATCCGAAGCCAGCAGAAATTCGATAGCGAGAAAGCTCTTTCCGCCCAAATTGCAAAAGACTGCCGCTCCGCAAAAAGTATTTTATCCATAGATGAGAGCGCATCTCACTGATTTGTCATTCCCGCTCACGTTTGGGATTTTGTAAACAAACCTAAAGTCCTTGACGTGGAAGTCCGCCTGCACTAAAATCAATCATTCCAGTATCGAGAGTATAGTATCGGGAATCGAGTGTCCAGTATGGCAGCTATTAATGAAAATTTTCTGAAGCTGAAGGCAGGTTACCTTTTTCCGGAAATCTCAAGACGCATCCGCGCCCACAAGGCCAAAAATCCGGATGCAAAGATAATCAGCTTGGGCATCGGCGATGTTACCCAGCCGTTGCCGCCGGCTGTAATATCCGCTATGAAAAAAGCGGTTGACGACCAGGCGAATGGAAACACGCTCCGCGGTTACGGCCCGGAGCAGGGATACGACTTTTTAATTGATGCCATAATCGAAAACGATTACAGGGCACGCGGCGTTGATATAGAGCCGAAAGAGGTCTTTATCAGCGACGGCTCAAAGTGCGATACCGGCAATATCCAGGAGATATTCGGCGGCGATAACGTCATCGCCATAACCGACCCGAGCTATCCTGTCTATGTCGATTCCAACGTGATGGCAGGCAGGACGGGCCCGGCCAACGAGATAGGGCAATATGAAAAAATTGTCTATATGCCCTGCACCGATGATAACAATTTCATTCCTGATTTGCCCGATAGAGCGGTGGATATCATTTATTTGTGCTTCCCGAATAATCCCACAGGGGCTGTTGCGACGGCTGAGCAGCTTAAAGACTGGGTGGAGTTTGCCCGTGTTCATAAATCAATTATTTTCTTCGACGCTGCTTATGAATCTTTTATAACCGATACGAGTATTCCGCACTCAATCTTCGAGGTAGAAGGTGCAAAAGAGGTAGCAATAGAGTTTCGCAGTTTCTCCAAGACAGCCGGCTTCACCGGCGTGCGATGCGCATTTACCATCGTTCCGGGTCAGCTCAAGGCCTTTACAAAAGACGGCAGGATGGTTATGGTCAATCCACTCTGGAACAGGCGCCACAGCACAAAGTTCAACGGCGCCTCCTATATCTCACAAAGAGGTGCAGCGGCGATATATACGCCCGAAGGAAAAAAGCAGACAAAGAAAATCATCGACCTCTATTTGTCCAATGCGAAACTGATTTGCGATTCGCTGAGCAAGCTCGGTTACAAGGTCTATGGCGGGCGAAATGCGCCATATATTTGGTTGAAGACCCCGGACGGCGTTGGTTCGTGGGACTTTTTTGACCGCCTGCTCACAAAGGCCAATGTTGTCAGCACACCTGGTTCAGGTTTTGGACCTTCGGGCGAAGGATATTTGCGGCTTTCCGCCTTCGCAAAACAAGACGACGTCGAAGAAGCTATGCAGCGCTTTAGAAAAGTGTAAAGTGCAAAGATGAAAATGCAAAATCAAAGCTTAAAACCTAAATTTTTATTCAAACTAACCGATTTGTACGTCCCTATAAACGCAACTCACCTTTTGACAAGGTATTATGCGCCATAAAACAATAATAAAATCAGCCATCCGGCACTATTTCTGCCGGATTGCACTTTGATTTTTGCGTTTACAAACTGACCCTCGGTCAGTTTGAGATTTTTAAACTTTGAATTATGGTTTTTAGCTTTTAACTTTAAGTTTTGAATTTTAGGTATCCCGATGACAACTGCATACATCGGATTGGGCGGCAACTTAGGTGACAGAAATGCTCATATCAATAGCGCTCTAAAGCTCCTTTCTGATAATGAGAACATCGAGCTTGTCCGCACAAGTGATATTATCGAAACTGCTCCGCTTGTCGGGTTAGATCAGCCCAAATACTTAAACGCCGTCGCGGAAGTGAAAACATCCTTGAGTCCGCAGGGTTTGTTAGAAGAGCTTGTTGAGATTGAAACTTCTCTCGGCAGAGTGCGAAAAGAAAAGTGGTCGTCCCGAATTATTGACCTTGACATTTTGCTTTTTGGCAGCCAGGTCATAAACGAACCGGCTTTGACCATACCGCATCGGCAGATGCATTTGCGTTCCTTTGTCCTCAAAGGGCTTTGCCGGCTGAATAATAATTTGGTTCATCCTGTCCTGAAGGAAACCGTCAGCGTATTGGCGGAGCGTCTGAATGGCCGGGATTTTTTTCTCAATCCTGATGTCCCGCAGTTAGTTAGCGTTGCTGGGGTTATCGGCGTTGGAAAAACGACTCTCGCTGAGAATCTTTCCGGCCTGTTCGGATGCAAATCTATCCGCGAGGCATACGACAAGAATCCGTATTTGCCGAAGGTTTACGCCGGCGAGAAAGAGCTGGCTCTGGACTCGCAGGTTTTTTTCCTCAGTAGCCGCGTGGCGCAGTTAAATCCTAAAAATTTACCTCCGGGCCGAATTACAATTAGCGACTATATCTTCGAAAAGGAGCTGATTTACGCCCGGTGTCTGCTGAGTGCCGAGCAGATGTCTTTATATGAAAAAACGTATCGCTCTGTCCGTTCGGAGGTGGCACAGCCGGTATTGGCGATATGTTTAATTGATTCAGCCGAGAATTGCCTGAAGCGTATCCACAAACGCAATCGCCCCTACGAGCAGAAAATTGAGCTGGGTTTTTTGCAGGACCTTGGCGGTGATTATGACGAGCTTTTTGCTCACTGGAAAACCTGTCCGGTTATTCGGTTGTTAATGTCCGATTTCGACTGCGAAAACGCCGAAGATTTACAATACCTCGCAAAACAAATAACATCTTATATTGTAGATGCCGCTGTCATTGCGAGCCCGCCATAGGCGGGCGAAGCAATCTCGGACTATAGAGAATTTCAGAAATGGACTATGTGATTTAAAAACTTGTAATCTTGGTGTCTTAGCGACTTAGTTGCAATAAATAATGAAAGTGGCAAAAACAATTAAAGAAGTCAGGAGCCACGTAAAGGCCGCTCGAAGCAAGGGCGAAAAGATTGGCCTGGTTCCGACAATGGGTGCGCTGCATATCGGCCATACATCGCTTATCGAAAGGGCGGTTAATGATTGCGATTATGTCGTCGTCAGCATTTTCGTTAATCCTACGCAGTTCGACCCGAATGAAGATTTTGAAAAATATCCTCGGCCTATAGAAGCGGACCTGAAAATCTGCGAGGAGCACAGTGTTGACCTTGTTTTTAACCCTTTGCCGAAGGAGATGTATCCGGCTGAGAATTTTACCTGGGTCAATGTGGAAAAACTGACCGAGCCGCTATGTGGTCAATTTCGTCCAGGTCATTTTCGCGGCGTAACCACCGTCTGTGCCAAGCTCTTCAATATCATCCTGCCTGATGTCGCTTACTTCGGCCAGAAAGACGCTCAGCAGGCGATTGTTATCAAGCGAATGGTCGCCGATTTGAATATGCCTCTAAAAATTGTTGTATGCCCGACGGTTCGCGAGACGAATGGCTTAGCCGTCAGCAGCAGAAATCAATATCTATCGCAGAGGCAGAGAAAAGATGCGACTCTAATCTACAAGGCCCTCCAAAAATGCGAAGCGTTAATCAAAGATGGCATAACAGATACTACCAAAATCATCGGTGAAATGCGGAGAGTCCTTCAGCAGGAGCCATCGATAGAGATTGAATATATCAGTATCGTAAATGCTGAATCACTTCGAGACCTCGAACAGCCGAAAGGCCGTATTCTTGCCGCCATCGCCGCAAAAATCGGCTCTACCCGCCTCATCGATAATATTCTCATAGACGCCGCTTGGAAATAATGTATAATCTGCGGAAAGTGATAAATTAGGCCTTATAAAGCAAACTACGAGACGCGAGCGACGAAATATGTTTGTAAAAATCTTAAAAAGCAAAATACATCGTGCAACGGTTACTGATGCGAAGCTGCACTATCCCGGAAGTATCGCCATAGATTCGGCCCTGATGGCGGCAGCCGGCATCCTGCCTTACGAGGCGGTCTTAATCGCCGATTTAAATAACGGCAATCGTGTGGAAACCTACGCGGTCCCGGCAGAGGCAGATTCAGGCAAGATTGTCATTCTCGGCGCCGCCGCAAAACTTATAAATCCGAAAGACCTCATTATCATTCTCAGCTTCTGTTACTGCACCACTGAAGAAGCAACAAAATGTAAACCGAAGGTAATTGTCCTCGACGAAAATAACAAGATAAAACCGACAGTTTAGGGTAAAGATTTTATTAAACGATTTTTAATGAGCGATTAAACCTCAACAATCGTAAATCGAAAATCGTAAATTGAAAATCAAGTAATGTATCGCGAACTTTTTGAATTACCTTTCATTCATTTGACCGTAAAAAGCTATGGCCTGATGATGGTCATTGGTTTTCTTTCCGCAATTTTTATCATAAGGCACCTCAGCAGGGATATTACACCTAATCCTCAATACATCACTAATGCCGCCCTATACTCTTTGATAGCGGGCATATTCGGAGCGCGGGTTTTTTACGTCGTCCATCATTTTGCTGAGTTCCGGGGTGCGGACTGGGTTTCTGTCTTTGCTATCTGGAGGGGCGGCCTTGAGCTTTTAGGTGGTGTCATCCTGGCAATCGCTGTCATCTTTTTTTACCTATGGTATCATAAGCTCCCGATTCGCTATTATCTCGATATCCTCGCTATTGGTCTTATGCTGGCGCTTGCTTTTGGCAGAATCGGCTGCTTTCTCAATGGATGCTGTTTCGGCAAACCCACAAATCTACCCTGGGCTGTGCGTTTTCCATACAACTCCTTTGCTTACATAAGCCAGATTAATGCAAATCCGCAGAGGAACCGTTACGAACCACAATTGGTTTTGCCTCGTCAGGAGTACTATAGATATACCGATGAAGACGGAAAATGGTATCCAAAGCTACTCAAGGATTTAACAGAAGAGCAAAAAAATGAGGTTACCAAAGGGAAATATAGATGCTTGCCCATCCACCCCACAGAGCTTTATTCATCTGCCAATGGTGCCGTTTTGTGCCTTATACTTTATCTTTTCTGGAAGAGGGCGCAAAAGGACGCAAAGTTGCCCAAAAGCAAAAAGTTTTTAACCAAGCCCGGCTCCACATTTGCCCTGATGTTCATACTTTACGGCGTTACCAGGTTTGCTATAGAGTTTTTACGTGATGATAATCCTTTTGAGTATGGCTGGTGGGCCGTTTACAAAGGCGGGACAGTTTCTCAGAACCTCGGCCTTTATATGGTGATTTTCGGCCTGATTTTGATGCTTGTTTTCCAAAGAATAAAAACGCAAAAGCCGAAATAACATCCTGGATGACTATTGCCGTTTCTAAAAAGTAATTGTTACTTTTGTCATTCCTGCGAAAGCAGGAATCTATGCACTTTTGAGTTTGGATTCCGGCTCAAGGCCGGAATGACACTAATTAATTAGAAACGGCACTATATACTATATACGAGTTAATAATGGGCCTTTACGACAGAGATTACACGCGGGCGGACTACAACTCCAAGTTCCACTACGCACCACAAATGCGTATGGGATTTCCAAAGATTACACCGGTGGTTAAGTGGCTGCTCATTATCAATGTAGCGGTGTATCTTGTCTCGATTATCATACCGCCATTCGGTCGCTTTGCTTATCGATGGTTTCCGCTCGATGCGACTTCTGTGCCTCGAGTTTTACAATTGTGGAGGTTGGTAACCTATCAGTTTCTGCACGACCCGAATTTCATTTGGCATATCTTTTTTAATATGCTCGGATTGTTTTTCTTAGGCCCGACCCTTGAACGATACTGGGGAAGCAGAAGGTTTCTGCCTTTTTATCTCGGCTGTGGTGTTGCAGGTGCCTTGTTTTATATGCTGCTTGTCCTGGTGGGATTTTTGCCTGCTGGTGAAATGGTAGGTGCATCCGGGGCGATACTTGGTATGTTGGCCGCCTGTGCAATCCTTTTTCCCCAGTTTGTTGTTATCATCCTGTTTTTTCCTGTGCCGATCAGGGTTGCAGCGGTGGCTTTCACTGCTATTTATATTGTCACCCTAATCACAAAGGGGGCAAATGCAGGTGGCGATGCTGCACATCTGGCCGGTATGGCCGCAGGGGCCGCCTACGTGTATTCAAAATCCTGGCGAACCAAATTCAACTTGAGAGTCCGGACAGGAAGATGGCAAAGGAAAATGGCCAGACAAAGAGAGCTGCAGTTTGAGCTTGACAGAATCTTGCAGAAGGTCCACGAGCAGGGCATTCACAGTCTCACCGCAAAGGAAAAAAGAATCCTCCAAAAAGCCACTGAAGCAGAACGTATGAAAAACAAATTATAAAAAAAGGCCTTGCGGGAAATCCACAAGGCCCTGAAATCATCAATCGTAAATCGTAAATTATGTCAGTCCCACTTGAATGTGCCTGAGCCGAGCAGTTCCTTGACCCTGTTTGTTACACTTTCGTTCTTGAAATCCACATCCTGCCATTTGGATATTTCTGCCTTACTTTCCTCAAGCTGTTTTTGTAACTCCACAACTCTTTTGAGCAGCCGCTCATATTCGATTTGTTTTCTTCTTATTATCAGGTCAAACCTTCTGCCGACAACTTCTTCCATCTGTCCGGTTAGTTCTTTCTTTGTTTTTTCATCTTTTGTGCCTTTGATTTTCTCAACAAGCTCATCGCGTTTTGTTTTAAGCACCAGGTCTTCTTTAAGAACATTCGCTAATTCCGGGTTTCTCTTTTCTTCATCGAAAATGGGCCAGTATTTTCTGCTGATAATCTCGAATTTTTCCCAGTATAATTTTGCGTCTTTTTCTTTCAAACCTGCCAGCTCTTTTGCTGTTTGGCTGTAGTTGTTTTCAAGCCATTGTATAAACTCGTCCTTTCTTTGATTCCTCCAACGCTCTATCCGCTCTCTTATTATCCTGCCAAACTCTTCTCCGCCGTGCATTCCAAGCTCGAACTGAAACTTGTTCGGGTCTTCTACGCGCAGTTTCTCTAATTCTTCTGCCTTTTTTGGGTCGTTCTCTTTCAAACTGCTCATAATCCGCCCGATTTCCTCGTCGGTTAGTTCAAACCTTCTTGGCCCACGTCTTGACCTTCTTGCGTCTCTTGGTCCTCTTCGTTCTTCCGGCCCTCTTAGTTCATCCGGTCCTCTTAGTTCTTCCGGCCCTCTTGGACCTCTTGGCCCTTCTTCAAACCAGATATTGGGTTCCTCCTTATGTTCTCTTTCGGAACCTGTGCAGGGCAAATTGAGTAATGTTACTATTGCCGTTATTAAAACTACAAAAATTGTGCGACTCGTCTTCATTTTTTATCCCTTCCAGAAGTCACTTTCTATTTCTTCCAGTTCCATTTCTAATTCCGTTACAGCTGTCTGGCCGTTGCTCTCACTTCTACCTAATTGTAAAGAAAGCATTTCGCCTTCGATTTGCTCGATTTTAGCTGTTAATATCGCCAGGTCCGTGTCATCTGTAACAGCATCTTCGCTGTCCCAGAATGAAGTTGGTATTACCGACGCATATTCGGTTTTTACAGGCCCATAAGGTTCGTCACTTTTTACAAAGAATTTTATACTTATCGCCGTAAGGATAGTAACTATCGCCGCCACGGCAGCCACCTCATAGACCGTTTTTCTGAATCCGTATGCACCTGTCCGTTTTTGCAGAAGGTCTTTGGCGATTTCGTATTTTATCTCATCTATAACTTCACTGCTTGGCTGGGGCGCAGGGTTCTCGCGGAGGATTTGCTCGCCTTTGCGGATATCCTCGACAGCTTTTTCTGCTTCACTGCTGCCAACGAATTTCTCGAACAGCTCTTTCAGATTTTTCTCATCTTGACCGTTCATAACTCACTCCTTTTATCCTGGTATTTTGATTTTCCGCATCACTCCATCATTTCTCGAAGTTTTTTAAGTCCTCGATGCAGCTTTGCCAGCGTAGTTCCTATCGGCTCGGACCGCATCGATGCTATTTCTTTGAAGCTGAGTCCTGAATAAAATCGCAACATTATCAATTCTCGTGTATCTTCGTCCATCTTCTTAAGCTGTATTTGTAACTTATCAAGCTGCTCCCCCCCGGACTTTTTCGGTTCTGTCAGCTCTGATTCCAGTTCTTTTTGATGTGCCTCGAGCAGTTTTTTCCGTCTTTGCTTGCTCCTTAAGTAGTCATGAAATATATTGGTTGCTATCCTGAATAGCCAGCTTTCAAAGGAGCCGCCCCTATAGGAACCGATTTTCTCCACTAACTTAACAAATAGCTCGCTCAGCAAATCGTCGCTTACGCTTGTATTGCCCGTCAGTCTATAAAAATAACCATAGCTCCGGCCTGCATAGGCATCGACTATCTGCGAAAAGCACTTGCCGTCGCCTTTCTTGCAGCCGATTATTATCCGGGTTAAGTCGTCTTTTTCTGTCATTTTTGAGCTTTTTCACACAAATAAAGACGGTTTGGCGGGTGCATTTATTGCATAAATCATCGAAAATCACTGCACTTAGACGCTAATCTGCCGCGTCGTTTTTTCGTATTTAATCCCGTAATTTACCGCAGAATTTGTTGGTTTGCAATACGAAATTCGATATACACCGGCTGACCCGATGTTTTTAAGGGCTTCGATACTTGACTCTCATCACTCGCTTGCCCCGCGCAAAATATGTTTCTGCTGTGATTTGCCTTTATCTTTCAGTATAATAAGCAAAAATAGCTGGTTGGTTGGTAAACGGAAATAATTGTCAAATGTAAATAAGGAGTCTGGATTATGAAGGCCAAGCCGATTTTTTTACTTGTGGTCGTAATTGCACTTATTGTCCCTGTTTGTTTCGCCCAGGAAGATATTTCAGCAGAGCTGACCCCGTCCGCCATTGCCTCCCGCATAGCTGAAATCCGGATGGGCGATATCACGGTAAAGACCGCCCCTGGCGCTGATGTTAATATTCAACAGGTTCGTCACGAATTCTTGTTCGGCACTGCGATTACGAATCAGCTCGCCGAAAAAGACGAGAATGCTATGTCGCCGGAGGACAGAAAGATGTTTTTGAAGGTCCTTTCCGAGAACTTTAACTACGCAGTTCACGAAAACGCCTTGAAATGGTATGACTGCGAAAAAGAGCCCAATGTCGTCGATTATTCTACCGCCGACAGAATTTGGGAAATCTGTCACGATTATAACATACCGATGCGGGGCCACTGCATATTCTGGGCAAAGGAAAAATACATTATGCCTTGGCTGAAAAAGCTGAATAATGACCAGCTTCGCGCAGCTGTTAACCGTCGTGCCGTTGACGTCACAAAGCATTTTAAGGGCCGCATTGCAGAGTTTGACCTGAACAATGAAATGCTTAATGGCAACTTTTTCCGCCGCCGCCTTGGTTACGGAATTATTAATGAAATGGCCGATATGGCCAAAGCCGGAAATCCGGATATCACACTCTATGTAAACGATTACGGCGTTCTTGTTGAGAATGGTTACAATG
>Ga0315546_1001041_pt1 | contig 18369 bp, 19 predicted proteins | sample SalMarSW160170MG_FD_203833 | JGI IMG/M metagenome (GOLD analysis project Ga0315546, IMG submission 203833) | Salt marsh sediment microbial communities from the Plum Island Ecosystem LTER, Massachusetts, United States - Salt Marsh Sediment SW1601-170 ... | reverse complement strand
ATTACACAAAGTTAACAAATATGTTAACACATATCAATAAGATTATTGGAATATTTTTTCTAAACTTGGGCTCGAACCTATGCGCCACAACGTTCCGCGGTATGAGCAGTGCGGCTGGCAATGCGAAAAGGCATCCTGATACAATAAGTTTTACCCAACTGAGGAATTATCCCACGTGCAAAATGCCAGCATTGCTTATGACCGCGTGTTATAGGCAGGCCTTTATTTATAAATATAAACAAATTGAAAAGCTTTTTCTCTAAAGTCATTTAATTTGAGTTTTATTGCTGTCGGAGCAGTATCAACAATTACCTCACGCATCACCTCAGTTGCAAGAAGGAAAGTATCTCGATTAGATACAATTGAATTTCTGAATTGAGATGTTGCGAGAAACATCATCTCAAAAACAAATAAAGTAAGGTCTCCTTCCGAAAAGTTAATGATATCCTCTTTAACTACTGATGAATACAAATTACCTCCGATATTTCCCATCGCATTGGCTGTCTTAACACTTTGAGTGAAAAGTAAGGAAAATACCTCTTTCCATTCAGTATCGTGATCAGATTTAGGGATTAAATTATATTGCTTTGCATAGGTTTTTGCAGTAGATCCAGGTGATCCAAAACCATTTTTTAATATCCATTTTCCAAGTCCCATATTATATTAGGTTAATGATTTAAAATTCTTCTTTGAAAGTACTAGTTGAAAACCTCCCCAAGTTGTTTCTGGTGGAACAAGTAATTCTTCTATCTTTTCTATCGTACGCTCAATATAATTATCTGGATTTCTTAGGCGATTTGGTTTTTGTCCACCAAAAATATGATAAAACACAAATTGTGAAAATATGAATATCGCATTGGGTTGTGATAAACCCATTCCAATAAGCTGAATTAAAATCGTACTTGGGATCATACTGATTTGATTCTCATCAAAATCTAGTTTGAACCGATAATTTAAGTCTTGTAGGTATCTCTGGTGAGCAATTGTAAAATCATTTATTGCTTTCCAATAATAATAAATATCATTATAAATGTCAGATATGGCATTATCTTCTCTTGATTGAAGCAGTCTTAATAATTTGTTTAGCATTGTATTGTTTATTAGGTTATTGAAGTCTCACAAGTGGAATTGTAAGGCTTGCCTATAACGTTTAGTATATGCAAAGTAGGCGATTTCGGGCTTCAAACTTATCAAACTGAGATGAAGCTGAAGCGGGCTACAACCGTTGAATTTACTACTATTTCGCCTATTTTGTATATACATTGTTGTGCCTCGTTTATTATCTTCTAGTTAATATAAACACAACAGGGAAAGTGAATCTAACATTTACAAATTGCCCGTCTAGTCTACCTGGAGTCCATGTCTCTGAAATTGATTCAACTACTCTGACAGCCTCTTTATCTAGAGCAGGGTCAACACCTCTTTCAATATGAACCCCAGTAATTTCCCCATTTTGGTCTACTACAAATCCAACAAATACACGTCCAGAAATTCCATTCTCCGCTGCAATATTTGGGTATCTAAGATTATTTTGAATGATTTTTCTAAACGAATCTAATCCACCTGAAAATTCGGGGAGTGTATCTGGTTGGAAAATATTATCAATGTATCGCTCTCCATTTTCCAACCAATTTTTGTTACTTATCATTTGGTTGTCCTTATATACTTCAATACTTTTATTGTTTCCATTCTCAAAATATGTTTTGAGTTCACCTTCAAAATACAAAGGAAAGGTTGACTTTGAAATACCTTCCTGTTTTATCTTTCCCGATTTATAGAAATCCTGAAATAAATATAAGTCATTAACTTTTTTGAATTTACGCAAATATTCATTCTTATATTTATTTTTATACACTGTTTTAATCAAGAGAGTAGAATCATTTTTTAGAATTACTGTTTCATCAGTCTGTGACTTAACCCATGCTCCTTCACGTTTATCAAAAGTGGATATCTCATATTTATTCTTCTTTACTTTTTTAATATCAAGATATCTTGAAGCTGATGCTTTATCAGCAGGTTTATTATTTGCACCATAATAAATTACCGTATCCTTCTGGCAGAATGAGTAATTAAATGTTGAAATTAAAATCAAGGTAATAATTAGTAATCTTTTCATAACCGGTTTCTATTAAATTTAAAAAAGCATATTAAGTTTTTTTCATAATCGTAAAATCAAACATATTGACTACAACAATTAAAAATCTATAATCTTGCAGTATCGCTCTCTAAATGAGGCACAACTTGTATATAACAACACCTTTGTTAGTTTCCACAAAATACACAATAATTGCCTATAAAACAAATTGTTAGTCAGATACAAACGTATGTAAACGTATACAAACGTTTAATTCCGGATAAATTAAGAATTTTTTTGTATAAACAAATTGAGTCATAACATGCATTTGAATTTGCTCATCGGATTGAGCTTTATTATTTTCAGTACCTGCAGTGGACATATCGGTCAACCGCCTGTTGCTGCCGGCGAAAATAGTACGTATGTACAACAGGGCAAAGGATTAATAGATCCCGAAGGAAACACGATCAATACACGATTTTTAACTCCCGAAAGCTTTACAAGAGTTGGTACAAAAGAAAATTCATTTCAGGACTTTCTGCGTACACTGCCCCTAAAACCTCACAATACAAAAGTAAAGCTGTACGACGGAAGAATAAAGGAGAATCATGGTGTTTACTGTGCTGTGGCAGACCTCGGAATTGGGACAAAGGATCTGCACCAGTGCGCCGATGCAGTCATGCGGTTAAGAGCAGAATATCTTTATGAACAGGAACAATACGAAAAAATTCATTTCAACTTCACAAACGGCTTTCGCGCAGATTATTCGGAATGGATGAAAGGGAAAAGAATACAAGTGGATGGAAATAATGCCCGGTGGATACAGTCGGTTCAGCCATCAAATTCATACAGCGACTTTTGGAAATACATGGAAACCATCTTTACTTATGCGGGTACCCTTTCCCTGTCAGGGGAACTGCAACCGACAGTCATTGAAAACATACGTATAGGCGATGTATTTATCCGGGGAGGTTCACCGGGTCATGCGGTAATTGTTGTGGATATGGCGGTAGATGAACAGGGAAAAAAGATCTTTCTCCTCGCCCAGAGTTATATGCCTGCCCAGGAGATCCAGGTGCTGAAAAATCCGGAGGATGAAGAACTTGGGCCCTGGTATTCAACCGATTTTGGAGAATTTCTGCATACCCCGGAATGGACATTCGAAAAAACCGACCTGAAACGATTTGCCGAAGAATAAATCAGCAAAGTTTTTTACAATAAGAAAATTTCATTTTCACAGATTTTTGTATTTTTATTTTTTGTACAAATACAATACTTCACCTAAACTATTTTTATTTACTCATTAAATTCTTGTATTATGGAACCTATGAAAAGCTTAGTACCAATGGCAAAGTGGTTGTTAAGAATTACAGTTGCCCTGATCGTATACGGTGCATTTTTAAACACTGCATTGTCATTTACATTCAGCGGAGCAGGGTATTACTTTGCTCTTTTAATGGTTATTTTCACCATTTTGTTGCTGGTTGGAGGATTCCTGAAAAAAAGCTCCATGACAGTAATTTCAGGTTTGTTAATCCTGGTACTTTCGGTGATCCTGATGTTTACCGGAGGGATCAGTCTTGGAAGCATTATTGCCAACTTTGCCACTGCAGCCATCGGATTTTATTTTATGGCACGGGGCAACTTGGGATAATAAAGTTGAAAAAGAAATAAAAAAGCTGATTATGCGGTAGTATAAATTACACTGAAAGTCTTACAATAACTATGTAACTGCATTAAACGACCCTGCTTTACCGGCAGGGTTTTTACATACAATGCCGACCGTTATATTATCACGTATGGAAGTACATCCTGCAATTGTTCGTTTTACAAACCGGAAAACATTTGATTTACCTGCCGGATCTGCCTGAATAGATTTTTTACACTTGATGTGAAATTGAACTAAATACGATCTTTTTTGACTGCCCGGGTTGAACTGGTTCCTGAGGGGAAATATTTTCCGGGATTGTTTAAAGATATCCATAAGTTTTCTGCAACCTGTATATCCTGTAAATCAATCGTATGATGGCCTGAGAAATATTGTTTTTAAACAGATCGAAAAAAGAATGCAACAGAACAATTGATCACTTCTTTCAACCGGCTGTAATTTATGCTCTGGCAATGCTTATTATTCTTTACACTACTGAATATCCGGCAAAAGGGAATTTAGATATTAAATTATTCCCTGATCAATCATTGCGTTGGCAACCTTCAGAAAACCGCAAATGTTGGCTCCGCGTACGTAATCAATGTAACCGTCGGCTTGCTGTCCGTGGTGTTTGCATGCTCCATGAATCGATTTCATGATCTGATGCAGACGCTGGTCTACTTCATCCTTAGTCCAGCGCAGTTTCATTGCGTTCTGTGTCATTTCCAGTCCTGATGTTGCCACGCCTCCTGCATTGGCAGCTTTTCCCGGACAGTACAAAAGTCTGTTCTTGCGGAAAATATCTATTGCTTCCGGTGTACAGGGCATATTTGCTCCTTCACAAACGCAGATACACCCGTTTTTCAGCAGGTTCAGGGCGTCTTCTTTATTCAGTTCGTTCTCGGTGGCACACGGAATAGCAATATCACATTTTACTTCCCAGGGATGCTTATCAGGAAAGAAGCGGGCACTTTTAAACTCATGTGCATAAGGTTCAACTATATCTTCATTACTGGTTCGTAATTCAAGCATATAATCAATTTTTGTTCCGTTTACACCTTCTTCGTCATATACATAACCGTCGGGACCTGAAAGTGTGATAACCCTGGCACCCAACTGGTTAAGTTTGGTCACAGCTCCCCATGCCACATTGCCAAAACCAGAAACAGCCACCTTCTTGCCTTCAATTTTTTCTTTGCGGTCAGACAGCATTTCTTTGGCAAAATAAACCACTCCAAATCCTGTGGCTTCAGGCCTGATCAAACTTCCACCCCAGTTTATGCCTTTCCCGGTAAGTATTCCGCTGAACTCATGGCTAAGCTTTTTGTACATACCGAAAAGGAAACCTATCTCGCGTGCTCCAACTCCAATATCACCTGCCGGCACATCAGTTTCAGGACCTATAACTTTCCATAATTCCAGCATGAATGACTGACAGAAGCGCATGATTTCATTGTTTGACTTACCTTTAGGTTGAAAATCAGAACCTCCTTTTCCCCCACCCATTGGCAAAGTAGTAAGTGCGTTTTTAAAAATCTGTTCAAATCCCAGGAATTTGAGTATGCTCAGATTTACACTGGGGTGAAATCGCAAACCGCCCTTGTAAGGACCTATGGCATTATTGAATTGAACCCTGTATCCCCGGTTGATATGCACTGTTCCTTCGTCATCCACCCAGGGAACTTTAAAAGTAAGTACCCTGTCGGGCTCGATCAGTCTTTCTATTATTCCTGCCGTGTGAAAATGCGGGTTGTTATTGTAAACATCTGCTATCGATTCCAGAACCTCATGCACTGCCTGTAAGTATTCCTGCTCTCCCGGATTTCTGTGCTCCAGATCCTGCATTATTTTATCAATATCCATGATTCAGAGTATATATGGTATTTTAAAGTTAGAGCATTCATAACAACTCTCAAAAAGCTTTGTTAACATTACATAAAGATAGATATACATTGGAGTTGAATCTTATGATATTCATCATTATAATCTAGTGTAATAATGCAATTGAAAAAGAATGATTTGAAGGACTTGCTCATGAAAAATAGCCGAAAGGGGTTGCTAATAAAAAATAGAATACCCTATTTTGTAAGAAAAAATTGGAATCGGTAAGAGTTGATAAATGGCTTTGGGCAGTGCGGATTTTTAAAACCCGGGCACTGGCTACCGATGCATGCAGGCATGGACGGGTGCTGGTTAACGGACTTCCGGCAAAACCTTCCAGAGAGCTGAGAAGCGGCAGCAAGGTTACTGTTCGCAAACCACCTGTTTTGTATTCCTATAAGGTAAAGGAAATTGTTGAAAAACGGGTATCAGCAAAAATTGTCGATCAATACCTGGAAGACCAAACTTCGCTGGAAGAACTTGATAAACTGAAGGTAAATGATACATTTTTCTTTAAACGGGAACGGGGAACCGGAAGACCTACGAAAAAAGAGAGAAGGGAGATAGATAAATTAAAAGGACAGGGTTAAATAATATATTCATGTTAATAGCACAGGAAAAAAGAAAGGAGAATATAGCGGAATACATTTTGTATATGTGGCAGGTGGAAGACACGATCAGGGCATGTAATTTTGATATGGACCTGCTTGAAGAAAGGATTATTTCACAATTTTCGAACAACAATAAAACCAAACAGGAAATAAGTAACTGGTATGCAAACCTGATTGTAATGATGCATGAGGAAAATATTAAAGAAGCAGGTCATCTTACCATGATAAACAACATAATAAACGATTTGAACGACTTGCACAAACAATTGCTGGTAAATAAGAAGGATACAAAATACCTTGAACAGTACTTCCTGGCATCTCCGAACATACATGAAATTGAAAAAAGGCTCGGAAGAGAACCTGTCAATGAAATTGATACCTGTCTTACTGCTTTGTATGCCTTACTTCTCATGCGTTTAAAGAAAAGAGAGATCACACGTGAAACCCTTGAGGCAATGCAAACATTCAGCAATCTTCTTGCCTTATTATCAAACTGGTACAAAAAAGTGGAACATGGGGAAGCAGACTTATAACAAATTTGTTGTTAAGAGCATAAACAGGCTGAAGATCAGGATATCCTGTATCTGTTTCCGGTCATGAACCTGTTCAATTTGTCACGAATTGATTTGGGAACCATACTCAAAAGCAGACCGGAAATTTTATATACACCCCCCGGTTGGATGAACAATTGGATCACTGCATCCGAATAAAAATAGGCGGTATCTTGGTTGATGAACAGGATGGTATCTTTGCCGGAAATGTTTGCCTGCAAAGTGTGTTTCTCATCAGTAAGATCGTTAATATCAATTCATTCGATATTTTTCAACAGGGCTCATTTTTTTTCAGAGAATAAACAATTGCAGAACATAAATTGAACTTCGGATCATAGCAAATGGCTTTCATAATTCGTATGAGTTTGTTATATTATTATAACATACAATACACGCGTAATGTTTTGGAAATGCCTTATTTTGCAACATTTTCAGCGTTTTTTCGTATGATTTTTATCAGGGATTTCTGAAATAATAAAAAAACTGGCTATCTTTAAGTTCTCTTGAGACCAATTCAGAAATTTTTAGATACTAAACAATTAACCAATTCTCATTTAAACGTTGTGAAATGAAAAAAAAACATATTAAAAAGGAGCTTAGAAAATTGATTTCTTTTTTACAGAAGATCAAAATTCCATCAAAAATCGCTTTTATCATAATGGGTATTGCCTCAACTATTTGGCTGTTAATACGCGTAATTCCAAAGCCTTCAAGGATATATTACCCCTGTATGAAAGCAACAGCCCCCATGGCTTATTCTTTTATTGCCTACCTGCTGAGTTTGGGATCGTTTACGTTTTTTATGAAAAAAGCTCATTCACATTTTAAGCAATCGAAATACGTACTGTCTGTCATGTTTGTTTTGGTTGCTTTGCCTGCGGGTATCATCACCGTTATAGAAAACAATGATAAGATTATAGCTGCTACCTTAGATGATCTTCAGCCGCAGCAACCGGGAAATGAACCCATAGGAGTGGCGAAAGGTATTTTCCCCGGGCGTGTGGTCTGGGAACACAATGTGGATGCGACGGATGAAAATTGCACAAACAGCTCAGGCGATTACTGGTTTATGAGCGCAAATACAGACCAGGATGTAGTGAATGTTATGTTTTCCGATGGTTTAAAGAATTTAACCGGTGCTTCTTCTAATGCCAATGCCTGGGATTCCATATTCTATTATTACAACAACACTCATGGCCGGGGTGATGCAGGGTATGTGTCAGGAGAAAAGATCGTGATCAAGATCAATTTGAACGGGATAAACGGATCGGGTAACAGTGCAATCAATACATCACCACAGATCTGTTATGCTTTGTTAAACCATCTGGTGAATATTGTGGGAGTAGCTGAAGCAGATATTCATATCGGCGATCCCAACTGTTCTATGAATGATGCAACATATAACGCGTTGTTTCCCTATTTTCCCAACGTACATTACTATGGAAATGGTGCAGGACTTACTTCACCGGTGCAGTCATCAACCCCGGTATTAAAATTCAGCGATGATGTTCACGAAATGTATATACCCCAATCATACCTGGATGCTACTTACCTGATCAATGTGCCGGTATTTAAAAAGCACCACAGATCGGGGATATCCATAAGCAGTAAAAATCACTTCGGTTCATTTGCACCATTTCACGGTGGAGCATGGGATATGCATTATACGCTTCCATCTCCCGATGCCACAGGTGAAGCCACTAACGGCGATTACGGTGCGTATCGTTGCTTTGTGGATATCATGGGACATGAACATCTTGGAGGAAAGACTGTTCTTTTCCTTGTGGATGGGCTCTGGGGATCCACCAACTGGGGACATCCCCCGATAAAATTCCGGATGGCGCCTTTTAACAACGACTGGCCGAATTCTTTGTTCATTTCCCAGGATCCGGTGGCTGTTCAATCTGTATGTTTTGATTTTCTTTATGAGGAATTTGATGAGGATCATCCTACGGAAGGTTTACCGGCTACGAGTGAAAAAGGACCCTTTTCACGTTTTCCGGGAACGGACGACTTTCTGCATCAGGCAGCCGACCCTGCCAACTGGCCCACGGACCCGGTTATAGAATATGATCCCGAAGGTGACGGATCGGTTCTTGGCAGTATGGGAACACACGAACACTGGAACAATGCAACTGATAAACAATATTCAAGGAACCTTGGAACCGGAAGCGGTATCGAACTGTTAAGCAAATTTGTTAAAGGTCCTTACTTTAATCCCGATAACAGCGGGATACTGAGCGAAAAAGTGACTGTGATTCATATAGACTCGTTCGACGTAAAATGGTTCGGTACGGATATGGGAATTTCCCGTTTCGACGGCGTTGACTGGGATACAATAAATACGGATAGTATTTTACTTACCGGCGGTGGGAAAGACGCGGGATTGCTTAATAGTTATATTAGAGACTTAGCATACGAAAGAACAGGTTACGGTCATGAAGTATGGGTTGCCACAGACAGCGGTTTATCTGTATTGGGCTATACTATTGACGGAGTGACATCTGCTACGACATACCATACAAATCACGCGAATCCTGATATTGATATTATTCATGATTCCATCAGGGTTGTTGGTGTTGATGCAAGGCACAACCGATGGATCGGAACCCCTGCAGGGATCAGTATTTACCATGGAAGTGACTGGGCAGATACGACCTTTTTCTTCAGTGAGAATCTTGAATGGGATGAATTGTCCGATGTAGAGCTTACTTCAATGGATTCGTATGATAAGGACACCATGATTTATATTACTTCCCATGGAGCGGGTGTCATACGGTATCAATACGATGCTGTTGACGGCTTTACGGGAGCCTCGGCATATGGTGAGGACTGGTCGGGTCTTCTCTCCAATACAGTGAATACGGTTACGGTGGTTGACACTATACAATGGATAGGTTCTGCCGAAGGTGCATACTGGCACACAGGTAACGAGGTGAAACCACAGTCGAAATGGGATTATTTTGATCTTGACCTGATATCCAAAAGCAGTAATGTAACTGCTATCGAAGTAGATAATAACGGCAATGTTTGGTTTGGTACCGATTCGGGCCTTGTGATCAGAACAGATCAAGGGTGGTATGAGTATACTGACGATGAGGGGATTATAAATCCTGTGGTTAACGATATTAAAAAAGATTTTAGTGATCATGTCTGGATAGCTACCGATGGAGGTGTGGAATACTTCTCTGATATTCCGGGTGTATTGGTAACTCCTGAATTATCGAGCCAGGCAATCAATATTTCAGCAAGTGAGATCAGCAGTACCTCAGCGAAGATATCATGGTCTAATGGTTCCGGATATAACAGGGCAGTATTTGTCAAGTCCGGAACAGAAGGAACGGTATTGCTTATTCATGGCACATATTACTGGCCTGAAAAGGTATTCGGGGAAGGAGATGAAACAGATGGCTGGTATTGTGTTTATAACGGAATATTGGACACTGTGCGTGTATCGGGATTAACAGCGGGCACAACATATCGTGTAATGGTTTGTGAATATGATAATGAAGCGGGATTTGAGATCTATCAAACCAGTGCCGCAACAGGCAATCCGGTGAATTTCAATACAGAACCATCAGGTCTCTTGCATAATGAGACCGATGCGATAACAGTATATCCTGTTCCGTTTGATAAACATTTGTATATAGAAATGAAAAATGTAAGCTCTGATTGTATTGCCAGTATTTACAGTGTGGACGGAAAACTGAAACTAAAGAACAGATTAACGAGTGCGGAGAATGAAATCAATACTTCAGCCCTGCCGGAAGGAGTTTATATACTGCAGATAACAAATGGTAAGAATAGCTATAGTTATAAAATCGTGAAATAACGAATACACCTGATCGTAGTATTAAAGGCCCTTATCGTATGATGAGGGCTTTTTTTCTAACATAATCGATTCACTGAAATAGTCGATAGTCTCAAGTCATCAACTTTTAAACTCCAACACACATGCCATGTTTTCGAACCACTCCCAGTGCGGTTCGACATTCTTTTTTATCTTCCACATAAAAAAGAATGCAAAAAAGGTCACCGTTGAATAAAAATCACTTGAATTACTACGGAAGGTTTTCTACCTGCGGAAACCAAACTCACTCCTCCTTCGTCGTCGCTCAAACAGGGTTCCTCAAAAGCCACCGCAACGAAAATCTTCCTCGAATTCGTACGTGATTTTTATCAGACGGCCCTTATTTTGTTTCGGCGGGCAAAGCCAGCAATCAAAACAGTCTCAAGATGCAAGTTCCATTATATCAACCGCTAAACAATTAAATCCCTAAACTGATCAATGCTCACTAATCACGATTCACGAATCAATAATCACCATTTACCAATTCCCCGATTAATAAATTTCTAACAACCCAATACCCCAACTTCCAATAAACAATTACACGATTCAACATTACACAACTCCGAACTCTAAATTCATCTTCAGTCTTCCGTCTTCGGTCTTCCGACTTTTTATATCTGTCAACTCATCAACTGATCAACATTTAAACAATTACACAATTAAACAATTACACATCTTTTTCTATTTCTTGCTATAACAATTTACTATTTCCCCTATAAACATTCTGTGATAGTCTTTTTTCGGATAGAATTTTTTGTCGGCATCGTGCATCAAAAAATGATCAGGATTCAGGTCATCATAATAAACCTTTTTGCATTCAATACATAAGCGCGATTGTTCATAGCCAATATTATTATATGGTGTTTTCAGCGGTCGTAATCCTGAAGATGCTATTTTATCAATGTTTTTTCCTGATTTTGTTCCGCAAAAATTCAGAATATCACGTTCTTGTTCAGTGAAAAAACTCAAAGTAAAAAACTCATTGTTGCTGGCAAACTCAAAGGTATACCTGGTTGGTCTAATAAAGCAAATGGCAACGGGTTTATTCCAGAATACTCCTATTGTGCCCCAACTGGCAGTCATTGTATTGAATTTATCCGGTGTGCCGGCCGTTATCAACATCCATTCATCGCCAATGGCCTTAATAAAATTATCAGTAAGATGCCGGGGTTCGGTTTTTTGAAACAATTCGTCAATCTTTTGCATATTTCTGAGTTTACAATATTTTTCAGGGTGCAATTTTTATAAAATATGTATATTTAGCAAATCAAATCAGTTATAATATTCCCCTGTATGTATGAATCTCTCAAGGTTTTAGACAAAGTCCGGTTAAATTTTAGCTCGGAGGGACTTCTTGTTCTATATCTCACACTGGCATTTATCATGTTCGGTGTTGCCCTGCAGATTAAACCAGAACATTTTAAAAACATCTGGAACAACAAAAGACTTCCTTTCATCGGATTTATTTCCCAGTTCCTGGTTCTGCCTGCTGTGACGTTTATTCTGATTGTGATCTTTAACCGCTTTATAACACCGGCAGTAGCCATGGGAATGATCCTGGTTGCCAGTTGTCCTGGTGGGGGATATGGCATATCCTGGCTGGTTTAACAATAGCAGGAATATGGTCAAAATGGAAACCTAAGGATTAGAAAAAAACAGAATTATTTACTTTTGAGTGTAATTTCATCTACTGAGGTAAACAAAAAAATATGAGCAAAAGGGAAACTATAGATCATTGGTCGCTGTTGTACTGGTGTACGAATTTCTTTCTTGTGAGACCGATACACAATTTTTTTTATCGCAGGATTGAGGTGAAACATGATGAGAAAATACCAAGAAATGAGCCGGTAATATTAGCGCCCAATCATCAAAATGCAGTGATGGATGCCCTTGCGCTTGTTGCCGGTATCAACCGGTATCAAATTGTGTTTCTTGCCCGTGCAGATGTGTTCACCAGCAAGCTGGTTAATAAAGTTTTGACCTTCCTGAAAATTCTTCCGGTATACAGAATCCGCGACGGACGCTCTCAACTTCAGAAAAATGTTGAGATCTTTGATTTTACTTCAAACATTCTGCGTAATAAAGTCAATCCACTTTGTCTGTACCCTGAAGGGAATCATGGAGATAAGAGGCGGATAAGACCTCTGGTTAAAGGCATTTTCAGAATTGCATTTATGGCTCAGGCAGACTATAAAACTAAGCCCGGAGTTAAAATTGTACCTGCAGGCATTGATTATGGCGATTATCGGAAATTCAGACAAACACAATTCATAATTTTTGGTGATCCTATTGAGGTTTGTCAATATTGGAAAGAGTATGAAGAAAATCCTGCAATTGCAATGAACCAGCTTAGAGATCACCTTTCCGATGAATTGAAAAAACTGGCAATTCACATTGAAACTGAAAAATACTATTATTTGTACATGGGCTTACGAAGCATTTATGGTAAAACCATGCGAAGAAGAATGGGCCTCCGGGGTAATAGTCTGTATAACAAGTATCTGGCTGATAAAAACATGATTAAAAAGCTTGATCAATGTCTGGAGAAAAATCCGGAGAAAATAGAGAAAATGAACTCGGTTTTCAGAAAATACATGGAGTTGAGAAAGAAACTGAACTTCAGAAACTGGGTTCCCAAAAAGAGAAGATACAGCATTCTGCTGAATGTTCTGGGCATGATTTTTTCTATTCCGGTTTTGCCACTCGTTGTACTCGGATTGTTCAATAACTGGCCGCATTTTTTTCTGCCTCCCCTGTTGCAGAAAAATATAAAGGATACGCAGTTTCACAGTACAGCAAAATGGGGGGCCGGCTTTGTCCTGTTAATTGTATACTACCTGATACTCTTTGTCCTTGCATTGATTTTTATTCCTTTCTGGTGGTTAAAACTATTGTACATTGTAACTTTACCTTCAAGCGGTATTTTTGCTCTTGCCTACAGGAAATTCATAATAAAATCCTGGGCACGCATCCGGTATACCTTTGGCAGGATGAAAAAAGGATCAGAAACAAATGCATTGAAAGAGAACTATGACAAACTGATTGCCCTCACCAATGAAGCCATTGACTCTCTGTAGAAAATCAATCGGAAAGTGTAAAAAGATTATTAATTTCGGAGCCTGTTTTATGTTGGATCATGATGGATTATAAAGGGAAAAAGGTTTGGATAACAGGAGCTGCATCCGGAATTGGAGAAGCTCTCGCCAAAGAATATTCCAGGTTGAATGCCAGTGTGATTCTTTCTGATCGTGATGAGAAAAAACTCAAAGAGGTGGAAGAACAGTGCCGGGCAATGGGAGGAAAACCCTTCTTTGCTCCTTTTGATCTGGAAAATACAACAGAAATTATTGAGGTAACGAACAAAGTTTTAAAAGATTTTCCAAAAATAGACATATTGATCAGTAACGGAGGAATAAGCCAGAGATCATATGCTATTGAAACACCCATTGAAATTGACCGCAAAATTATGGAAATCAATTTCTTTGGTGCCGTTACATTGACCAAACAACTTTTGCCTGCTCTGATAGCGAATGGAGGTGGGCATATAGCAGTAACCAGCAGTATGACGGGAAAATTCGGATTTCCTTTGCGGACAGCTTACTGTGCATCGAAACATGCTGTGCAGGGTTATTTTGAAGCTTTGAGGGCTGAATTGTATGATAAAAATGTGAAGATTACTATTGTATCACCCGGAAGAGTTCAGACTTCCATTTCTTTGAATGCAATAGATAAGGATGGAAAAAAACATGGAGTGCTTGATAAGGGACAGGAGAATGGAATACCGGTTAACCTGTGCGCAAAGAGAATAGTGAGGGCAATAAAACGGAAAAAGAAGGAATTGTGGGTTGGAGGTTCGGAAATATTGATGATTTACATCAGGTTGTATTTGCCTGCTTTGTTCCATATCTTAGCTCGCAAAATCAAACCTCTCTAACAGATAAAATCAAGCAAATCAAATACTAATTTTATGAAGGAGAAGATTATCAGCGGCATACAGCAAGTTGGAATTGGAGTTCCAAATGTCCATGAAGCCTGGGGATGGTATAAAAAATACTTTGGTGTGGATGTCCGGATATTTGAAGAAGCAGCTCCTGCCGATCATATGTTTAAATATACGGGAGGCAAATCTCGCAACAGACATACTGCACTGGCAATTAACCTGTCAGGAGGAGGAGGGTTTGAGATATGGCAATTCACCGATCGTATACCCCAAAGCCCGGATTTTGAGCTGCAACTGGGAGATCTTGGTATTTTTGCTACAAAAATAAAGAGTAAGAATGTACAAGCTACTTACGACTGGTTTACTTCGGAAGGGCTTGATGTACTCAGTGAACCGTACAAAAAGGGAGGAAAGGAACATTTCTTTGTGCGTGATCCTTACAACAATATTTTTCAGGTGGTATCGAGTATGACCTGGTTCAGAAAAGAAAAAAAACTGACCGGTGCTGCCTACGGAGCTATTTTGGGTGTAACCGATATGGAGAGGTCCATCGATTTTTACGGTAGCATCCTTGGGTATGATGAGATAATCTATGATGAGATGAATGTGTTTGAAGATTATAGTACACTACCCGGCGGCGATAAAAGAATGAGAAGAGTACTGCTGCGTCACAGTCAGCCCAGACTGGGAGCCTTCAGTATGCTTCTTGGCACAAGTCAGATTGAACTGGTGCAGGTACTTAACAGAAAACCTGCAAAGATCTTTCAGGACAGATACTGGGGAGATCTGGGATTTATTCATATTTGTTATGATATAAGGGGGATGGCGATCTTACGCGAAGAATGTAAGGCTAAGGGATGTCCTTTTACAGTCGACACGGGAGACACTTTTGATATGGGGGAAGCAGCAGGTGCCTTTTCCTATACTGAAGATCCTGACGGTACCTTAATAGAATTTGTTGAAACACATAAGGTACCCATTTTGAAAAGGCTCGGTATTTACCTCAATTTGCATAAGCGCAACCAGAAGAAAGCACTTCCCAACTGGATGGTAAAAGCCCTGAGAATGAATAAAGCCAGGGACATAAAAATGAAACCGGCAGGATAGGGAGTTCGAATTTGATGATGGGAAGATGAGATATGAGATTGTGAGATGTAAGACTAGTGAACAGTGACTGGAGACTTACAACTTATACCAAATCCGCAATCCCCAATCCGCAATCCGCAATCCCCAGCTATTTCAAGTAGTTATAACTTATATCGAACTCACGTTATTTTAAATGAAAAACGCAGAACTTAACAGAACTGCGTTTCCTCTTTTTAACCTAAACTTAGCTTATGAAATCTTCACTTCCTTTGTTTTTGTAACTTTCACTTCAGCTTTCGGGATATGTACATTCAGTACACCGTTTTTGTGCTTTGCACTGATTTTATCCGCGTCAGTTTCTTCGGGAAGAGTGAATGATCTGCAGAATGAACTGTAACCAAATTCTTTGCGAATGTAATTATCCTTCTTTTCTTCCTTTTCTTCTTTTTTTTCTGAAGAAATAGTCAATACGCCATTTTCTACAGATACCTTGATATCTTCTTTTTCAAGACCGGGAGCTGCAACCTCTATACGATATTCTTTGTCGGTTTCTTCAACATTGACTGCAGGATGTGATGATCCCTTGTGGTCGGTATCCCAGTTAAAAAACCCCGGCAAATAACTATCGTTGAACAATTCATCCCAAAGATTTGTGCTTGAATAATTTTTTCTTCTTACAATAGTTGGTAACATAATTTTGTCCTCCTGATTTATTTTTAGTTATACATGTTTCATTTTGAATTCAACGTAACACAGGCAACTTATATGCCAATGAGTATATACTGACATAATGGCACTATTTCAATTAAATACATGACAACATGACATATTAAATGATTTGTATCTTTCTTGTTTGTCAGGAAAAACTTGTGGGGAATGGTATAGGTGTTTGTTGGTTGGTCAGTGTTTGATTGACTTCCCTGCCAGCCGGCAGGCTGGGTCGAGCTTGCTTCGCCCGGTTGTGGATTCGTTAAACTGGTGAATGGTAAGTACCATGATCCGCATTTCTGAAACTAAAGACTAGTGAGTAGCAACTTTTTTCGACTCCGCAATCCGCAATCCGCAATCCGCAATCCGCAATCGAATGATCCTACAACCACTTTCTTCTTTTAAAAAAAATAAACAGTCCTCCTCCAACAAGTAAGACAACGCCCCAGAAAATAGGATAACTGTACCTGAAACCTAGCTCGGGTATGTATTCAAAGTTCATCCCATAAATACCAGCCAGGAAAGTAAGAGGAATAAACACGGCAGCAAAAATAGTCAGCACTTTCATGATATCGTTTGCCCGGTTGCTGTTATTGGTATTATAAACATTCAAACCGTCAATTAAAAGATTGTTATAAACCTCAATACTTTCTTCTGCCTGGGTTACCAGATCGGTAAGATCGTTCAGGTAGGTCATGGTTTTTTTATTGACGAATAGTCTATCAGACTTCAACCAGATCATTAGCAATTCTTTGGCAGGTCTGATATTCTTCCTGAGGTAATTCATTTCTACCTTGAACTGGTAAATATCAGATGCGATTTTATTATCGGGTTTGGTAATGATCAGATTGCCCAGTTCTTCAATCTTATCACCAATCTGAGCAATGATATCGAGATAATGGTCGACAATGGTATCCATAAGTACATAAAGGAGGTAGTCACTGCCTGAGGTGCGCACCCTACCTTTGTTGCTGCGTATCCTTTCACGCACAGGATCAAAAAAGTTTGCCTTTTTTTCCTGGAAAGACAGCACATAATTTTCACCCAGGACAAAAGATATCTGATCGGCGCTGATGCGATAAGTATCAGGTTCGTAAGTCAGCATTTTCATGATAAATCCGAGGTTCTTTTCCCCTTCTTCGAATTTTGGTCTCTGATCGGTCACTAATATATCTTCAAGCAAAAGAGAAGGTATATCGAAAATTTCTCCCAGTTTTTGTATCACTTCTGTATCGTGTATACCATAGACATTGATCCATGAAACGGTTGGCAGGTTTTTCAGGTGTCGGAGTTGCTCCAGGTCAGTAACAACAGATTCGGTCAGGTTTTTATCGTCGTAGTCCATCAGAGAAATCTGTGGAGTATCCATTTTCTGGTTACCAACAAATACCAGAGAACCTGGTGCCAAACCTTTTTTTTGGGTACGATCTTTAATGAATCGGGACATCTTTAAATGTTTTTGGTTCTTGCTAATTTCGGGTTTTTAACCAAGAAGCGAAAGGGAAATTTTAAACCGGAAGGAATTAATTCCTAAAATCAAATCCTAAAATACAATTGATACCTGAATTCGAATTTTGAAATATTCATCAGTAGTTATGGTGATTTGTGATTGGTAAATGAGTTTTTAAACCGGATAAGCTCTATTTAAAATATATGGGAAATGGAAAGGAGTTTCATATATAGAAAACTGTTATGAGTTTAATCATATGCCCCGTCACGATGAACATATATAGTTTTCATCGATTGATTAAGGTTATTTGTCTATTTGTTTTTCTTATAATGATCAGCTGGCTTATTTTTGCTTCTATAACATAACAAAATATAAGTCCGGAATTTTTTGATTTGTCTACCGGAATAGCCGGTGAGATTCTTCAGAAGTTCTCAACCTACAGAGTAATACTAAACTTACTTTCCTGCAATAAGATCGATTTGTACCTGCATTTCGTCATCAATATAATTGTCTTTCAAATCGGCGAAAATGCTTTTTGACATGGTTTCAATTTTCCATTGGGTTCTGTCA
>Ga0315546_1001040_pt1 | contig 18380 bp, 15 predicted proteins | sample SalMarSW160170MG_FD_203833 | JGI IMG/M metagenome (GOLD analysis project Ga0315546, IMG submission 203833) | Salt marsh sediment microbial communities from the Plum Island Ecosystem LTER, Massachusetts, United States - Salt Marsh Sediment SW1601-170 ... | reverse complement strand
GGAGGGAAGGGCATGAGCATTTTTCTTTGCCGGCCTCTCAGCGGCAAAGAAAAAAGATACCTCATCTCTGTGTTCTCTGCGTCTCTGCGGTGAACTACGTTCCGTTCGATTTTCATCGGTTTGAGGCGAAGCTTCGATAGAATGAAAAACGATATTGTCAATCCGGGTCATCCTGTCTAACATATAAAAACTATTACAGAAAAAACAGATAAGGCTTCAAACATCCGGCCGTGGGTCAAGCCTTTCGATTTTAGATGGTCTCACAAAGACGCTTTAGGGAATAAAGCCCTTCCAGTCCCCGGATCACTTTTGGACTCTTTTCATGTTTTGATGAAACGTGATCTTTGAAGTTCTTGTAGATCCGATCAACAAAGGCCTTGCTCCCTGAACCTACCTATTCTTTCAGCTATGAGCTTTCTTGCTTTCTCGCTTCCTCTCGCCCTGCGCCCTGTACCTTTCGCCTTTCTTCTATGAGCCATCAGCTTCCTTCGCTTTGAGCTTATTATGGCCCTGAGCCTTTTTTAACAAATAATCGGTGGTAAAGAAATGATCAAATAAAGTCCCAGGTTCCGTTGTCCAGGTTCTGTTGTCCTTGACGTAACCATGGTTTTCTTGTAGTTTTATATTGTAGGATTTCAAGCCCGGTATCAATACTCTCATCGCAGACGGACAATCTACTTACACATGGTGATCCATGATGAGGCAAATTGAGCTTTGTCTACCATAGATGATATAATATGGTTGGATAGAATAGTCGAGAAGCTCGCATGGAAGCATAATGTCCTGCCTTCTGAGGTGGAAGAGGTCTTAGGCGGCGAATGCAGGGTATTTCGGAAGGAAAAGGGTAAGGTTGAAGGCGAACATTTGTATAATGCCCCCGGCAAGACCGAAGCGGGGCGGTTTTTATCTGTCTTTTTCATAAGAAAGCTCGGCAGTAAGGCACTTATCGTTACCGCAAGGGATATGAATGAACGCGAGAGGAAGCGGTATGGGAAAAAATAAGGATATAAAGGATATGTCCATATATGAAGCTTCTGATTTTTGGGATGAACATGACTTCGGGGAATTCGACGACATTGAAGAGGTAAACGGATTTCAATTCTCGTTGGAAAGGAAAAAGTATGTGGGAATCGATAGCGATTTGTATGCCATCATCAAGAAAAAGGCGAAAACACTCAACAAATCCGAAGATGTTCTGATTAACGAATGGTTGTCTGAGAAGGCAGCCACTTAACAAACTAAGGCCCCATCCTCTAAGCCGCTCCTCCAGGTAATTTGTCCGGACTCTAAAGAAAACAATGAATCACAGATAATTCCAGACTCATTTTGCCCTCTGAGCTATGCTCCCAATCCTGAACCCACTTTTCCTTTCAGCTTCTTCAAAGCTTTCGCCCTTCCTCCATGTAGTTCCCCGTTTCCTCGGCTTGTTTGCCGTTTTTCTTGTTTGCCGTTCTTGTGGCAAAATGGCGGACTTGCCCGCCGTTCTTTTGGCGGATTCTCCGTTTCTTCTCTTCCCTTGCGCCTTGCGCCTTGTCCCTTACGCCCTTCTTCCATCCCTTACGCCTTGCGCCATGTCCCTTTCGCCTTTCTTCCATCGCCGACCCCCGAATACTATTCAAGTTGCTTTTTCATATCCATGCTGGTATTAAACAAATAATTTTTTTCCCCATGATACCAACGCGTGCTCAATCAGGCGATGAGCTTCTTTTCGCTTTCAGCTCTTGCTTGCTGCACAAGCTAGATTGTTATTGATTGTATTGAGGCGGGGTCAACAATGTCACCTCGTAACACAAGGCAATGGCGGAGAACAAACAGGAAGGTGTCATCATGAAAAAAGATACCATATATTTTCAGAACTTACGGTATGGCCGAAGACAATCTCAGATGGGCTATCTCATTTTGTGCTGTTCATTACTATTTATTTTTTTGGCTCATTCTTCAGCAGCGTATGCGAAGGTGGGATTGCTCGATAATCCTTCGGATCCCGTTGAGGGCTTAGGCTCAGGGTGGGCCTCGGTCCATGCCCTCGGATTGATCATGGCAAGGGCCATCCCGATCAAGCCGCTTTCGGCGGGATTGAACGAGGTGAAGGTAGGCTTGGGGTATTTCGAGTACAAGAATGACAAGAGCCCGGAAGGAAGCTTTCCAGGTTCTCATCAGGAAGACACAGGCTGGGCAGGTTCTCTCTCCTTTACCCATGGGTTTAGTCCTCATTTTGGTTTGTGCCTGATAAGCGGCTTTGGAGATGCAAAGGGAGACATCACCATGGCGCCTCCTGGTTCCACCGCCATGTACACTGGCGAAAGCACTCACGAGGCGAGAGGCATTGCCGCAAGCCTCATCTTTGATCCCTTCAAAGATCCTGAAGGGTTTCGGCTCCCTCTTATCCTTGGTCTTTCATATTCGAAGGCCTCGGGGCAGCGGGGACCGATCCTCTATACGATGGAGGATGAGGATAATATTCGCACGGGACATCAGGGCAGCGTACTGGAAACCTATATGTGGGAAAAACCGGGATATTTTGCTGGATTCGCCCCTCAAATGAATCTAGGACCGTTCCGGGGAGTTTTATTTGCCTTCAGGCTTCAGATCTTCGGCGAGCCCGATGTCTACTACGAGGAGAGGGACATCACGACCGGCGAGGTGGCCTCTAAAAAGGCACGACCGGAGTTGTTCGGAGCGGGAGGTTTGGGTATAGAACTTGTGTATCGTCCATGGAACTTGAGCTTTTCCCACATCTTTGCCACGCAATCATTCAGCGATTTGGGTGAGGGGGAAGAAATATCATTCACTGCATTAACCTGGTCTAAGGCTTGGTAGGCAAGTGCCAACGGGTAGAGAGGTTAGTCCCAAACACTGTCTTACCGCGTAATTCCCACGATCAAAGCGTTCTGCGAGAATCCAAAGCCATGAGGCCGCCGCAAGATTACTGGACCAAAAAATGATTGGTGCATTCGGATAGGGGACTACCCCGTCTTTCTCCTTTCCCCCCTTTCACCGATTCCCCGGCTTGTCCGCCTCAGGCGTGGCTTGCCCGCCGTTCTTATGGCGGATTCCCCGTTTCTTCTCTCCCCTTGCGCCTTGTCCCTTACGCCTTTCTTCCATCCGTGACCCCTATTAAACTTGCCTTTCCATACCTCTTCTGATATTAAAAATGGCTAGGCTGCAGGCTGAAGACTGTTAGGGCAGAACAGGGATACGGCGCATTGTGAAGCCATATTTGCTGCGAGAAGCTGCTGTTTCTTCAACAAAGTGCTGCAATTATGTTTTTCTTATCACCTTAAGCCTTCAGTCTAAATCCCGCCGAAGGCGGGACTGACTACGTGAGTAGTCACGAAATAATTTCTTTTCTCCATGATACCAACGCGTACTCAACCAGGCTATGAGCGATGAGCTATGAGCTTCCCGCTTTGAGCTATCAGCAATGAGTTATGAGCTTCTTACAACGGTGCACCTACTTTTCCTTTCCGCTCTCAGCTATGAGTTTGCTATAGCCATCATGATCAGAGCAGGCGTTCCTGGCAAAAGTGCTGTTGGAATTGGAAGGTAATAAGTCAATGAATTCAAGGGCGTCCCTCAGAAACGCGCCGGGCTTATACCTGAATTTTTTCAAAGAGATAACTCCCGACGCCCAGCAGAACAACTGCAAGGATAACCACAATCATTAGGTCCACGACAACCCCAAACGTGCTGGCGCTTACCAGCGCCCCTCTCAAGCCGTCTATGCCGTAGGTAAGCGGATCAATTTTGGTTACAACCTCCATGATGGCGGGTAATCCCTGAAGCGGGAAAAGCGCTCCGGAGAGGAAAAAGATTGGCATCACCAGAAAGTTCATAATCAGTTGAAATCCCTGCATATCTTCAATCCTGGAGGCAATCGCCACGCCCAGAGATGTGAAGATGATGGCAACAAGAACTGCAAATAACGAGGCCAGGGGCAACATCAACGGATTATGGAACCTAAAACCGACAATAAGCGCTAGGATGAAAACAATCAGTCCCTGAAATACGGCAACAGTCGCCCCGCCTAGGGTTTTGCCCAGCATTATTTGCCATCTGGGAACCGGGGCTACCATCGTCTCTTTGAGGAACCCGAACTGCCTGTCCCAGATAAGGTCAATCCCGGAAAAAACGGCGGTGAACAGAATGCTCATCATGACAATGCCGGGACCGAGAAACTGAATATAGTTTCCCTGCCCCGCCTGTCGAAAGACCTGTCCGAAACCGAACCCGAAAGCCAGCAGGAAAAGCAAAGGCTGGCCGAGGGCACCGATAATCCGTGACCGGGCACGAAAGTACTTCTTGACCTGTCTTAACCAGAGGATATAAATTGTGCTCATCTGCGTCTCCTCCACATTCTGCTCCTTGCTCTCAACTGGTCAATTGCGCCGGCTTCCTGCTCGCGGATTGCACTTCCGGTAAGCGCAATGAAGGCCTCTTCCAGAGAGGTTGTCCCTGTCCTGCTGACCAAATCCTCGGCAGAACCTTCCGCGATAATCCTGCCATGGTCAATAATGGCAATCCGCTCGGCGATTTTCTCGGCTTCGTCCATATAGTGAGTCGTAAAGAAGACCGTCATGTCTTCTTTCTGGTTGATGTCTTTGATATAGTTCCAGATGTGGTTTCTGGTCTGCGGGTCCAGACCAAGTGTCGGCTCATCCAGAAAGAGGATTTTGGGATGATGGAGCAGGCCTCGGGCTATCTCCAGCCTTCGCTTCATGCCTCCTGAGAAGGTTTTTACAAGGCTGTTCCGGCGTTCCCAGAGCTCGACGAATTTCAGCAGTTCCTCGATACGCTTGTTCCTGAGGTCCTTTGAGATTCCGTACAAGATGGCATGGTAGCGCATATTTTCCAGAGCAGTCAGGTAATCATCCAGACTGGGGTCCTGGAAGACAATGCCGAAAGATTTCCTCACGGCGTCTTTCCGAATAGCCGGATTATTTCCGTTCACCATAATATGACCGCTGGTTGGTTCCAGCAGGGTAGTGAGCATCCCTATTGTCGTCGATTTTCCAGCACCATTAGGGCCCAGAAAAGCAAAAATTTCACCTTTTTGCACCGTAAATGAAATGCCGTTAACCGCCCTAAACCCATTGAAATCCTTAACCAAATCTGTGACCGCAATAAGATTAGGGTTATCCGGAGGTAAGTTCACCTTCTGCCTCCCTTCGAACCGGATTGGTATCGACCTTGTCCAAAAGCCTGACAAGCTCTTTGATTTCCGCATCACTGAGAACATCAAAGACCCGACTTGCCGCTTTCAAATAGCCCTTCCTGAATTCGTCAAGCTTGCTTCTAGCAAGCTCAGTGAGCTTTATTCTAATTATGCGCCTGTCCCTGGCGTCTTCCTCACGCCTTACCAAATCCATTTCCACCAGCCCATCCACGAACTGGGTAACTGCTCCCGGCGTAACGCTCAGCATTTCCGCTAAATCTTTTACGGCTACTTCCTCGTTTTGCCTCGCAATGAAAAAGAGGATACGCACTTGAGGCGGTCTCAAGATAAATGCGCTGAACTTAAAACCTTGACCAGCATGCACACGCCTCATTACCGAGGCCATTTTCTCGGCGAGTGCTTGCAGCAATTCTTTTCTGGCATTAATCATGATGAATGATTCTCACACAGCCGTGCTGGCAGGTGCAAAAATTACTTTAGCTACTATATAGTTTAGCAACTAAACAGTCACCTGTCAAGCAGCAGGCGGAATTCCAGGACATTGTTGACCCCGGTTAAATAACTAAAAGCCTCAAGGCAATGAAAAAGCAAAAGGGGAGGGGATCAGGCCCGCCACTCATTCTTGCTATCAGCAATGAGCTATGATCTCCTAATTCCTTTCCCCGCAACACGCAACTCCCAATTCCCAACCTACTTTTCCTTTCAGCTTTGAACTCTTTATTGCTTCCCCGCCTCCCCGTTTCTCCCTATTCTTTCTTTTTTCCCCCATGCCCTTAGCCTTACGCCTTGTGCCTCTCGCCTTTCCTCCATGTGCTTCCCAGCCTCCTCCATCCCTGAACTCACAATACCGATATCATTCCAGTAAACTCCTTTTAATATAAAGTTGATTTTTCCTCTGCATTCTGGTACTAGAGAAACAATTTCCTTTTCCCAATCTTACCAACGCATAAAAATCAGGCTCCGGGCTCTGACACATGTTCGCCATACATCATGATGCGCCCAGTTTGTTACAACTTTATTGCTTTGCCCCTTATTCACTTCTCCTTGAGCCCTGCGCCTTTGGCCTTTAACCTTTTTTGATCTGGAGGGACGTGTAGCATGAGGTCAAAACCCCGCTTCTCAAACCGAGAGCGGGGTTTGTGTTTTTTTACCCTTCCCTCAATGCAGCCATTAACCTTTGCGTGTATAAAAGATCCCGGCTTAGGCAAGGGTAAGAGCATATCGCGTGCTTGAGAAACCCAATAGTATTGAAAGAAAATAACTTATAATTTTATGCCCGTCCCTGCCACATATGAGCTATCAGCAGTGAGCTATGAACTTCCTATGACGCAAAACCTTCCCGTAGGGATGTGGTTTTTTCCTTTCTGTCCTCTCAGCAGAAAGGAAAAAGAAATAATAAACTCAGCGCTCTCTGCGTCTCGAACGACCTTTAGTCCCGCATGGCGGGATCGAAGGGGAGTGGGCGGTTCATACACATAAATGACTAAAAAGGAATCCAAATACCCCATGCCCATACGGGAGTGGTCGGAGGATGACCGGCCGTGGGAGAAGCTGCTCAAGTATGGTGAACATGCCTTGAACCATCTGCGCTTTCAGCTTTGCTTGCCCCGTGGAATTTCCGCCAGAGGGCGGAAGCCCATTGTGTTATTAAACAGAGGGGCATATTCCACTGGGGAGCTTTGAACTTTCAGCTTTGAACTTTCAGCTTATAATGGCCTTACGCCTTTACCAATCTGCCTTTCGCCTTTTCTGAATCCGAGAGCGGGGGGTTTTATATTTTATGGTGGGGCTGGTTCTCAATTTCATCAAGAGGAAAATTCACGGTTCAAGGCCTGTCCCTCAACCACGAAGTCTCACAATCTCTTTTATAAGACAAGATGGATGATGAAAGATGAAAACAGTAACACAACATCCTTGGCAAAATGGACCAACAGAGTTGATTAGGTATGCTATTGAACACCTCCATAAAGAAATGGAATTTGACCAGCGTATATCATTTTTACTTCTGGATATTGGAGTTGAAACCCTATTCAAAACGTTTCTCACACTACCCGAAGATGTGACAGGTGCAAAAATAAAATTTCCAGATAGAAAAAGGGCTGCTGAAGGGAGTTTTCATGACCTAGTTAAGGGAATGGAGGCAGCTGCACCATCCAAATTAAAAGAATTTAATTTGGCTCATATACAATTTTATCACGATCTCAGAAACAAGCTCTATCATCAAGGGAACGGGATTACAATACCCACTGAGAAAGCCAAGGGTTATGCGGAATTAGCCGTTCGTTTGCTCGAAGTCCTTCTTGATGTTAACTTAACTCACCTGCTAAGGGAACCTGAAACCAAAGCTCGACTTCAGGAGAAACAGGAGAAGCTAGAACAGGAGTTAAATCAGCAAATTATCACGATTCACAAAGAACTTGATCACCTCAGGGTAGAAGTACGATTAGCAATTGAGAGAATTGAGCCAAGATTGCTGCTCCCTAGTTTTGAAAAGCAACTAAGTGCCTGCTATGAATTTGAAGGTCATAAAAGAGACAAAATATTTATGAAGGCAATTGACGCTGTTGTAAGTGAACAAGCTCTGAAGGATTATCTCCTACCTGAAGGAATTCAAAGGCTATTGATTGAAAGTTGGTCGATTGATGTAACTTTTTTATATTTCCACATTATCAGCAGAGACTTGCCCGAAGCTATGGATTGGGAACGCCATTACGCACTTGCAAAAATGTTTCCAGATTATGCTCAACAACCGGTTATTAAGGAAATAGACGAAGATGGTCCTTTAACAGAAATAATACCTACTACCTCCGAGGTGATAGAAGAAGGCAAGAGATTGCTTTCCCAATTGAGAAAAATAGGGGAGAGGATTCAGCATTGGGTGAGTGAGGGTCACTAATTGGCAGGGATTACATTTTTTTTAAATTTTCATAGATAGCCATTGTAAATTATCAATTCAATTGAGACACATTTTCTTTTGCGCAAGGGATTGGTTTTACACTGGCCTTTGTGCAACAGCCTGTTAAGGCCTGATCATAGGCCAAATGAAGGTTTGACCTTTTTATCCAAAAATCATACAAACATATTAAAAATCCATTAAAATAATCAGAATGGATATACTCCTTACTTTTACCGGCTTTCAAGACCCTTATACAATGGGCCTCGTTGACAAAGAAGAACAACCTGGCCCAATCCTCTCTCTTGTCAGTGAGAAATCATTTGATAAAATTATTCTTTTCTCCACCCTAAGAACTGATAAAAACACCTTTGCAACTAAAGAAGCTTTACAAGCCTCACACAAAAACCTAGATATCGAAGTTAGAGATCTTGTACTACAGGATCCCACCGATTACTTTGCTATTTTGAAAGAATTACGATTAAATGTTCGGAACATTTGCGATGATACACCTCAGGCGAATTTTTTCATTTCGGTGACTTCGGGCACACCCCAGATGCATGCATGCTGGATTTTACTTGCGGCAAGCGGAGAAATACCAGCCCATATCATAAATGTGAGACCTCCACAATTTGTCAGCAAAGATTTCCCCTTAATAACTGAGGTAGATTTGACATCGACGGACTTCCCAGCGGTTCGATCTAAAGTTACGGAAATTGAAATATTGGAGAATAATATTCTGGATATAGAAACAGCTATTACGCAGCTTGGCATAGTGGGAGATCATCCCCTCATGAGAAAAGCGCTGGAAATGGGAGCTGCCCTTGCTCCTTCAGCTGCTCCTATCTTTCTATTGGGTGAAACTGGCACGGGAAAAGAGCTTTTTGCTAGATTTGTGCATCGGCTTGCCGAACGGCCTTTTGACTGTTTCGTTCCCATGAATTGCGCAGCCATTCCTAAGGATCTTGTTGAGAGTTTCCTTTTCGGCCATAAAAAAGGAGCATTCACAGGCGCCATCAGCGAGCAAACTGGAAAATTCGATCAAGCTGATGGTGGCACCCTATTTCTGGATGAAATTGGTGAATTACCTGTTTCGACTCAGGCAAAGCTTCTTAGAGTCTTGGAGGACGGGCAAGTAGAGCCCCTTGGCGATAAGCGGCCACATAAAGTCAACGTGCGCATCATAGCTGCTACAAATAAGGACCTAGGAAGAGCTATTAGAGATGGTCAATTCCGGGAAGACCTCTATTATCGACTAAACGTTGGCGAAATTCTGATTCCGCCTTTGCGCGAAAGGAGAAGCGACATACCCAAAATAGCATTGCATATTCTTGATAAAGTAAATAGATCGCTCAGAAAGCCCAAAAGGTTATCAACAGCTGCTCTGACGAGACTACAAAATCATTCTTGGTCAGGCAATGTGCGGGATCTTGAGAATGTAATCGAACGTTCAGCAAGATTAGCAAGGCAAGAAGTTCTTGATGCGGATGATTTGATGATTTCCGAGCCAGTGACTTACGCAGATCCTTTGGCTGCACTACCCGAGCCGAGCAAAAACTTTTCGCTGGAGCAATATATATCTAGTGCTCGCAAGCAGCTGGTTCTACGTGCAGTAGAGTTGGCTAATGGAAATCAGAGCGAAGCAGGAAGACTGTTAGGAATTAGCCCGCAGGCGATTCATAAATTCTTAAGAAAAATAGAATAATTTCAACCAGGGTTGATAATATTTCAACCTTAGTTTAAGATGAATGACGATTACACCTGCACTCGAAGTAACATAGTTTGCTGAAATAACAACACTTATCTAAAACATTACAAAATGGCATGCCGCTTGCCTCTTTATAGGGTTAAAGATGTAACCGTTAACAAAAAAGGAGGCAAGCAATGGCAGAGTTTAAAGTCAACAATATCATCGATGGCGATACATTTGAGGTATATCCTCAATGGAGATGGAATGGGCAATCTGGTTCGCGTGTTAGACCCACAGGATATGATGCTCCGGAGCTTAACACAATCGGCGGACAAAAAGCCAAGGAGAAGCTATCAAGGCTAATATTTGGCAATAAGGTAGAGCTAGGGTCCGCACATAGGGTAGACCGTGGCCGGATCGTATGTGATATATACTTTAACGGAAAAAATCTTGCAGGTTACTTCCCTGAATATCAGTAAGCTTTTTACTTTTATTCCTTCTCTGGGTACCTGCAGATACAATGATTAGCACACATACATATTTGCTAAGTTAACAGGGAAAGAGCAGAGGTTTGGTACCTGTGAAGGATTTCTCGAAAGAAACGGATGCGAGAATCGTTATTGATGAATTGCTCCGGCAAGCCAAATGGGACCCTGCTGACCAGTCTCAGATTCTTACAGAAATTCCTGTGTATGGAAGAGGCGGAAAGGATGAGTCTGATATAGCCCGAGACAGCAAAGGTGATGACAGTGACGCCTTTACACAAACGCGCGACGGTGATTATGTCCCCTCAGGCAGGGCAGATTATGTGCTTCTCTCGCAGAGCGGGAAACCCCTTGCTGTGATTGAAGCGAAGCGAAAAGCTATTCACCCCTATGTAGCCAAGAATCAAGTGCTCCCCTATGCCAAGCAGCTTGGCGCGCCCTTTATCTTCCTTACCAATGGTGAATTGATATATTTCTGGGATTATACAAATGACGATGCACGTATCGTGAATTCCTTCTATTCGAGGCGCGATCTGGAACGCCTCGTTACAATGCGACAAGAGCATAAGCCTCTCGCGACAATAGAAATCCCGGACTACTACATTAAGCAGGGTGAGCAGCGTCAAGTGCGGCCCTATCAAAAGGCCACAATGAAGGCCCTTGATCAGGTGGTTGAGCTTGGCAAACGACGGTTCCTCATGCATCTTCCCACAGGCACCGGAAAAACTGACTTAATTTGCCTTTATCTCAAACGTTATTTTGAAGCTGGCAGAGCTGAGAGAGTACTGTTCCTAGTCGACAGAGAACAGCTTGCAAAACAGGCCATAGAGGCAATTCAAGACATTCTGGATCGCTATAGCAGCTATTGGCTAAAATCCGGAATGGCGAAACAGGAACAGCAGCTAACAGTTTGTCTTTTACAGACAATGATTGGCCGCTATGAAGAATACACAAGCGGCTATTTCGATGTCGTTATCGCCGATGAATGTCATCGATCAATCTACGGGACGTGGCAGACTGCTTTGACTCATTTCGATGCGCTTCACATCGGGCTTACGGCGACTCCTTCGGAATACATAGAACGAAATACCTTTAAATTTTATCAATGCAAAGAAGGCGAGCCGGATTTTACCTACCATATCACCGATGCGCTTAAAGACGAATATCTAATTCCGTATAAATTTGCCACAGGAATCACGCTCTTTTTGGCACAAGGCGCAGATCTTGATGAAGATCACTATGATCCGGGCGAGTTTGAAAGACGGTGGACTAATGAGGACAGCAATCGCAAGATGATGCATGAGTTTGATCGTCTTGCGTGGGAGAATTATAAAGAACTGGCTCCGGAACAAAAGATTGCTCCGGGGAAAGCAATCGTATTCGCCATTACCAAACATCATGCAGCCCGCTTAACCCAATACCTAAACGATCTACACCCCGAACAGAGAGGTCGTTATGCTGAAGTTATCACGTCAGATGTGCCTAATGCTGACGATCTCATACGCAAATTTAAATACGAAGATTATCCCCAAGTAGCCGTGAGCGTCGGTATGCTCGATACGGGCTTTGACTGTCGTGACGTTCTTCACCTTGTAATGTGCCGCCGTGTATTTAGCCCTATTCTATACCAGCAAATGCGAGGGCGCGGTACGAGAACTGCTCCTCATATAGGTAAGCAAAAATTCATAATCTACGATTTCTTTGGAAACCACACATACTTTAATGATAGCGATACGGATATTTTCACTGGCGTTGGGGGAGGCCACATTACAACTGGACCGCCGAAACCACCGAAGCCACCTCGAGATCTTATTGAACTCGGTCTTCAGGATGAGTGGCTCTATGCAGTTACCTACGTGGAAGTAGGTCTTGAAGGCGAACGCATAGATAAAAAGAAATACATTACGAATTGGGAACAGGCTATTCGTGAGGCAGCGAAAGGTGACAAGATAATTCAAAAAATAAAAGATGGAATTGAGCTAACCGAAAACGAAGAGGGGAAACTCGCACAACGCCTAAACTCACCAAAGATGTATTACAATGAGGACAATCTCCGCCGTGCATACCGGAAACCGGGCGGTACACTGATCGACTTTATTAAAGCCGCACTCGGTAGCTTTAAGTTAAAAAGCAACGACGAGGAATTAACGGGAAATTTCCAGGCCTGGCTAGTAACGAAAAATCTAACCCCTGAACAGGCTCAATACCTGACGATTTTGAAAAATCGAGGCATTGTAAAAGGAAAAATCGAGATAAATGATCTTTTCGAGCCCCCCCTCTCAATCCTCAATGCTGCCGGACTCGGTGTAGAACTCTTCGGTGAGGTGGGATTAAAAGAAATAATTACCGACATTAATGAATCCGTTTTTATTCAGAAGGTTGCGTAGGAGCTTGGAATGAACGCAGAAATCCGCAGAAAGCTGAGACGAATAACTGATATCCTCTGGGCCGGTGGTGTCACTAATCCTGTCACATATATCGAACAGTTATCATATCTAATCTATCTGAAGTTGCTTGATGAAGAAGAATCCCAGCGCGAATTACAAATCCGCATGACGGGCGCAGATAGAAACGGAAATAGCAGGCTTCTGTTTCCCAAGCAGGCGGAACGTTATCGATGGAAAATATGGCGATTTAAAAGCGGGGTTGACCTCCGTGATTTTCTGCGCGATGAAGTCTTTTCATACATGGCATCGCTTCATAAAGAGGAGCCGCAAGTTGCAGAGTACTTTCGAGATGCTGTATTAGAAATTGTTGATCCGAACGTCCTCAAGCAGGTCATAGATGAGATAGACTCTATAGAATTTCGAAAACTCGGTACCGACGTAAAGGGTGATATTTTTGAGTACTTCCTGACACACCTCGGACAGTCCGCACTTAATGGCCAATTCCGCACTCCACGGCAGATTCGTACAATGATGGTTGAAATGGTGAACCCGGATTTAGGTGACACAATCTATGACCCTGCATGCGGGACAGCAGGATTTCTCATCGATGCCATTGAGTACATTCTTGCGAAATATTCAGCCGAACCAGGCGAGGTACCAATCTATGGCGAGGAATGGCTGGAAAAAAGGAATCAAACAATTGAAGAAGCAAAAAAGGACATTCCAAATCTACAAACATACCGCAAGGGTTCGGGGGAAGAGATTCCCGATTGGGGACTATTAGAAAACTCAATTTATGGAATCGATGTATCGCGCCAGCTCATGCGCATTTCGATGATGAACCTCGTGTTACACGGCATCCAAAAAGCCCATGTTAAGCGCGCGAATACTCTGTCTGAGCTGGGGGGCATGACCGAAGATGATCTCCATAGAAAATACAAGGTAATTCTTTCAAATCCACCTTTTGCCGGAGTATTGCCTAAAGAATCTATACGAAAAGACCTACCCACAAACTCGAAGAAAAGCGAGCTGCTTTTCCTTGGTGTTATGATGAAGGCACTTGCCCCTGGTGGCAGGTGTGCCGTTGTGGTTCCTGAGGGCCTCCTTTTTGGATCAAGCAGAGCCCATGTTGACCTCAGGCGAAAGCTTATCGAAGAGTATAACCTTCATGCAGTAATTTCTTTGCCCGCAGGCGTTTTCAAGCCCTATGCAGGCGTGAAAACCGGAGTGTTGGTTTTCAGTAAGCCCTTCAATGGTGAAAACAGGAAAAAGAAAAGAGATAGCAAAGTCTGGTTTTATGAAGTCCGAAACGACGGCTTTGATCCGGACAAAATAGCCGGTGGCGTGAGGCCTGAAACACCTGAAAAAAACGATATACCGGACATGCTCCAAAATTGGAGAATTTACAGGGAAGCAAGCTTCAAGAATCCGCCTGGTGATGAAGCAAATTCTGTTCTCGAGCCAGGCAGTAAAGATCCTCGATGCTGGTGGGGAACGATTAAAACCATCGCCGAGAATGAATACAACTTGGTCGCCAGGCACTATAAGCCGCAGATCGCCGAAAACGTTCCAGATGAAGATCCTGCTCAGCTTATTCATGAAGCGTTGGAAATTGAACAAGAAATTGCAACCGGCCTTGAGAAGCTGTTGAAGGAAGTGGGGGCGATGGAATGAAGTGGCTTAATCCCCAGATAAAGCAAGTTGCTGAGGTCACCAGTGGATTCGGATTTCCACGGGAATACCAAGGGAACCTGAATGAGGAATACCCTTTTTTCAAGGTAGGTGACATGAATCTACCAGGAAATGAAAGATGCATGATTGAGGTCACTAATACCATTTCCGCGGAGATCCTCAAGAAGATCAAAGCTAAGGCATTTCCTAAAGGGACTATAGTTTTTCCGAAGATCGGTGCAGCCATTGCCACGAATAAAAAGCGCATGCTTGTCAAACCTTCTGTTGTTGACAACAACGTGATGGGGCTGATTCCAAGCCAGTACATTGACGAATGGTACCTTTACTATTGGATGCAACAGTTTGACCTCAGAAGCGTGTCGAATATTGGTCCAGTGCCTTCGATGCGAAAAACGGAGTTTGAAAAAATCTCCATCCCACTACCTCCTCTATCTGAGCAACGGAGAATTGTGGAAATTCTCGATCAAGCTGATGCGCTGCGTAAGAAGTGCGCCGAGGCCGCCGCTAAGGCCGCCCGCATCCTTCCTGCACTGTTCTATAAAATGTTTGGCGACCCGGGCAAGAATCCAAAGGGGCTTATAAAGAAGAAACTAGGGGACTTAATAAAAGTCAAAAGCGGTTCGTTCCTTCCCGCCAAGATTATGGATTCCGAAGGCCAGTATCCAGTTTACGGTGGCAATGGCATCAATGGCTATCACTCGGAATACATGTTTAAGAATTCCGTAGTTGTACTTGGGCGTGTGGGAGCTTACTGTGGTGTCGTCTATTTTACTGAGCCGAAGTGTTGGGTCACTGATAACGCCCTGTATGTTTCCGAACATTCCGATGATTTACATCCTAGATACCTAGCCGAAGCCCTTCGTATGGCCAATCTAAACCAGTATGCAGGGCGTGCTGGACAGCCGCTCATTTCGGGGAGTAGAATTTACCCTATCGAGATTTTGGTGCCCCCGTCCTTTAAACAGCAACAATTCGCCAGCCAGATTCAGAAGCTTCAAGAATTTAAGGATGCGCGTCGCCAATCAGGGAATAGGATAGAGCGCTTGTTCAGTGTCTTGCTTCATCGTGCCTTTACCGACAATCTTACGGCCAAATGGAGAGAAGCTCATATGAAAGAATTGCTAGCAGAGATGGAGGAACAAGCGAGACACTTAGGGTCTTCTCATTAGCATGAACTAACTGCGAGGTTTATCATGATCTCAGGTCTTAGAATCGGGAATTTTAAGGCATTTTCAGATACACAGCATATTCCCATCCGGCCTTTAACTCTCATTTTCGGCCCAAACAGCTCAGGAAAGTCAAGTTTGATTCATAGTCTCATTTTGGCTCACCATGGTATGAAAAAAGGAGATCTGGATGTGCATCGTACTGAAATTGGGGGTGATTCTGTCGACCTTGGTGGGTTTAAACAATATATCTTCAATCGAGATGCTGATCGACAGGTTGATTGGGCAATAGAACTCAATACGAATAAATTAGAAGGACGTTTGGGTGAGATATTTAAACCAGCAAAAAAAATTCTAATAGGCGTTACTATAGGTTTAGGTTTTGACATAGAGGTTCCAGATGATAGTGATTTGTTTGAGACTAATATAGATGAGGTGTTTAATACAGTTGAACAAGCTAAAAAGATAGGGGAAGAAGTACCAGATTCATTGGTTCAATTATCAGAAAGATTGAAAAAATTTAGATATCAGTCTTTAAAGTTGAAAGATATTATCACTAAGAAGCCTCGGATAAATACCTATCGAGTTGATGCTGATGGATTGCCTCTTTTAAAAATGAGCATCAGAAAAGGCGGCTTCATGCGTCTGGATACGGTCAATAACGAACATCCAGTGTTGAATTCTTTAATAAAAGCCATCTTTGAATCATCAACAACCACAGATAAAATAACTGAGGAAGATTTTGATGTGCTGAACAATGCGATTTCAGAATTGGTATCAAAGATCACTATTGACATCCCCAAATTTCTGCCGCATGCAATCAGAAAAGATGATCAAAGTATTTCTAAAGAGGCTAATGTCCTATTAGCTATCAGCAAAAGTCGCAGAAAAGAAAACTTACTCTCAGCCTTAAATATTTTCTTCCCCAGGATCGTTGATGAAATCATCGGAGGTCTTACGGAAATCGCAGAAAAACAGTTAAATCGTTTTCGGTATTTAGGTCCATTACGGTCTTATCCACCCCGACATCTTGCTTTTGCACAGTATCATGATCCGAATTGGCTTGCGGGTGGTGGGTATGCTTGGGATGAAATAGGCAAACAACCTGATCTTAAGGACAAGATCAATCAATGGCTTGGTAATCCTGAAAAATTGAGTACGAATTATGAACTGATAGCTCACCACTTACTAACTTTAGACGATTTAAAAGAAATCTATTCCAAGAGAGTTAGCGACATTGAAGATGCATATATAGAGGATATGCAATCAGATGATTTTGTACATGATATTAATTACTTATTTGAAACAATTTACGATATACCAAAAAATTTAAAAACTGTAGAACAAAACCTAACGGAAATTAAGGAATTAGTTTTGAGGGACAAGAGAACCGAAACAACTGTTAGTCATCGAGATGTAGGTATAGGCATTTCCCAGGTCTTGCCTGTACTCGCCAGTGCTTATGCCAATAAAGATAGTATTATTGCAATAGAACAACCTGAAATCCACCTGCATCCAGGACTTCAAGCAGAGCTAGGCGATGTTTTCATCGAGTCAGCCCTTGGCGAAAATAAAAATACCTTCATCATTGAAACCCATAGTGAGCATATAATCCTACGTTTATTACGTCGGATAAGAGAAACCTTTGAGGGCGAGCTTGAAGATGGCTTATGCCCGATAGCTCCTTCTGATATTGCAGTGGTATATGCCCAGCCAACACCAAAAGGAGCTGTCCTAAAAGAACTTCGTGTCACTGAAGAAGGTGAGTTTAGCGATAAATGGCCTGAAGGATTCTTTCCTGAGCGAGCAAAGGAGTTATTCTAACCATGGTTTATGAGTATGCGCTTGAGCCGGACCTTGTCGCAACTTGGTGTAACCGCTTGGATTTCCGATATTTTGTGACAAAGTTTGGCCTAGGCGAGGGCCGTATGGTCTCTCGCTATCCTAAACCTTGGAAGAGACTCGTTTGGGAAGCTTTCAAAAGCGGAGATGATATGGATCGCAAGCGCATTGAGGAAATTATCATCCGGATAGCAGAGAGAATGATTATCCGGCGAGATTATCATTGGGATCAAGAAAAACCTTGGCTTATCAACGCGGAAAATGAGCATCAGAGATGCCCTTTCCATGCTGTTCTTGCCCGAACAAATCCAAATAAACATCATTATGTTCTCATTGCCGACGATTTAGGAGAGGAAAGCTCGACTTTGTGGGTGGTTCAACGAGGTTTAACTGTTCAACGAAAAGCCGTAGATATGGCAGCAGCTGTGTATCCGATGCTATCTAACTGCACTACATTAATCCTGATCGATCCTCATTTTGGACCTGAGAATGTACGCCACCGACTCCCCCTTAAGGAATTTTTTAAAGCCCTTTTTCATAATCGCAAAACTCTATTGCCCACCCGTGTGGAAGTGCAAACATCTGTTAAATCTGAATCTGGCTTCTTTCGGAGAACTTGTGAAGAATGCATGCCTGCCATTTTACCTAAGGGATTAACAGTCCGATTTATTCGCTGGAAAGAGAGGTCGGATGGTGAAAAACTCCATAACCGTTATGTGCTTACAGACATAGGCGGTGTAAACTTCAACATTGGGCTTGATGAAGGCAAGAAAGGAGAAACGGATGATGTGCTTCTTCTAAGCAGAAAACAATATGAGATGCGATGGTCGCAGTATGCCAGCGACAATACCGCCTTCGACTTAGTAGACTATGTGGATATTGAGGGTCAGTGTGAGTTTTGATTAAAGATCTCTCTCATGTATATTGACAGGGATCAGAAAATACCCCAAATCCAGGGATGTAAAATGGGACCATGAAGGAGTTCAGGCACACCTCACCTTCCTGCTTATGACAGAAGAAGCGCTATATACCATTAACCACTTATTATA
>Ga0315546_1001037_pt1 | contig 18390 bp, 20 predicted proteins | sample SalMarSW160170MG_FD_203833 | JGI IMG/M metagenome (GOLD analysis project Ga0315546, IMG submission 203833) | Salt marsh sediment microbial communities from the Plum Island Ecosystem LTER, Massachusetts, United States - Salt Marsh Sediment SW1601-170 ... | reverse complement strand
AGCGTGACCTCATCGTCCTTCAAAACTATATCCTTGACCATTCCCAGCTCAACTAGCGTGCGGTTGATCTCCGGGTGCATCACCTGTCCTATTGCTTGATGCACATCTTCCTCCGAAATATTCCTAGTCATTATGCCTCCTCTGTTTGTGTTTGGAAGTAAATCCATCCGCCGGCTTGAATTGCCGCCTCGGAGTCTATCTACCTTTTGACACATGGTTACCTGATTACGGCGAGAATATCGCTTCTCGAGATGATTAAATACTTTCTATCTTCGACTTCAATCTCATCGCCGGTAAATTTGGCGTAAACTACTGTATCCCCCACTTTAATTTTCTCAGCAAGCTCCTCATCCGTTCCAACCTCCACAACCTTGCCTCTTCTTGGTTTCTCCTTGGCTGTGTCGGGAAGGATTATACCTGATTTACTTTTGCTTTCTGCAACTTCTTCCGGTTCAATTAGGTCGAACTTGGGATATTCCAAAGAAAGCTGACGATCCCCATTGATGTCAGGCTCTAGGATACTGCTATCAAGGCCTATCTTTCGAGCTATGAAGCAAGTGTTTCTGACTGTCCCCGAATCGAGGTTCAGAATCGAGTGCCCGGGCTGAATATCCATCGTTTCAATAACCTTCCCAATCAAATAAGAGTAATACCCCAGCGAAATCACATTCATAAAAGTAGGCCTCAGTTAGCCCCACCTCTACCTTTGACCTTGGTGAGAGCAAAATACAGCTCTAGCCAAGCATCGCCAGAAACTCATCAGCGTACTTACCGTTCCTTGCGCCCTCAAATATCTCACCTTTTTTTACCATTTCCAATGCCAGGTACTCGCTGGCGGCCATCCCCGCAGAAGCTCCTTCTGAAGCGGAAGTGATAAGATGTCGATGGCCAGGAGTGATTTCACCGCAAGCGAATATTCCCTCCTTATTGGTTCTCATTTGACTATCGACCTTCATAAATTTTCCCTCCATCTCGATCCCCACTTCCTGTGCCAGTTTAGTATTCGGCTCTGTTCCTACACAGATGATTACCCAGTCGATTGCTACCTCCTTTTGCTCACCGGTTTTATTGTTTGTCACCACTGCTGCCTCGACATTATCGCCGCCTTTTATTTCCTTGACCTCCGTGTTGTACCAAATCTTGACGCTTTCGTTTTGTAACCTTTTAATCATGGTGGGGTAAGCCCGCAACGACCCTCTTCGATGAACTAGGATAACTTCGTTAGCTGCGCTCTTAGCTACCAGTGCACTTTTTGCTGTGCTATTCCCACCACCTACCACCAAAACCTTTTTCCCTGAGAATTGGTTATAATCTCGCTTGGCATAATATGATACACCATTGCCGACAAACTTTTCCTCTCCAGGAACACCAAGCTTCTGCATGGTACTGCCTGTGGCCAGGATAATAGCTTTAGCCTGGTATTGATTTTCCTCGGTGGTTACAACAAGGTTCTTGGAGTCAAGGCTTAGTGCTTTCTCCTGCCTCAGTTCTGCTCCCATGCCGTTAGGAGGGGGTGAGGTCACTTGCTTCGCCATGTAGCTCATGAGCATTTCACCGTCGGCGGGTGAGAAGCCTGGATAGTTACTCACAGAGTAAGCGATAGCGCCCTGTCCCCCCACCCAGTTAGCCTCTAGAACTAGAGTGCTCCAACCATCAATCTGGGTGAAAATCCCTGCTGATAATCCGGCAGGGCCAGCTCCAACGATGATTACGTCTCTTTCTACCATGGTATACCTCCTTCTATTAGTAGGTGCATAACATATGCATCAGCTTAAAGCATGCTAATCGCGTCCATAGGGCAAGAATCAACGCATATGCCACAATCCTGACAAAAGCCCGGAATGGGATAGGGCAAATCGTATGGCTCTTCTTGCTTCCAGAGTTTATCGGGACATTCAAGAACAGCGACACAGACTCCTTTGTCACATCTCTCGGGGTGGCACTTCCCATAGTCCACTGCGACCTTTAATTTCGGCTCCAACATCTTTTTTTACCTAGCTAGAGCAATGCCTCCACCTTAGGCCGAATCACCTTTTCTCTTCCTTGCATTTATGGCAATAACCCTCCAAATATAGCTCGACCTTGGTGACAGAAAAGTTATTTTTACGTTGCACCTCTGCTACCAATTTGCGAATCAGAGGACTCTCAAACTCGATCACTTTCCCACAGGATTCACATACCAGATGCTGATGTTCTCCTAAGCGCTTCATCTCATAGTAACAGCGCGCCTGCCCCAGATGCCTTTCGTTTATCAGGCCTCGTTCCTTGAATAGGTGAAGATTGCGGTAAACTGTGGCAAGGCTGATGCAGTCATCCCTCTCACTGGCCCGGCGATACAATTCCTTAGCGTCTAGATGCCTTTCGGCCTCTTGCATAATGCTCAGGAGAAGCCTTCTCTGTGATGTATCAGGCTGGGTCGTAACGCGTTTGTTGCGATTGATTTTCATTCTCATCCAATTATACAAGAAGAATCCTACTTTTGTCAAAGTGAGAACCGCACATCATTGACAACTGCATTCCCTTGAAACTGTGCACAAATGTTGCACTAATACCACTGAAGATGAGCTAACCTCTGATCTGAGTAAGAAAGGGGGGGCACTAAGCCATTTCAGTTTTGAAGCTTATAGCCTGCCTTCATCAAAATATTTCTTACACAGAGGGCAGCGGGTGAATCTCGGGGCAAGTCGAGTAGAGATCTTCCTTCCAGATTATATTGTCTTACATCGGGATCGTAGTTTATTTTCCCTAGATAAGTTTCTCCTGCGCTTCGTAGAAATTCTTCCGTTTTCTCGGTAAATCTGTGGTTACCTATCAGGTAGAGATGATTGTAGCTAACCTTAACTTCCCTGATAATATCTCTGACCCTTTCTATATGTTTTGTGGATTTCTCGGAGGGATCCAGAATTACAAATAAGTCATCTATATCCACCACCACCTTGCGATTAAAATGCTCCAATCCCGCAGGCGAGTCTACTAGCACCTCTTGATAATCTTTAACTAGAGTGGGAATGAAGTCTTTGAGCACTGCATCTGGAGCACAATAACAACCCACGGCAAACTTTGTTCCTAGAGCAATAAAGTCAAATTCTTTCCCTTTGTACAGGACAGATTGCATCGCATCCGATGAGAGATTATAGCCTGTGCGGCCTGCCCCTTTATTTTCCTCTATGACATCGTAAAGCGCAGATGAAATGGTTTTTCCCCCATTTTCGCTCAAATCTACTCCTACCATGTCAGCCAAACTTTCATCGGGATCGAGGTCTATCAGCAGCTTGGGGGAATTCAAATACTTGCTAGCTAAAGCCACAAAAGTCGACTTCCCTGTTCCCCCTCTCCCTGTAGAGACAATTACTTTGCCCATAGCCAAATTAAGACCTAATTTGATAACCTGCCTTTGCTAAAACCCTTCTTACAGACAAACAAGCAGATGAATCTTCTGGCAGCTCCAGCAAGGATTTACCCTCCAGATTGTACTGCTCCAAACGAGGGTCGTAGTCTATTTTGCCCAAATAGATTTCACCTGTGTTCTGCAGATATTCCTCTGCTTCTTCGTCGCACTCGTGGTTTGCCACCAGGTAAAAGTGACCGTATCTAATTCCTACCTGTTTGATAATCTCTTTGAGTCTCCCTATGTGTTTCAAAGATTTGTCGGACGGGTCACATAAGACAAAAAGGTCGTTTATTTCTGATACTATATTCCGATTCAAATGCTCTACGCCGGCTGGAGAGTCTACTACTAGGTTAGTATAGTTCTTGGCTAGGCCGGGGATTGCCCTCCTAAGTATGTCGTCCGGAGCGCAAAGACAGCCTTCGGTAAATTTTGTTCCCAGGCTGATAAGGTCCATTTTCTTTCCTTCGTACAAACAATCGCTCCATAGCAAAGATTCCATTTGGTCATGTGTTGTAATCGTGGGGCTTATGTTCCTTTTTCTTTTTTCAACAACATCATAAAGCGCTTCGCAAACAGTCCTTTTCCCTTCCTTACGAAAGTCAAACCCAAGCATGTCGGCGAGGCTAAGGTCAGGGTCAAGGTCAACAAGCAATGTTGGGGGTTTCAAGTATCTGCTTATCAGAGCAGTAAAAGATGATTTCCCTGCTCCCCCTCTTCCCGTGGCAACAATTTTCCTGCCCATTATGCAACTTTCCGTGATGCCTCATCATAGTTGAATTACTAGTCCTGCTCCACACTCCGAGGCTTTGCTTGGGAACAAATCTAATATCTGCCTCTTATATTGGGTGCAGTGGCAGGGGTAGATTAGGGATAGGCTCTCGAAAAGCTTAAAGTCCTGGAATCCGTGGAAGCCGCCAGCGATGCCATAGACCTTTCCAAACTTCGAGGCGGCGCTTAGAATATTCCTCATGGCTGGATGAGCACATCCTGTTACTACAAATATCCCTTTATCCGTCTTAAGTGCTAAAGACTGCTCTATCGCTTCTAGTTCGCCAGTGGAAAAGATATCAGCACAAATCTCCATCGCATCTTCAACAATAGTTACCTTTCTCCCTGGGAGCACTCCTCTGAATGAACTGGGGAGAAAAAGATGGGCGCTTCCATTTATTTTCAGAATCTGGGAAAGTCCTCCAGTATGATCTCCGTGAGCATGTGAGATCACAATAATCTCTATGCTCGTTGGGTCTATATTGAGTTCTTTCATATTATGTAGCAGTGTGGGGCTGTCAGCACCAGTATCAAATAAAACTGGTGGCACCTCATGACTTTCAATAAAGGCAGAGAAACCCCATCCTGCCCTTAACCCCGCCCTTTTTACTTCATTGTCATAAACAATCGTAATTTTCATTCTTCATCCCTATCACCTTTCTAAGTTTGCCAATGGTGACTAGCTGCTCGATATATCGTGGCAGCTGTGGGTTGGCCCTTCCCAGGCTGCATAAACACATTTTGTGATGGCTGCTTAGCCGTGATGCTAATGGAATTTAGAACTGGAGTTCAACCCCAGCAACAGCTAATTCCTCATCTGTAACCGACTTTAAGGGGATAGGAGCATTTACATCCATGCCTGGTTCGTTTTTGAAGATGTCACCAAGCTCTCTATTCAACATGAAAATTAGCCGGGCAAGTGGCAAGTCCATTGAACAAACGTCTTCACACTGGCCGCAATTTACGCAGGAATCCATGACATGGACACTCCTTATCATAGGGAACATAATATCAGGTGGGATTTCTCCGGGAGCTACGATTCCCCTATCTGCCTCAAGAATACAGTCTTTACAGTAGCATATGGGGCAGGCATCCCGACAGCCATAGCACTTGATGCAGCGGCTAAACTCCCCACGCCAGTAGCTGAATTTCTCCTCAGTGCTCATTTCCCTTAAGCTGGCAAAATCCTTCTCTTGCCATTTCTTAGCCAGTAAAATTTCTTCTTCATCCCTTTTCTTTCGACTTTCTATCGCCCCGCTATCGGGCTTTTCCACTTTGATATATCCAGCTTCAATGGCTTTCTGGATGAAATCAGCCCCCTTTTCAGAACAGACCTCGAGGAAAGTCGCTTTCTTGCCATCTGTTCCCCATTTGCCACAGGCTATATCTGCCATGATCGGTATGTTGATGTCGCACCTGCGGCAGTTCTCCCTTCTTCCATACCCTTTTTGCTCAAGCTCGTCCAAGTCCTTCTGTTTCTCAGTCCCGTCCTTTAACGTGATAGTTAATTTGTCCTCTTCTAAATCCTCCCGGATGATATCAGCGGGGTTCACCTCAAATTCCTCGTGAAACATCTGCTTTGCAGTCGCCGAGGGCAGTGTGCCGGTGCAGTTAAGACCAATAAGAGTTAGATTATCCATGTTGATCTGAGCTCTTTTGGCCAGCTCAATAATGGCTCTGGCATCACAGGGCTTGCATACTACAGCTATTTTCATATCGAAAGCGCCATTCAGGTACTCCTTGAGAAATCTGGCGATATTAGGCGAAACACAATGCAGCGACCCTGCCGTCTCTATCACTGCCTCGGGGTCAGTTATCAGCATAGGGACGCCATCATACCTATTGCCGTCCCTGGCCTTTATCGCCAGAACGGCATCCACCATTTTGCTCTCCAGGGCAAATTTAAGCAGAGAGGTCACTGCACCTCCATGTTCAGACCTTTTAAGGATTTCATCATCAGAAGACCGTGCAAGATACATATCTCCCTTCATTACATTACCTCCCTTGATAATTGCTCTTTAATTCTCCTAGCCTCGACACTTTCCAGAACTCTATACATAACTCGTTTCCAGTCCTATCTCGGTTTATCGCTTTACCTTTAGTCTGGCAGCACAGACTTTAGTTTCGGCGCACTTAGCGCTGGGGTCTAAGACTGAAATTGTCAGCACATTGGCGAGAGATTCAGAAAAGTGGAAGGGAACAAACAATAGCCCTGAAGGCACTTCATCGGTCACCTTGGCTTCGGCTTCAATGCTGCCCCTCCTTGTCTCCAGAGTAACCATATCCTTGTTTTGAATACCTACCTTGCTGGCATCTTCAAGGTTGACCTCAACAAAGCCATGCTGAACCTCATCCGCCAGCTTTGGCGTTCTCCGGCTCATTGCGCCTGTATGATAATGAAACATGCTTCTCCCCGTGGTCATAACGTAGGGATACTCGTCATCAGGTAATTCCGCCGGAGGCTTAAACTCCACAGCCTGAAAGTGTCCTAGACCATCAGGGGTATTAAACTTCTGCAAAAACATAGTGGGAGTGCCTGGGTGGTCTTCCGAAGGACAAGGCCAGTGAATTCCTCCTACCGTGTGGCTTAATCGATCGTAGGTGATCCCCTTATATTGGGGAACACAGCTTCTTATTTCTTCAAATATCTCTTCGCTTGAAGAAAAATTAAATTTGTCCTTGTAGCCCATTTTTTCCGCCAGCCTGCATATAATCCACCAATCAGGCTTGGCCTCGCCAGGCGGGTCGACGACCTTGTTTACTTTTTGTACTCGTCTGTCTATCCAAGTATGGGTAGCTTCCCTCTCCACCCAGGTAGCCGCTGGCAATACCACATGGGCCAGCTTACTTATCTCAGTGGGGAATATATCCTGGACTACGAGGAAGTTAGCCTTTTCTAAAGCTTTCTTCACGTTATTAACATCGGGGACTGCCATCATCGGATCTCCGCCGACGACATAGAGGTAAGGGCACTTATACAGCATATCTATATAGGTAACCCCTGGCTTGGTAGGCAGGTTATTCACCCCCCACGCCTCTTCAAAGAATTTCGCCGTCTCCTCGCCAACACGTTTAAATCCGGGGTAGAAGACACATAGGCAGCCCATATCACCACTCCCCTCACCGTTTATCTGCCCTCTCATTGAGTTTATCCCACTCCCCGGCTTACCAGCATGGCCGCAGAGAAGAGCCAGGTTGGCATGATTCCTAACATTGTCGGTGCCAACATAATGCTGGGATATACCCTGGTCATAGAGAATGCATCCCCTTTCTGCCTTAGCATAGGTAATCGCCGCCTCCTTAATCTTTTCCAGTGGCACCCCAGTTATTTCCTCTGCCTGTTTCAGGTCTACCTTGGAGAGGAAACTGCGCAATTCATCAATCCCGGCTGTCCTTGATGCAATGAACTCTTTATCCTCCAGTCCCTCAGCCAAGATGATGCTCATCATGGCATTTATCAGAGCAGCATCTGTGCCTGACCTTAATTGCAGATGTATATCAGCCAGATGTCTTGCCGTGGCAGTTTTCCTGGGGTCAGTGTAGATAACTTTAGCCCCCTTGGCTTTAGCTCGGACTACCCTTCGGGCTATCAGGGGAAAGGTCTCCGTAATGTTAACACCGGCGAGGAAGATGCAGTCAGCAAACTCAATTTCAGGCTGGGATGTCTGCATTGCCCCTGAGCCCATGGCAGGAATTAGAGCCGCTGCTGCTGGAGAGTGACATAATCTGCCGCAATACTCCACATTATTAGTACCCATCACCAAGCGTGTAAACTTCTGCATCACATAAGCATCTTCATTACTATTCCGACACGAAGCGATGAAGCCAAAATCCTCTGGACTGGCTTCCTTCAGCTTGGAGGATATTAAGTCAAGAGCTTCGTCCCAGGATGTCTCCCTAAGTGTGCCATTCTTTCTCACTAGAGGCATTTCCAGCCTGTCTGCACTATAGAGAAACCAATAGGCATTCTTACCTTTAGGGCAATTAGCCCCCTGGTTTACCGGGTGCTCTTTCCAAGGTTCCTGTCCGATTATCTTGCCGTCTTTGACGACCAAGTCCATGCCACAGCCGCAACTGCAATAGGGACATATTGTTGATACATATTGAATGCTCATTCCTGCCTCCTTCTAAGCGGACTCGGACCAAGATTTCTTACAGTCTCGGTAAAATTGCTCATAGTATCAGCCATTTTTTTCCCCTCAGAGGCTCCAATCCATTGCAGCCTCAGCCTATCGCTACTAATTCCTATAGCCTTGAGAAAAGGCTTCAAGCCGGCGACCCTTCTTCTAGCGGATAAGTTGCCTTTTATGTAGTGGCAGTCTCCTGGATGGCAACCACCTACGAGAACGCCATCTGCGCCCAGGGCAAAGGCTTTCAGAATTAGAAAATCGCTGACTCTCCCTGAACACATCACCCTTATCGTCCTCACATTCGGCGGATATTGCATCCGTGAGGTACCCGCCAGGTCAGCAGCGGCATAGGAACACCAGTTGCAAAAGAAAGCAACTATCTTGGGCTCAAATTTATCCATTGATGCCTCCTTGATTGTTAATACGGCTCACCTGATAGAGTAGGCAGCATGTGGTACAATACAAATATAAAACAATCAGGCTTAACACCGGAGGGGCATTATACCCCGTAGGGGTATAAATGTCAAAGTAGCCTCATTTCTCGGGAGGATATAATGGTTGAAGAAACGATATCAAAAGAAGTTCTGTTGAACCGGTTGAAGAGACTTGAGGGGCAAGTTCGTGGTGTTGAGAAGATGATTGAGGATGGGCGTGATTGTGAGAGCATTGTTACTCAATTGGGGGCAGTTCGCTCGGCTATTGAAGGTGTTGGGGCGCTTATGCTCAGAAATTATATGAAGATTTGTTTTGACAACAAAGCACCCGAATGTGCTGATATTGAGTCTCTGGAGCGCGCTATTGCTGTCTGGAGTCGGGTACACATTGGGGATAAAACTTAGGGATGAAAAGTAGGGTTACGAATCAGGTTAGCACTACACTATAAACAGCAATAATGGCTGCAAGAGCTCTTTTTTCCGCTGGAAATGGTTGAGTCTAAGATTCGTGTTTTTGACTTTTTGGCCTCAGATTATGATGCCTGGTTTGAGAAAGAAGGAAGATTGATATTTGCTTCAGAGGTTGAGGCTTTGAGGCAAGCTCTACCTTTACTACCTAAGCCTTGGATCGAAGTGGGGGTAGGCAGCGGTCGTTTTGCTCAGGCTTTAGGCGCAGATATTGGCTTAGACCCATCGAGTAAACTTCTAGAGATGGCTAGGTATAGAGGCGTAAGTGTGTTCTTAGCCAGGGGCGAGGAAATGCCATTTAAGGATGGTGTTTTTGGAACAATTTTCTTCGTTGTTACCTTATGTTTTGTTGATTCGCCAAGGAGAACTTTGGGCGAAGCTGCCCGTCTACTCAGAACTGGAGGGAAAGTGGTATTGGGCATGGTATTGAGGGAAAGCCCTTGGGGACAACTTTATCGCGGGGAAAAACAAAGGGGACATCGTTTCTACAGTCATGCTATGTTCTATGACTATGATGAAGTAGGTATGTTTTTAGGGCAAATTGGCTTCTCCATCGAGAAGGTTATCTCGACGTTGTTTCAGAGCCCTGGCGGAGTAAATCATATTGAACCACCGCGACAGGGTTTCTCTGCTGATGCTGGTTTCACCGTGATCTTGGCGGGTAAAACCACTGGCTAAGTTGGCAATCTATAGTAAAGTTACCGAGGCGGGCAAACGAGTATTATCTATCCTCGCGAGTCATGTTGTAGTTAAGCAATGAACTCCACTTGGCTTGTGAACTATGTGACTAATGATATAATTCGAGAAGCTGATAGCTTAATTAGTAAGGCTTGAGGGATGAGGAAAAGGCATAGCCTGGAATTTAAGCCCATCGGGATAATTCATTCTCTTTACAAGAATATGGGAGACGTCCCTCATCAAGGCTATAAAAGTGGGGAGATTTCTCAGGTAGAGGTATTTGGGGAGTTTGAAGAAGGCTTGAAAGACATTGAGGGATTTTCTCATATTATCGTTATTTACTGGTTTCATAAATCTCGGGGATACCATCTATTGGTTAAGACGCCCTGGGATGAGAGTTTACACGGTCTATTCACCACCAGATCATCACATAGACCTTGTCCCCTGGGCTTGACTATAGTAGAGCTATTAGCTAGGGAGAATAATGTCCTCAAAGTTAAGGGGCTGGACGCTATAGATGACACCCCTCTTTTAGATATCAAGCCCTATATTCCTTCAATAGACGAGAGGTCGGTTGTCAAACCTGGCTGGCTTGAAGGTAAGCTGGGAAAGGGAAGAAGCTGACAGCGACTTATGTCTCTATACTATTGGCCGTAGGGGCAGGTGCTGGTTTTACCAGCGGATTGCTGGGAGTTGGCGGTGGGTTCATCATGGTTCCGATCAGCTACTGGATTATCCAGGCTATGGATGTCTCTCCAGACATTGCTATAAGAATAGCCTTCGGGACAAGTTTGCTGGTGATTTTGCCTACAGCCATAAGTGGCACCTGGAGACATAATAAGAAGAAGGCAGTTCACTGGAAAACTGCCTTAATTCTAGGCCCATGTGCCTTAGTCGGGGGCTTGGTTGGAGCTACCCTGGCTGCTCACCTGCCTGGTGAAATACTGGAGATAGGCTTTGGGGGGCTGGTTCTGGCTATAGCAATATGGATGGGCTTGGGGATAATGCCCAAGTTGAGAAGAAGGGATGAAGGACCATGGGAAAATTTGGGGCTTGTGGCAGCTTGCGGTTTCCCTATAGGCATAGTAACCGGACTGACCGGGCTTGGTGGTGGGGCATTGATAGTCCCCATGCTGGTATTAGCACTAAATTTTCCTATGCATATTGCTGTGGGAACATCGGTGGCTTCAATAATATTTGCCAGCCTTGGTGGTATTGTCGGCTATATCGTAAATGGGCTGGGAGTGCCCGACCTCCTTCCCTATTCTATAGGCTACATAAATTTGCCCATATGGCTATGCTTGGCAGCTACCAGCATACCCCTGGCCCAACTTGGAGCCCGGGCAGCACATGCTCTGCCGGCGAAACGACTAAGATATATCTTCATTGCTTTTATGGTCTACGCAGGCTTGAGGATGATTGGCGTATTTTAACTGGGCACAGGGCTCTGAGCCCTGAATTGCACCCAAAATCGGTGACATTGCCGAACTTATTGGTCTACCACAGTAACCTACATATGGGTTTTAGAAACTCGAACCGGGCGGAGTAAAGGCAGCCGATGAGCAGCACCCCCAGAATTATCAGTATTGTGGCACCTACTGGTCTGAAATACTTCGCATAGCGGTCTCCCAGGCCTGAAGTCATAGCAATAGCAGCCGAGCCGAAGATAATGGCATCGTCAAGCATGAAAAAGAGAACATACAGCAGGATGTAGCCGTAGTATTGGAAAGTGGTGAGACTAGCCAGGGATAGAACATGAGTGTAAATCGCCGGAACTGCTGCTGAACAGACGAATTCGATAGAATTTACCGCAAAGGCTAGAGCTATAATTCCCGCTATCGTTCCGAGCGTTATGGGGGAAGACACAATCTTCTCTATTCTGGTCATCGTCTTTTTTCGAGATTCCGCGTCGGTAACTTCACAGACAATGGCGCCTTTTGTCTCTATGAATTCCCTTATTTGCAATATCCCTCCACCCAGAGCTACCAATCCAATCACAGTCGTCAGTGGCTTGATATAACCGATGAGCAGGAAAGCATTGAGCCACACTGTCATGAACAGAAAATACAGGACTCCTGAAGCCAGAACAAAAGAGCCGACAATCAGCCATATTCTTTTTCTATCTCTCAAGGTCGCTATCAAGGCTATAAGATAAACAAGTACCCACATAGCACAGGGGTTGAAGCCGTCCACAAGACCCAAAATTACCGCTAAAGCTGGAAGCGAATAATCAGCAGGTATAAATTTCCCTATGATGGGCAGTATGATTCCATCTCCAGGTTCTTCGCCTGCCGGCGGTGGGCAATCCCCTGCCAGACATTGTTGCAAAGCTTCCTCAATCGCTCTGCCCGTTGCTTCCTCGGATTCCCACCCACCAAACACTTGGTTTCCGAAGATTGTTATCGGAAAGCTTGGCTGGTCTTCTATTCCTAGCTCTGCAAGCTTCTCAGATAATCGGGCAGATCCTGCAGGTGTAGTGGCGTCGTAATCAATAATTCGAATTTGCGGATAGTTATTGGCTAACTTTTCATTAAATGGCTCTTGTTCATCACAGTGTGAACAGCCGGGGATATGGAAGAAATAGACCTCAAAACCTTCACCGGTACTTGACGTTCCCTGACTTGTGAATGCGATGACTATTCCCAAGATTATCAGGGATATAATCAAGTATCTTTTGAAGCGGTCCTGGAAGGTGTTTTTCAAAAAATTGGCCACCCGGTTGTACACCGACAAATGCCACCTCAAAATAGCCTCCCCTGTTCAGGATTTTCTATATGAAGTGCCCATGGTGTGCAGGTCGCCACTTGGGAAACTATGCTTTTAGCTGGAATCGCTATTTATCTCCTAACACCCAAATGTACATGGTGAGCAAGACACCACTTGGAGACTTATATTTTTACTGCTCATATTGCCAGCAATATCAGACACTATGACTGTGATTGTAACGTAACCGGACGTAGTTGGGGCAGTCCAGGTAATCATAGAACCGTCATCGGCAATCTCGGAAATCTCCCCGCCATCGCATGACCAGTTGTAGGACACTTCACCACTTGTGTCGGAAACAATGCACTCAATATCATACTTTTGTCCTTTCCCGACTTTATATCCCCAGGAGTATGTCAGCAGGTAGCAATGTTCCGCCGTGACTAGCAAGGCTTCGGTAACTGGTGGTTGCCCAGTCGCTACGATAGTGGACAGCATTCTCGTATCCGAGCTACCATGACCATCTTTAACCACAACTGTGACGTGGTAGATGCCAATTTCTTCGGGAGCAGTCCAGTTTACGACCGCTCCCATGCCAGAAATATCACCTCCAGTGGCTGACCACTCATAGCTTAGCTCGTCGCCATCGGAATCTGTAGCATTACACACCACCTGCAGACTACCTGAAGGAGTGGTCCACTCTGCATCGGCGACCAGGTTGTCAATACTTGGCGATATGTTGGCTCTCACTATGATGGTTACCTGTTTCATGACTTCGGCACTGCGTCCATCGGTCACCATGACTGTAACATCGTAGAAGCCTTCAGAGTCAGGAGCGGTCCAGTTTACAGACGCACCTATGCCAGAAATATTACCTCCACTAGCCGACCAGTTATAGCTTAGCTCGTCGCCGTCGTGGTCTGAAGCAGTACACATAATCTGGCAGATTCCCGAAGGAAAAACTCTCTCCGGCGCTTCCAGGCTGGTGATAGCGGGCCGATGGTTGGCCAGCATAGTGTCAAATAGGACCGCAAGCAGCACTGCTACCACTACAATTATAATTATTACTAGAAGTCTTTTTTTGTTCATTAGTTTCTCTCCTCTTGAGCCATCTTTCATTTAAGCCTGTATTCAGGCCATCGTATATATTACCATTCTTTTAACAGTGATGGAAAATACTGTTTGAATGACTTTTCAGGTATCTTCTGCATGAAGTGCCATGGTGTGCACATCGCCATCTGGAGAACAATACCTTAGCTAGAATCGCTATTTATCTCCTAATTTTATCCAAACTCGCATGGTGAACAATCCACCACTTCGAAAACTACGCTCTTTCTGACCCAATTACCTACGCCGTCAAACACTTTCACCGTGACTGTAACGTAATCGGATGTATCCGGGGCAGTCCAAGTGATAAGAGAACCTTCCCCGGAAACATTGCCGCCCGTGCATACCCATTCGTAAACCAGTTCGCTGAGTTCGTCGTCCGTGTCTGAAGTGACGCACTCAATATAGTATTCTTTTGTTTTCCCGACTTTGTACCCGGTGGTGGTTGTCTTTAGATATTTGGGTTCTATGGCAGTGACAATCAGGTCTTCAATAATGGGCGGAGGACCATTTGAAGTGATGAGAGTTAGAAATCCCATATCTTTGCCATCATGACCATCATCAACCACAACTGTGATGTCGTAAATACCAACTTCTTCGGGAGCAGTCCAGATAACTTCGTACCCCTTGCCCGAAATATCACCTCCAGTCGTTATCCACTCATAACTTAGCTCATCGCCATCAGGGTCTGAAGCAGTACACATCACTTGGAGACTGCCTAATGGAACGGTCCATTCTGCCTCAGCTTCCAGACTGGTGATAGTTGGTCGACGGTTGACTGCCGTCGTGCAAGATGAGGCCGATAGCAGCATTGCTGCCACTATAATTGCTAGACAGATTTTTATAAGGTTATGTTTCACGAAGCCTGTTTTGTTCAAGCCCATATCCAGTGAATCATATATATTACCACTCTTATAAGGGTGATGGAGATTATCGCTTGAGTAACTTTTCAGTCATCTTCTGTATTAAGTGCCCGTGATGTGCAGATCACTACTTAAAAGACTATTCTTGTAGCTAGAATCGCTCTCTATATCCCAATTCCATCTAAAAAAAACAGGTACAAGTCACCACTTGGAAAACTACGCTCTTTTTAATCCAATTACCTACGCCGTCAAAAACTTTCACCGTGACTGTAACGTAGGCGGATGTATTCGGGGCAGTCCAGGTAATCAAAGAGCCCTCCCCAGAAATATCGCCACCGTTGCATGACCACTCGTAAACCAGTCCGCCATTTGTATCTGAAGCGATGCATTCAATATAGTATTCTGCCGTTCTGAGGACCGTGTATTCGTACCCGGGAGTTATTTCTGTCAAATATATGTGCCCTTTGGCAGTAACAATCAGGTTTTCAATAGTGAGTGGAGGACCGAGTGCCACGCTGAGAGATACAGACCTTGTATCTTCCCAACCATGACCATCCCTAACTACAACTGTTATGTTGTACGTACCAACTTCTTGGGGAGCAGTCCAGTTTACAACTGCACCTGTTCCAGAAATATCACCTGCGGCGGCTGACCATTCATAAGTCATTTCATCTCCATCAGGATCGGAAGCAGTACACGTCACCCGTAAACTACCCCCAGGAGTAGTCCAGTCCGCATCGGCTATCAGTCCGGTAATGGTTGGCGCGTTATTGGTTCTCACTGTAATGGCTACATGGTCTATGACTTCGCCACCGCGGCCATCGGTCACCGCGACTGCAACAGTGTAGGAACCTTCAGATGTAGGAGCGACCCAGGTAACTGTATCTCCGTTGCCACTTAATTCGCCTGCGCTAGCCGACCAGTCATAACTCAGTTCATCGCCATCAGGATCTGAAGCGATACACGTCACCTGGAGACTACCCAAAGGAACGGTCCACTCTGCCTCAACTTCCAGGCTGGTGATAATTGGCAAATGGTTGGTTGGCGTCGTGCAAGATGAGGCCGAGAACAGCACCGCTGCCACCAAAATTGCTAGACAGATTTTTATTAGATTATTTTTCACGAAGCGTATTTTATTCAAGTCTTTATCTAGGAAATCATATATGTTACCACTTCCATTTTGGATTTGGTTGGAGCTTAGACTTTAGGATTTAGAATTTAACCCCAGAGATTGCCACGCACTGACAAATCGGCACTCGCAACGACGAAAAGGAAAGTACTCGGAATGACAACCTGAAGGTGCTGAGGGTTGCAAGTGGGCAGCCTCTAGAGATTGATGCATGTGCCCGCATTATTAAAGAAGAAAGCCTCGCCGAACGTGTGGGCTAGGATGGCAGATGCCGGTAAGCCTGTGCAGTGAGATACTCCCAGCCTTTGGACGCCAAAACTCAATAATTCAGTAATCGTTGAATCTATTCTTTCTGGTGACGCATTAATAAGGTGAGTGCCACCGATAACGGCATAAACTGAATCTACCCCAGTTAGCTTCTGGGCATGCCTTATGGTATTAATTATCCCTCGATGGGCACAGCCCAGGATAATGATCAACCCCTTTTGGGACTTAAGGAAAAGTGCCTGGTCGTCCCATAGTGGATCGGGTTTAAGTTCACCTTTCTCTTTAACATAAACAACAGGGTCAATCTTTTCGTATTCGGTAATCATGGGGATTTCGCCACTGGTAACGATATTCTGGCTGATCCACACTGGCTCCCTGGTTAAATTGAAGAACGCTCCCAAGGTTTCCGCTGCTTCTTTGGGGAAAGGCACCCCAGCGTATTTCTCTGCTTCTTCAGGCTGCTTAACATACTTAGTTGCCCATATATCAGGGTGGGCAATTACTTCTACTCCATCCTTCACAATTTTGAGGATGTCTAGTAGCCCACCTGTGTGGTCTGCATGGCCATGGCTGAAGACAATTTTATCAATTCGTGATAAGTCTATTCCTAAAGTGATGGCATTATAAGCTGCTGAGAAACTTCGCCCCGTATCAAAGAGAATTTTGTAGGCATCTGTTTCTATTAAGATGCTGAATCCCCATTCAGCAAGAAGATTCACCCTCCCCGCAGTATTTTCGCTCAGTGTGGTGATTTGGATTGACATTCTTGATATCTCCTTACTATACAGTTGAGATTACCTTTATTTCGTCTCCCACTATCGTGCCCAGAAAATCACAAGCGCTTCCATCTCTTAGCGATACTTCAAGATAACCGCTGCTGCCCGTGATAGCCATTACGCCTTCATTTTGCGCATAATAACTACTGATGCCTTGGATGCGGTGCCCGGCTACCTCAACCAGGACATCCTTTCCAGGTAAATCATTGTTTTTAATATTTGTAATCAAGGTACCAAAGCGGTCAATATGTAAGACCTGGCCAACTAAATTACCCTCTGCATCAAGGTATGGCTTTGGTATAGAAAGGACATTCAGGGACCTGATTTTTTCACCGAATTCATAAAGGGAAATGCCTAGAGAGAGACCAGCAGCCACCGGGGCAAAAATATCTCTTCCATGGAAGGTAGGGCTGACTGGATGTCGCCAGAAGCGAGGATCGGTAATGGCTACAGCTTCGAGGCCTGTCTTAAATACTATCTCCTTTAGGTTGTGAGTATGTCCGGTCAGCGAGCCACTTTCAACGGGAAATAAATCATCAATTATGTAGCTGAGGATGCCATTATCGGGGGCAACGAAAAGGGCCGAAGGTGTTTTCAGTATTATCCCCCGGCGTTCACTACCTACGCCGGGGTCAACAATAGCCGTATGAATTGTTTGCTTAGGGAAGTAGCGATAAGCAGTACTGAGTATGAAAGCGGCTTGAAGGATGTTCTGCGGCTCAATAGAATGGCTGATATCTATGATATTAGCTTCAGGGTTAGTGCTTAAGATAGCGCCTTTCACGGCAGCAACGTAAGCATCATCATAGCCAAAATCGGTAGTCAGGGTTATTATGAAACTCATCTATAGATGCTAAGCCTGAGTAGCGGTGAAAACAGCAAAAACGACAAGCAGGACGATTAAGATTATAGTCAGCTTGAAAAGGGTGCTTTCTATCCCTCGCCGAGTTCGATACACTGAGTCAGCTTGCCCAAATATGCCTCCTATACCTCCCCCACGTAACTGAAATAGCACAGTGGCAATTAAGGCTATAGCTATTAGTATCTGGGCGATAGAAAAATAAGCAGGCAATTTATTTACCTCCTAGCTCCTGTATAGTAATCTCTCTCACAAGGCCTGGATTAGCCCTTCCTCTGGTAGCTTTCATTACTTGCCCTATAATAAATGTCAGGGCTTGCTGTTTGCCAGAGGTATAATCTGCTACTGCCCCTGTATTATTGGCCAGCACTTGTTTTACCACTTCTCTTATTTCACCGGCATCGCTAATCTGGCTGAGTTTCTTTTCTGTTATAATCTCGCTGGCTCCCTTGCCACTGCGAAACATCTCCTCAAACACTGCCTTGGCAGCCGGTCCGCTTATAGTACCATTATCTACCAAGCCAAGCATTTCTGTTAGATGTTTCGGACTTATTTTAACATTTTTAATCTCGATGTTGGTAGCGTGAAGCATTCGGCTAAAGTCTCCTGAAAGCCAGTTACTTACCGTTTTTGCCTTGCCAGTGCCTATTAGCTTAACGCAGTTTTCAAAAAAATCCGCCATAGCTTTGGAACTAGTTAGAATATTAGCATCGTACAAGGACAAGCCATATTGGGTCATAAATCGGTCTCTGCGTGATTCGGGTAATTCGGGAAGTTTCGCTCTGATTTCCTCTATCCAGGCTCGGTCTATAACCAG
>Ga0315546_1001035_pt1 | contig 18408 bp, 17 predicted proteins | sample SalMarSW160170MG_FD_203833 | JGI IMG/M metagenome (GOLD analysis project Ga0315546, IMG submission 203833) | Salt marsh sediment microbial communities from the Plum Island Ecosystem LTER, Massachusetts, United States - Salt Marsh Sediment SW1601-170 ... | reverse complement strand
TGTCTCAACTTTTACCGTTATATAAACATCTCTTTTCTCTCCCTCTTTCCACATTATATTTTATCTCCCGCGGATGATTTTTAAGTGCAAAGATACACTGCTTAATTCTACTTTCGATTTGTCTGAGCTATTTTGTTTTTCCCTTGACTTCGAAATGAAAATAAACTATATTTTGCTTGCCTTTTATTGAACCCAATAAGGGGTTTTGAGGGAAATTATCCACGAGGATAGATGATTCGGTTTTTAGCCAGATCGAGAAAGACAGATTTGAAAACAAACATTATATTAGGTAGTATTTTTTCTCTCTTGCTTTTCACAAACTGCATGGAGGAATTAAAGAACATTGAGAAATCAACCTTAAAATACCCTTCGAAACTAACTTACTCAACTTCCATTTCCATTGATGTAGAACAATTTTTGCCAGATAAGATTGCAATAGACGTCAAGGGTAATATATTTATTCTCGGCAATAACAGAACTCTTTTTGTTATTAGGACGAGCGGAACAATAGAGGAAATTGAGTTGGAACACATAAAACCTTGTGAGCTTGTCGATATTACGACCGATGGCTTCGATATTTTCCTACTCGATAGAATGAACAGGAAAATCTGGACAGTTACAAGAGAAAGTATTTCAGACAAAGGTTTTGCACTTACAAAAAGACCTTTGTTATTCGATGTATCCAATAACGGACTATTCTCCGTTATTTACAGTAACATAAATGAGATTTCAATATTTTCTAAAACGGAAAGTAACTTCAATGGTTTTAGTCTCGATGGAATGATTTTAACCACTAATGAGGGTGATTTAGTTTTCAAAAACAAAGTTATATACTTCGCAAACCAGAAAAACGATAGAGTAGAGAAGTATTATCTTTATAGTTCAAATAAAAAAGTTTTTTTTCGAATAGAATCTCCGAAATCTCTTACATTGGATATGTATGGAAATCTTTTTATCCAGGGTAAACACGATATATTTTGCATTCGCCAGGGGAACGGTGATACAAAGACTTTTCTAACCGGAAACAAAGGTGAGGATATCGCAATATTCGATAGAAAGCTGTTTATCCTCAAACCTGAAGAAAAGAGTTTAGATGTTTTTAAGATTATTTACTCTTCTGCTGATTCAAACAACGGGACTCGAGAATAATTCACCTATAAGCATCTCAAAGAGCCTTTCTTATAGAAAAGTTGTGATTCAAGCCGAAGAGAAAAAGATGTTCTATGAATTACCGGATAGATTCATAATCACAAATTCGGAAATCCTTAAGGAAAATAACGTTACCCTTGAGAGAGAAAAGGACTATTTGCTGAACACAAGGGACGGCGTTCTGCTATTTCTTAAATCTGTCAAAATTGGTCAGGATTTGACTATTTCTTACTATTATCTTCCGTTTGAAATCGACAAGGAATATAAACGCAGGAGTATAAGTTCATTTATACAGGGAAAAGCAACGGTGAAACAGAACAAAAACGAAAAAACTTTGAAAACATACGATAAAACGGGTATTGTCCTCGGGGGCGCAAAAACCTTTTCTATCGGAATGAACTCATATGGAGATTTTTCCTTCGACCAATCCCTGAAGGTCAATATAAGTGGAGAAATCGCAACAGGTCTTTCGATAAGCGGTGTTTTATCTGATGAAAATACGCCATTGGAACCAGAAGGTACGACCGAGTCTCTGGAGCAATTGGATAGAGTATATATAGAAGTAAAAGGAAAACGTATGACTGCTACAATTGGAGATTACGATGTGAATTACAACATGCTAAATACAGTTGTTGTGCAAAGAAAGCTTCTTGGTGTGACAGGTAATTTTGAAAGCTATGGCGCAGGTTTTAATGCATCTTTTGGAATTCCGAGAGGTAAATACCAATCCGTGCATATTAAAGGGATTGAAGGAAAACAGGGACCTTATCAACTAAAAAGCACCGACGGCGAAGATGATATTGTTGTTGTTGCTGGAACGGAAACTGTTTACCTTGATGGTCTGCTGTTAAAGAGAGGAGACAAGAACGATTATGTGATAGAATACAGTCTTGCACAAATAACATTTACCCTTAAGAAACTAATTACTAATGAGACCGATATTGTTGTCGAATATCAGTATACAAGGCTTGGTTTTAAGAGGAACTTTTATTCGTCAAAAGCGGAATATGAGTATAACAATTCTAAGGTAACCGCATTCATTGTAAGGGAAGGTGATGATGTTTCTCAAACTGAAGGTTTTGAACTCACGAATGAAAGAAAAGCTTTTCTCTCTCAGCTTGGAGACGATACAACAGCAAACTGGATTGAAAGCGGCGATTATGTGGGTATCGCGAAAGGGGATTACAGTTTTACCGACTCTTTTTACGTATACAGGGGCTACAGACAAGGTGAATGGAATGTTTCCTTTACTTATGTTGGAAACGGTAAAGGAGATTATTTATATAGTGATTCCCTTTCTGGTTTTTTCTATGTTGGGGCTAACAATGGAGAATACGTAAGCAAAATAAGAGTTTCACTCCCCGAGAGAGAAGATTACGCAGGCTTCTCTGTGGGCATTTGTCTTCTGAAAGCACTAAACTTCCAGAGTGAAATACTCGGTTCTGATTATGACAGAAATACTCTTTCCGGACTCGACGATGGTGATAATAGAGGTTTTGTTACAAACCTAAAAACCGATATAAAAGCAATAGAATGCAATTGGGGAAAGGTAAACCTACTCGGAGAATATCAATACAGAAATGAGTATTTCAAACCCCTGTATCGATTTCAGAAAAATGATTTTGAAGAAAAGTGGAATCTCGAAAACATACTCGGAATTCAGGATTCAAGAAATATTGGAGTTCAATACACCAAGGACGATATTATTAAATCGAGAGTAACGTTGTCGTTTCTGAAAAGAAAAGCTGTGAGTGCACGACTCGAGGAAGGTATTTTCTCTTTGACCAGTAAAAATATCCCTCGACTTGATATTAACTCGAGTAACTTAGAGGTTAAAGGCGATACGATATCTAAGAGTTCAAAAAAGAATTACATAAATACAGCCTATTCTTTCTGGAGGTTTTCACCTTCAATTTTTGCCAAACAGGAGTCAAGAACTGATTCCGATAGAGAAAGGTGGAGGGAATTGGGAGGTGAGTTAGGATTTCTTCTATTACAGTCTACAATGCTTTCTGCAGGAATAAGTAAGAGACTTGACGAGAAATTCATAAACAACGAAAAAACATTCGATAGACAATCCCAAACAATTACGAAAAGCTTTGGTTTAAAAACACAGCAAGATAATATTCTAACAACGAATCTTTACATTACATCAAGGGAAAGGATTTATGAAAATCAGTATCCTGGAGAGAATACTGAGCTTTTGCTCATAGAATCTTCCACTCATTTTTCTCCACTTGCAAGAAAAGTTGACATTGAAATGGATTATTCCGTAACAGGGAAAAACTCCACATTGATTAGAGAGATGTTTTATGAAGTAGAAGAGGGAAAAGGAGATTACAACAAGGACCAGAACACGGGAGAATACTATCTGGATACACTTGGGAGTTACAAGAGAACAGTTGAAGCGGTTGGCGAAGGGAATCCTGTAACAGGTGTAAAAACGTATACCAGCATTGAATTTTTTCCCGTTAGTGTTTTTAGATGTAATCTAACTGCAAGCGTAAAAGAGGACAACAAAGGAACTGACAAAATTCCAATATATATCCTCAGGTTGTCAAAATTTCTGAATGACTCTCTTACTGTTACCGGTAGACAGTCTCTCGATGGCAATATTTCTTTGCGCCCTCAAAAATCGACAACATTATTCTGTTCATTTGATTTCCTGAAAAGTTTAAATAATCAATTGGTTACAAATGCTCGCAGGAATTATTCCGATACATATGAACTGCGTTTAGAGCAAGCTCTAACAAGGAAAAGCAAACTCACGCTCGATTACCGACACAAACGAGATACAGATGAAAGCGTTGGAACCGGTGTGGAGAAGTACGAAAGAAAAATAGAAGTTACCCCCGAATGGTCTTACTATTTACGCTCAAATCTCGAAGTTTTAGTCGGAATAACGAAATGCAATATTAAAATTGAAGAACCTTTATGGTATAGTAATCTGGGAATTATCGACATTGATGGAGAAACCGTTTCCACTGCCCTTGCTTACACACATCTGAATACCGCAATAGTCAATGTTAGTTTGTCTTTGACAAGAAATTCTACCGATACAGATACGGATGTTCTCCCATTTGATGTTCGGAGTTTTTATCCAACTGGCATTACAACGGATTGGAAGATTCTTGGAAACATCAGTATTTCCAATATGTTTGCGCTTGATGTTTCTTACAGAGGAGTAAATAGACCTGACAAAAGAACACTCCATTCGGCAAACGTAGAAGTGCGTGCCGACTTCTAAATCTCAGCTTATAGTATTCTGAACGCGTCAAATTGCAGGAAAGCTGGCATATTGCAATCCTGCAAAAAATTGTTGACAAATCGACCAGTTTATTGTATCGTTGCAACAATAGAACTTTTTATTTGATAAGACATCCTATAAAGCTCTGGATGTTTGATTGCAGTAAAAAAATGATGTGTTGTTGTTACAGAGTTCACTCTGCGTCAGAGATATAATTCCAAACTTCGTTTGTTAAGTATAACGAATATTGTAACAAGGAGGTAGCGATGTTTCGCATAGGTTATTTTTTTCTTGCAGCGCTTTTGTTTTTTTCCTGCCAAAAGGAAAACCAATCAACCGTTAAATCAATAGGAGATGACAAAATGGAAATAAAAATAAGCAGTAACGCTTTTGGCGAAGGTGAGATGATACCAAAAAAGTATACCTGCGACGGTGAAGATATCTCGCCACCACTCCAGTTTATTGATGTTCCAAAAGCAACAAAAACACTCGCTCTTATCTGTGATGACCCGGATGCTCCAATGGGTATATGGGTTCATTGGGTTTTGTTTAATTTACCCGGAGATATGAAAGAACTTGCTGAAGCAATAAAATCCGACAACATTGAAAAAATGGGAGCGAAACAAGGAACAAATAGTTTCCAAAAAACGGATTACGGCGGCCCCTGTCCTCCTGGTGGGACACACCGTTACTTCTTCAAACTCTATTCGCTTGACTGTAAACTTGACCTTAAAACAGGTATTACGAAAAAACAATTGCTTAAGTCTATGGAAGAACACATTGTCGCAAAAGGTCAACTAATGGGAAAATACTCGAGATAAGAGTATATAAGTTAGTAAAGAAAAGTTTGAAAGCGTGTTACCCGTTTGCGTTTTTATCAATATTGTTATCTTTATCACCATCATTCCTTTTCTCCTCACCGAGACTCGTAAAAGCAGCAAGAACTGATAAGAGAATTCGAATTGACGGAAAGCTTGATGAGCCGTCCTGGAGATTGGCGCAACCATCCGGCAATTTTACACAGAAGTACCCGGTAGAAGACACCATTCCTTCCGAATCAACAACTGTCAGAGTAATATATGACAAAAGAAATCTTTATGTTGGTGTTCGTGCATATGACAGTGAACCGGGAAAAATTGTCGGAAGACTTTCGCGTCGGGATGTTTGGGAAGAATCCGACAACATTGCTGTTTACATAGATAGTTATTTTGATAGAAGAACCTGCTACACATTTGAAACTAACCCCAGAGGGGTCAAAATAGACTGGTACATCTACGATGATAGTTGGACAGACTGGAGCTGGGATGCGGTTTGGGATGTAGAAACCAATATTGATTCGCTTGGCTGGACAGCAGAATTTGCCATACCGTTTTCAATTCTGAGATTTCAGAACAAGGATAGTCTTGAATTTGGATTTGAAGTAATTAGATATATAAGTAGAAAAAGAGAAACCGTGGAATGGGAATTCATTTCAGAAGATGTTTCCGGATTTGTCTCGTGTTTTGGAATGTTAACCGGCATCTATGATATTTCTGCGCCAAAAAATCTTGAATTCCTTCCCTATGGTGCTGGGAGACTAACGGATGAGGAAGAAGGGAAATACCATTTTTGCCATTGGGGCTGCAATCTTAAATACGGAATAAGTTCCAATTTCATTCTGGATGCTGCGGTGAACCCGGATTTTGGACAGGTGGAGGCGGACCCGTCGCAACTCAACCTAAGTGTATTCGAGACATACTATCAGGAAAAAAGACCGTTTTTTATGGAAGGCAAGGACCTTTTCGAGACAGAATATGAACTTTTTTACTCAAGAAGGATAGGTAAATCGCTTGGGTACTTTAGTATTTTACCTTCCGATGTTATTAAAGAACAACCTGAATTTACAACAATCATTGGTGCAATGAAACTGACAGGGAAAGTGAAAGGTCTTAACTTCGGATTAGTTGAGGCTATTACAGCACCAGAGTACGCAGTTGTAGATTCTCAAGGAGTTGAGAGAAAAAGATTAATAGAGCCCTTAACCAACTATTCGGTAGTACGAATAAAACAGGATGTTCTGGAAACTTCTTACATAGGTTTGATATCGACTGCCTGCAACAGAAAGCAAGGTAATTCCGCATATTCGGGTGGCCTTGACTGGGATTTGAGATTACTAAAAAACTATTCATTTGAAGGTCAAATTGCATTAAGTAAGGTAGATAATAAAGAATACGCGGATTATTTTAGACTCGGTAAAGCGGGAGGGAGAATATACAATTGGGGCGCTTCGTATTCAGAAGTATCAAGAAACTTTGATATTAGAGATATGGGTTATGTGTATAGAAACAATGAGAGGAACGCTGGAGGATGGTTTTCCCTTTTTACAAGTGACCCCTGTTGGATAACGCATAGAATGGCTGCTAATCTTAATATCTGGCACTCATGGAATTTTGAGAGCTTAATAATTGAAGATGGTTTAAATAGTGGATGGTGGATAACATTCAATAATTACTGGAGCATAAATCTTTTCTGGGTTCACGAATTTCCCATTTTTAACGATTGGATTACAAGAGGAGTACCCGCTCTTCTTGTTCCTTCTTCTGACTGGATAAACATAAGTTTCTGCACTGATTCAAGAAAGTCTGTCTATTATGGCATATCTACAGGCATTGGTAATTGTGAATCAAAAAGTTTCTCTAATTCAATATGGCCATATATTAGTCTGAAGACATTTTCAAATTTTAAAACCACATTTTCCGCCAGTTACTCCCATTCCTTCGATTATGCAGAGTGGATTTCAAACATAGATGATGATGCCGATGGCATAATTGACCACTATGTTTTCGGTGAGATGACAACGGATGTTTTGAGTACAACAATACGCTCGGATATTGCATTCACGAAAAACATAACACTGCAACTATGGATGCAACCTTATATTGCGGTTGGAGAATACTCAAACTATAAGGAACTCATTGATGCTAATGATTATGCCTTTACCCCTTACCACATAGAAACCTTCCCTGATTTCAATCAGAAATTTCTTAAACTCAATGTCGTTTTCCGCTGGCAATACTCACCGGGCAGTACAGTATATTTTGTCATTACAAACTCACTTGCGGATTTTTCCCACCCCGGAGACTTTTCGCCAATCAGGGACTTGAAATCCGCTTTCACAGCAAAAGGAGAAAGAATCTATCTAATCAAGATAAATAAGTGGTTGAGTTTGTAGTTTTATAAAAGGCTTTCGGACTGCAATTCTTCAACTTAAATTTTCTTGACAAACAGCTTTTTTGGTCTATAATTGTTTGATAATTATGAAAAGTGGAGTTAAAGATACCTCTTTCTTTTTGGTTGCCTTGTTCCTTGACCTTATTGCCCTTGTTTTGGCATTTTCTCTTGCTTATTGGCTTAGATTTTCTGAAATTCTGATGCCCTTGAGTAGCGGATATATGTCATACCGGTACTTTATGTTTATTTCCTCTCAGTTTATCGTAATCTGGGTTCTTGTTGGATACTTTGCTGGTGCATACGCGACAAAAAGGATATATCCTGTTTCAGAACAGTTTTATGATGTTTTCAGAAATACACTGATTTCCATTGTTATTGCATTGGCAATGAGCTTCTTTTATAGTCCATTTTCCTATTCGAGAATGGCGTTAATCTTTGCCTTTTTTCTTATTCATTTATTTGTTAGTGCCGAGAAAATCGCTTTTCGTGCTCTAAAAACATATCTTTTTGGAAAAGGAAAACTGTTAAGCCGTATCCTTATAATTGGGGAAAATCCAATTCTTGAAAAAACGATTAATGTCATAAGAAAAGATGAAGAACTGGGACTTGAAATTATTGAAGTAATAGAAAATATTGGAACGGATGCCGGAAATGATTTTCATCAGAAATTGACGGAAATTTCTCGTAAGGTGAAAGCGAATAGCATTGAATTTGTTGTTATGGCTTTTCCTTTCGAGAGACATAGGGAAATCAAAGAAGTTCTTTTACAGTGTCGGGATTTGCATGTTAACTTCCTTTTCGTTCCGGACTTATTTGAAATAATGATTTCAAGGGTTAATGCACTTGACCTTAATGGTATGCCTCTTTTTGTTTTAAGGCAAGCACCACTTGATGGATGGTATGGTTTTGTGAAGAGGATACTTGACATTGGTTTTTCAAGTTTTTTTCTTGCTGTTTCTTTACCGCTGTTTATCATCATTCCCATTGCAATCAAGATAGATAGTAAGGGAGGGGTGTTCTATTTTCAGAAGAGAGTGGGTAAGAATGAAAAAACATTCAGGATAATTAAATTCCGTTCAATGCTTCAAAATGCAGAAGCAAAGACAGGCCCCGTTTGGGCTAACGGAAAATCAGACAATAGAGTGACACATATCGGAAGAGTCCTCAGGGCAACACATTTTGATGAAATTCCCCAGCTGTTTAATGTTTTTAAAAACGATATGAGCCTGGTTGGTCCAAGACCTGAAAGACCGTGTTTTGTTGATGAATTAAAGGGAAAGGTCGAAGGATATGTTCTAAGAAATGCAGTAAAACCCGGATTAACAGGTGTTGCACAACTCGAACATAGACCCGATACAACAATTGACGATGTGAAAATAAAACTTCGATATGATAGATATTATATGGAAAATGCTTCTTTCAAACTTGACTTTATATTGATTATACGCACAATTCTGACTTTTCTCAAAAGGCGAGTCTGATAGTGCCCAAAAGCGCTACCTTTGTTGTTTTTGGAACCCGTCCAGAAATCATCAAATTATCTCCAGTCATTAAAGAGTTCAAAAAAAGAAATATAGGAATCAAGTCCATCCATACCGGGCAACATTATTCTTTCAGAATGGACAAAATATTTTTTGATGATTTTAAGCTGCCTGACCCAGATTATATTTTAGGTGTTGGTTCCGGAACTCATGCAGTACAAACGGGGCAAATTCTCATACGTATTGAAAAGATATTCCTTAAGGAAAAACCTTGTGTTGTAATTGCGGAAGGTGATACCAATTCTGTTCTTGCAGCCGCTCTTGGAGCGGCTAAATTAGGAATTAAAGTTGCTCACATTGAAGCGGGTTTGAGGAGCTATGATAGGGAAATGCCTGAAGAGATAAATAGGATTCTCACAGATCACATTTCCGATTATCTTTTTGCTCCGACAAAAATATCGAAGGACAATCTGCTTAGCGAAGGCATTAATAAAAATCATATTTACCTGACAGGCAACACCATTGTAGATTCTGTATTAGCGAATATTGAAACTGCAAAGAAAAATTCGCGAATTCTTTCCAGTTTGAAATTGACAAACGGGAATTATCTGCTTCTCACGGTTCACAGGCAGGAGAATGTTGACAACAGAGAAAAATTGCAGAGGATAATATTATGTATAAAAGAGTTGTGCAGAAAATATATGATTGTTCTACCGGTTCATCCTCGAACAACCAAAAAACTCAAGCAGTTCGATTTAATTGAAAAAACGAGGAAGATCAGGAATTTGAAGATAATAGAATCTGTAGGATACTATGACTTTCTTACTCTCGAAGCCAATGCGAAACTTATTCTGACGGATTCCGGTGGAATTCAGGAAGAAGCTTGTATCTTAAAAGTGCCCTGTGTAACACTTAGAGACAATACGGAACGACCTGAGACTGTGAGCATTGGAGCAAATATTGTTGCTGGTACGGAAAAACGCTCTATTTTTTCTGCCGTTGAAGAAATGATGAAAAGACAAAGAAAATGGAAACATCCATTTGGCAATGGAACAAGTGCACGCAAAATAGTCGATATTTTAGTAAAATAGAACAGGAACCTAGGAATTAATTGCTCTTATCGTTTCAATATTCGCTCTATTTCTTTTTTGCAGTAACGATCATCCTTCTCGAATCGCTTTTAAAGGGATTTGCATCCCAGTCACTGTACATTTGACACTTTTCAAATCCTGCTATTTTCAATAATTCTTCAATCTCAGAAGAATTATAAAATCTTACAAAGAAGGGCTTATCTTTCCTTTCCCCATTTCTAATTACAATTCTTCTGTTATAAAGACGCCCCGTAGCATTGTCAAATTTCCACCTATCAATCATTAGATCCTTCCCTTTTTCTGTAACAGAATAGGGAAGGAAATGTTTCAAGAAAACATCCCTGTTATGTGTATCAAGACAAAAAATACCACCGTGTTTGAGTGCGCCGTATACATTTTTCAGAACCTTTAAATTTTCCTCATCTTCAAAATATCCAAAGGAAGTGTAAAGAAGAATAACTCTATCGAATTCTTCTAAAAATGCGATTTCCCTCATATCGCCGTGAATATAATCAACGGAAATATCTTTTTTCTCTGCTTCGATTTTTGCAATGTCAAGAAAACCCTGAGTAATGTCAACACCAGTTACCCGATGTCCTAATTTACCCAGACGGTTTGCATGTCTTCCATGACCACACGCTAAATCAAGTATGTCAAAAGGCTTATCGAGTTTTAATTCTCTTACAAGAAATTCTACCTGTTTTTCTGTACGGTCTTCTGAAATTGAATCTTCATAGAAATATAAATAATCTTTTGGTTCGAACACCGCCTTAAAATCGAATATATGTTCTTCCTGTTTCATCTAATGGTCTCCCTTCGGATATCTCATTCAAATTCAGTGTCTTGTTCCCATGCATTTTCCACACGCGGTTTCCCCTATATCTCAATAATTTTTCCCACTCCACCCTCAATATATTCGTCAGGATAGTAGGATTTTATTTCTTCTTTGTGTTGAGTGCAATGCGTTGTGCAAATTAATTTCATATCTTTAAAAAGCTCATATTTGTTAAATCCATGCACTCCACCTATTATTGCGTATAATACACCAAACTCCGATGCGGCATTGAGAATGTTTGACATCTCCGGGTGTGAACATCCAACAATCAAAACAATCCCTTTATTTGTTTTAATTGCCATACTTTGTTCTATTCCATCAATCTCACCTGTAGAGAAGATATTTTCGTGAATTCTTAAAGGCTTATCTACGATAATTACTTCCTTTGCACCATGAATTTTTCCCAACGAAGGAGGAACGTAGACCGTGACCTCTTTATTCACTTTGAGAAATTCAGACAATCCACCTATGTGGTCGTAATGCTTATGTGAGATGAATATCTCATCTATCGATGCCGATTCTATGTTTAACTTCTCCATATTTGAAAGAAGTACTGTTCCTTTTGTTCCGGTGTCGAAAAGAATTCTTGGTGTATTTTCTACTTCAACCAGACAGGAGAAACCCCAATCAGCCTCAAGTCCTTCTTTATAAGCTGTATTGTCATAGACAATGGTAACTTTCATTCAGATCTCCTATTTTCTGTTTACAGTTCCAGAATATGTAAATGAATGTTTTTTCATCTTAATCCATTTCCCTTCAATTATTCCAATTAAATTGCCACACTGGCATTTTACTTCATTCCCGTCCCGAATGCTATAATCTTCGATTATTCTGTCTTTCCAGCAATGCCATAATCTGCCCTTTCCAATCTTTTTATATTTTAGAATTTTACTTTTACATTTGGTACATTTTATAGTTATCATTTTTCTTCACTCAATCGTACACTATTATAGAGTCCTTTTGCCAAATCCCAATATTTATCGGTATTCTCTTTGCCTTTTGCATAATCTTTATGCCACCCATCGGGAACAGGCATTTCTGTATACAGTTCTTTTCGCCTTGCTTCGAGTAACATTCTGGGTTTTTTCATAAAATCTGCGCTACATATGACTTCTTTTCCAGTTTTGGAAGATAATCGTTTTAGCCATTTGATACCCTCAAAATTTCTCATAAGATGATGGTCAAGAATCAACCCATCAATCTTTTGGGACAACAGTTCGGCATTATGCCAGGCTTTGTTGATTTGATGTTTACTAACTCTATTAACCAAGTAAAGGGGTGGACCGCTAACTATTAATATATCGGGTTTCCAATGCAATATTTCAGAAGTTGCTTCATCGGTAAGTAATTGAATGTCAGAACCATGCACGAACACATAATCTTCTTCAATTCTTGTCATCATTACGGTTCCCATGTTACTATTTTTATCTCCGTGAAAAACAGGTTTGGAAAACTCCAGGGCTCCGTGTGTATTTCCTTTCGGTTCTACTATTTTATTTTTCAGGACGCAAACGAGAGCATTCGCTCTTTTCTTCTGAGTTTGAGAAAGAAGCGACGGGTTTTTAGTCCATATATTTGCATCCGCGTTTAAGTTCGCTACTTTGTTAATGTTGAGTTGGTAAGGATTCGCATCTACCAGCGGTATGTGGTCTCCGTGATAATGGCTGAATACAATATCGGTAGCTTCAGACCATCTTTTCAAGATTTTTCTCTGAATCCTTTCACCCACCGCAACTTGAAGAGGATGTGGAAGTAATCCATACCTTGTGTAACCCAGTGCTATTCCTGGATCGATCAATATCTTTTTGTCTTTGGTTTTTACAAAACAGCAAAGGCTTCGCACGCCCAGTGATTCGGCTCCTATAATCTCGATATCCATATCTTCCTGTTTTAAAATGAGTTAAAGTTCTTTAATTATTTTTTCCAATAGTGTGAGTCCTTTTGCCTCTGCTGAACGGGCAACTTTGAGATGCTCTATCCCGGCACCAACCCGCACTTCATCCTTGATATGTTCAGGCTTACGATCACGAAATGGAAATACATCTACGATTGCTTTAAGATTTTGTGCAACCACTTCATAATGTTTTGATGCTTCATCAAACAAATGACTTAAACGTTCATCCATTCGGCTCTTTGCCTCTTTCAGAAATCCAACAGCGTAGCTGCGGCATTCACTCCAGACTGCTGAATTATATGCCATACCTAAACTATCGGCTTTCCCTTGCTCTAATGCCTTTATCCAGTTGTCGTAACCGTCTAAACCTGCTCCATATTTTGGATATATCCATTTTTCAGGACTTTTTGAGTACTCTAAAGCAAACTCAAATGCTTGCTTAACGGCCTTCACATCATCAGCTGGCTGACCTTGTTCTATACTGTACATCTCGAGGACACCAATCTCTGTATCACCGACTTGCTTCCACTGTTTGGGTCCTTTGCCATCATCGCACAGGGGACCGGAGAAATAGTATCCTGCATCGTCGTAACCATTAATAACATAAAATTCCGGAATATCCAGTTCCCAACCATAGCAGGGAATACCTTCATCGATAGCCTGTTTGATACGTTCCCAGGCTTTTTTCTGTTTTTCCGCAAAATCTTTTTCTGATTTAAATGCAAAAATCCCATCTACAGTGTATCCGATGTTTTTTGCGAGTTCGAAAAGCATTTCCGTGCGCCATGCTGTGGGACCACTCGCGCAAACAACCTCATGAACATTTATAATGAATGCATGACCTGTTGCGCCAAATAGCCATGCCTCTGAAATATCCAGATTCAAATAGTCAAGACAGCCTTTGATGCATCCAAGATGCGAAACCCACATAGGTTTCCATTTTAGATTCTCAAGTTTTTTTGCCATCTTTTCCTCCTTATTCTAACACGTCCTTTTCTGCTTGTCTTCAATGACTGAACGGAGAAGCTGAATCCCTCCAATGTGTGAAGCAGTGTGGGCAGTGGTAATAAAAATCCAGGTGCCACACTCAAAACCCCATGAGAAGTTGGTGGTATCTTGTGAAGGTCATCCTCAGTCAGGGATTCGATATACTTATGGCTTTCCTCGCGAACTTCTCTTGCCCAGTCAAAAACATTTTCTACAGAACCAACTGACTTTCGAATAATTTCAGATACTGCTTTGCAATACCCTCCCATGTCCATTTCTCTCTTATTTTTTCGTTAAATGCTGTTATCCTCTCTGCTCCACCTTCCCAGTTCTTGATCGACCATACAATCGCTTTGCCGATATTTTTAGCCAGGTTTTTATGATGGTCTTCTGCTATCCTGGCAAGAACACCGTAGTTTGTAATGATTCCCCAGTCGTAATGCATATTACTTTCTTGTTCCATCATATATGCAGGTCCTGTAGTATCCGTTGAAACAATCATATTACCTCTTGCAGAAGCTTCAATGATTGACATCCCGAAAGGTTCTTTCAATGTAGGCATCACATAAATGTGTTTGTCATCGAGAATTTGTTTTTTTTTCGGAGGAGGACTTATAGCGCTCGTCAAGTGAAATTTTATTTCCAGATTGCTGGGCATCTGTTTTGTTTTTGAATAAAGCTTATTTAGATATTCTTCGGAAGCGGGTATGCCTATAATGAATAAGCATAGTTTCCCTGAGTACATCTTTGCAGCTTCTTTGGCGCCTTCAATCGAAAATTCCATGCCCTTACTTGGATCGATACGACAAAAAGTAACCAGATTTATCTTCTCAGGTAGGGTAAAAAGCTTGTGGTTTATTTCCTCATCGCTCATTAAGAAATCTGCATTACATCCACTTGATATGACTTTCGTCTTCTTTGCAAATTTCTGTGGTTCAAACCCCTGTTGCTTGAGAATTTTCAGGTATTCGTCTCGTACACTCGGGCTGTTAAGTATGATAAAATCAGCGAATTGGCTCATTGCCTCCCAGGTTCTTAGTTTGGAAAGCATTTCCTTTGTGGCATCGAAGGAACCAAGCGATTCTCCTTTTTGGGAAACGAAAGTTGATTCAAGGGCATGAATAGTTGACACAATTTTTACACCCGTATGTTTCAGCTTTTTTGCTATAAGTCCAGGCAGGATATGATGACCCTGTAAACTAATCACATCAAATTTCTCTATTCTTGGCACAATCCATTTGACAACGGCATCTGCAAATTGTTTGATTCTCTGCAGCTCTTCCTTTTTGCTACCCACATAAGGTTGTTCAATACCTTTTTCAATGAGAAATCGAATAATTGTTAATTTACACCTCTTTTCCATACTTGATGGAGTTTGTAAACTCTCAAGTTTAATATTCCTGAGCGTTCTCTTTGTATGGATGGAAATTACGGTGACCTCATTACTCAATGCAATGAACTGCTTACAGATATTTTCCACATGAACTCCTCCTCCACCTGTCGCAGTTTCCTCGAATTGCAGAGATATTATAGCTATTTTCATACGAAATTCTCTTTGGTCATTCAGAATTATGCTATTGTCATCCTGAATTTATTTCAGGATCTCGGGGTTTCAGCATCACTTCAGCGGTCGCTTTATAAGATGAATGTCATCTATCCATACAGTACCTTTGCCTGTAATAACAAGGTTTAGTTTTACATTATCCGGGTTCTGCTCTTTCTTTAGGAAAAATGGGATCTCTTCTGTTGTCCATTCTACACTTCCTGTTAAAGGAGACTGCAGTCCGCGGGAAAAGAATTCCCCTTTTCCAGCGAAATGGCACCACATCTCTAAATAGACTTTGCCTTCCACATCTTGAGTTTTGATATTTGCTTTGTATGCAAGACGTGCATTTTCAACATCGATATCCCCGGTTTCAAAAAGCCTTACAACGGTTGATTCTGGAGCAGTTACCTTGAGGGAACCATTCCCGTCGCTTGATATATCTTTGTCGATTTCAACACCTGTTTGGCTCAAGAGCCCCTGAGTATCATCCAGAGAGTAGGATTTCAGCTCTATTACCTGAGCTTCAGGCTGTGAACAGCCCGTTATTGCGACAATAAAAAGCCCTAAAATTATTGTTATTGCACTATTTTTAAGCATCTGTCTCACCTCTTTTCCCAGTTTAATTTGTCTCCTTTTCCTTATTTTTATCAAGAATCAATTGCCCCATTAGTCCAACATTTTCTGGTGGATTTTCATGAATAAGCACGATAATATGTTCAATACCATAAATATCGGATGCTATGGTACTAATCCTCCTGACAAGTTCTCGTTTTTTGTCAATCTCTATGGACGGTCCCTCAATCGTTACTGTTGGCATCTGGTTTCACCTCCTTCCTATATTTTTTAACGTGTTTCTTTCCCAGAACATATCATCAGAATATCCTTGAATCGAGGAATCTGTTTCAGTTTTTTTCAGTCTTTTTAGAGCATATAAACAATAGTCTTTATCTTTTTCAAGCATTGTGAAAGTTCTCTCTAATTTTTTAGCAACCACACCCGTTGTTCCCACTCCAGCAAAGGGGTCAAACACCATATCTTTTTTTTGGGAACTTGCAAGAATAATCTTTGCCAGCAGTTTTTCGGGTTTTTGTGTTGGGTGTGGTGTATTCTCAGCCATTGACCAGAAGGGAATTGTAATGTCAGTCCATATGTTTGATGAAGAAGTCAGTCTGAATTTGCCATTACCTTCATTTTTCCAATCTTTTGGTTTTCCGTTTTCCCTGTAAGGTGCGATTACTCTTCTCTTTAGTTTTACGGCATCCGCATTGAAATAGTAATCATTTGATAGTGTGCAATACCAGATGTCTTCCGAATTGTTTTTCCAGTTCATCCTTGCACCTCTGCCCTTTTCTCTTTCGAAGGTAATTCTATTTCGCACAGCAAAATATTTTTCACATAGGAGATGAACTGCCGGAGAGGACCTCCAATCTCCGCAGATATAAATCGAGGCAGAAGGTTTCAGCAACCTTATCATCTTTGCTAACCACGAATCCATCCATTTCATATAGTCCTTTATAGGCATTTGTTTGAAGGAAACAGCATTGAAATTCTTTGTCAGATTGTATGGCGGGTCAACGAAGAGAAGGTCTACAAAACCTGATGGTAGATAATTTACAGCTTCAAATATGTCTTGATTAATTACCTTGTTCCGTATGCTGTAAATAGATGTAGGTTTCTCCAATTTCAGAAGTTTGGCAGAAAAGAGACGCTTTTCTTTCAGGGAGAGTGTCATTGTTCTATTTCTTTTTGTCTTTTTCATTGCTATTTCCGAATCAATGATAGAGTGATTCGCGAATACCTGTTATGAGCATTTGAACGGCTACGGTAGTCAAAACCATACCCATCAGTCTTTCCATAGCTGTTAATGCACGTTTTCCAAGTAGTTTGCTTAGGTAATCGGAAAAAAATAGGATTAGACCAGAAATAATCCAGGCAAAGAGTAATGCCAAAACCCATTCAACAATTCTTATTGGTTCGCGAGCCACTAACAACATTACCATAGCCATCGCAGAGGGCCCCGCAATCAGTGGAACTGCCAGGGGGACAATAAAGGGTTCGCTTTCAAGATTACCCTCAAATATTTTTTCTGAGCCGGAAAATACCATTTTGATTGAAATCATAAATAGGACAATTCCTCCGGCAACACTGAGGGCATTCTCGGATATTTGAAGAAGAACCAGTATGTAACGACCGAAAAGCAGAAATATCAAGAGTATTATAAAACCAATGCAAAGTTCACGGATAATTATTCTTTTATGTCTTTTTGTTTCGACACTCTTTAGTGCGCCAAGAAAAAGAGGGATATTACCTATAGGGTCTATAACGAAGAAAAGCAGCAATGATGCTGAAAGTATTGACATAGTTTTAAGAAATTATATAACTGCAGTTAACTTCCATTTTACTCAGTTTGAATTACCAAGTCATCATATCGTACTACAGTGCCTTACATTTCATTGAATAGGATACTATATCAGTATATGACAAAAAGTCAAGAAAAAGTTCTCCAATGATTTTGAAGAAATCTTCCAACTATTTGGAGAAAAAGGAGGCTCTGTTCTTGCACTGATGGCAGTCCTTGCTTTTTTTGGCAAAAGGAAAATGGATGAGCGGGAATATCAACTTCTTTATAAGGTAGGTTGTTTTACATTATTCATGGTTTATGCTGCTATGTTCTTCATCTACTTTTTGCTGCCATCGATGAATTGGCTGCTCGCTCTTGCCTGTGTTTTCTTCTTCTTTCACGGACTGTGTGGTTTGGTCATATTTGCACGGGAATAAGTCTTTGTCTAAAGCAGTTTTTGCTTTTCCGTAGCGATTCTAAATCCTTCAAATCTTCTTTTGACAGATAAATCGAAAGTTCCTGAAGATATTATAAATTAAGGTTTTTCATACCATCGAAAAAATATTTCTCTTTTTTTAATATTTTTCTTGACAATGTATCAGTATTTATATTATAATACTGATATGA
>Ga0315546_1001029_pt1 | contig 18511 bp, 10 predicted proteins | sample SalMarSW160170MG_FD_203833 | JGI IMG/M metagenome (GOLD analysis project Ga0315546, IMG submission 203833) | Salt marsh sediment microbial communities from the Plum Island Ecosystem LTER, Massachusetts, United States - Salt Marsh Sediment SW1601-170 ... | reverse complement strand
ACTGGAGTACCGAACCTCGCCCATGAGGAACTCCTGGAAGTCGCCTGAAGGCTCCTTCATGTCAAGCTGGAAGGGGTTCTTGTTCTCGGCGGCGAGGCGCGGGTCGTACCGGTACAGCGGCCAGTAGCCGGCCTCGACGGCGAGCTTCTCCTCTTCCTGGGACTTGCCCATGCCTTTCTTGAGCCCCTGGTTGATGCACGGGGCATAGGCGATGATCACCGACGGCCCGGGGTACGACTCGGCTTCGAGGAACGCCTTCAGACACTGGTTCTTGTTTGCGCCCATCGCGACCGAGGCGACGTAGACGTAGCCGTAGGTCATCAGCATCCGGCCGAGGTCCTTCTTCTTCGTCTTCTTGCCGGAGGCGGCGAACTTGGCGACCGAGCCGGTCGGCGTCGCCTTTGACGACTGCCCGCCGGTGTTCGAGTACACCTCGGTGTCGAGGACCAGGACGTTGATGTCCTTGTTCATCGCGACGACGTGGTCGAGGCCGCCGTAGCCGATGTCGTACGCCCAGCCGTCGCCGCCGATCGCCCACACGGACTTCTTCGTGAAAAGATCCCTAGCGCTCAGTATCTCACGATACTTCGCTTGGGATCGCGCGTCGTCTTCGCCGACGCGTGAGAGAAGCTGGGCCATTCGGTCCCCAGCTTCTCTTGACCGGTCGGCGTCGTCTTTGCCATCGAGCCAGGCTTGCATCGCCTGCTTGAGCTCGCCGGATGCTTCGGCGGCGGCTTCCTCGACGAGGCGGGCCAGCCGGTCGCGCCGCGCGTTCAATCCGAGGACCATCCCGAACCCGTATTCGGCGTTGTCCTCGAACAGCGAGTTCGCCCACGTCGGCCCGTGCCCCTTCTCGTTGACGGTGTACGGGACGGCCGGAGCGGATCCGCCGTAGATCGATGAGCAGCCGGTCGCGTTGGCGATCATCATCCGGTCGCCGGCGATCTGGGTCGCCAGCTTGACGTACGGCGTCTCGCCGCAGCCTGGGCAGGCGCCGGAGTACTCGAACAGCGGCTGGCGGAACTGCGAGCCCTTGACGGTCTTCCAGTTCATGACGTCGTCGCGGACCGGCAACGTCAGCGCGTAGTCGTACAGCGGCTGCTGGTCGAGCTGTCCCTCGAGCGGCTTCATGACGAGCGCCTTCTCGCCGCCCTTGCCGGGGCAGACGTCGACGCAGTTGCCGCAGCTGACGCAGTCCATCGAGTCGATCTGGATGCGGAAGCCGTACGCCTCCATCCCCTTGCCCATCGCCTGGATCGTGTCAAACCCAGCCGGCGCGCCGTCCGCTTCCTCATCGGTGACGAGGAACGGCCGAATGGTGGCGTGCGGGCAGACGAACGCGCACTGGTTGCACTGGATGCAGTTCTCGGGGATCCACTCGGGGACGCTGATCGCGACGCCGCGCTTCTCGTACTGGGTCGTCGCCACCGGGAACGAGCCGTCCGGGCCGGTCCACTCGTAGCTCCCGTCGAGCTCGGCGCCGAACGCGCTGACCGGCAGGCCGTCGCCGTCCTGCAGCACCATCGGGCGCATGACTTCGAGCACCCACTTCGGCATCGCCGGCTTGCCCGGCTCGCCGGTTGCCTTCGCCCATTCCTCCGGCACGTCGACCTTGACCAAGTTGTCGGGATCGAGCGCCGCGTCGACCCCGGCGTAGTTCATCTGGACGACCTTCTCGCCCTTCCGGCCGTACGCCTTCTGGATCGCGTCCTTCAGATACTTCACCGCGTCGTCGAGCGGGAGCACCTCGGACAGCTTGAAGAAGACGGTCTGCATGATCATGTTGATCCGGCCGCCCAGCCCGACCTGGCGCGCGATCTCCACTGCGTCGATCGTGTAGAACTTCAGCTTCTTCTCGGCGATCGTCCGCTTGAGCGACGCCGGCAGGTGCTCGTTCAAGCCGTCGAGATCCCACGGGCAGTTGAGGACGAACGTGCCGCCGTCCTTGATCCCGGAGAGCAGGTCGTACTTGTCGACGTACGCCGGGTTGTGGCAGGCGATGTAGTCGGCGGTCTTGACGAGGTACGACGACTGGATCGGCTTCGGCCCGAACCGCAGGTGCGAGACGGTGATCCCGCCCGACTTCTTGGCGTCGTAGGCGAAGTACCCCTGCGCATACAGGTCGGTGTTGTCGCCGACGATCTTGATCGCGCTCTTGTTGGCGCCGACCGTCCCGTCCGAGCCGAGGCCCCAGAACATGCACTGGATCGTCCCCTCGGGGCTGGCGTCGAACTCGGCGGGCATCGGAAGCGACGTGTTCGTCACGTCGTCCTCGATCCCGACGGTGAATCCGTTCTTCGGCTGATCTAGAGCGAGGTTGTCGAACACCGCCTTGACCATCGCCGGGGTGAAGTCCTTCGAGCCGAGGCCGTAGCGGCCGCCGACGATCAGGATGTCCCGCCCCGACCCCTGGAAGACGCTCTTGAGGTCGAGATACAGCGGCTCGCCGAGCGATCCGGGCTCCTTCGTCCGGTCGAGGACGGCGATGCGCTTCGCCGAATCGGGCAGCGCCTCGAGGAAGTGCTCGGTCGACCACGGGCGGTAGAGGCGGACCTTGATCAGGCCGATCTTCTCGCCCCCCTCGGTCAGATGATCCACGGTCTCTTCGAGGACGGCGCACGACGTGGCCATCGCGACGACGACGCGCTCGGCGTCCGGCGCGCCGACGTAATCGAACAGGTGGTATTCCCGCCCGACGAGCTTCGAGACCTGTTTCATCGTCTCGGCGACGATCCGGGGGGTCGCCAGGTAGTACTTGTTCGCCGCCTCCTTGTTCTGGAAGTAGATGTCGGGGTTCTGGGCGGTGCCGCGCAGGTGCGGGTGCTCGGGGTTCATCGCCCGGCGCCGGAACGCGTCGACCGCGTCCCACGGCATGATCTTCGCCATCTCCTCGTACGGGACGACGTCGACCTTGGAGATCTCGTGCGAGGTGCGGAACCCGTCGAAGAACGCGACGAACGGGACGTTCGACTTGAGCGCCGAGATGTGCGCGACCATCCCGAGGTCGATGACCTCCTGGACCGACGCCGACGCGAGGAGGGCGAAGCCGGTCTGACGAGTCGCCATGACGTCGGAGTGATCGCCGAAGATCGACAGCGCGTGACCGGCGAGGGCCCGGGCCGAGACGTGGAAGACGCCGGGCAACAGCTCCCCGGAGATCTTGTACATGTTCGGGATCATCAGCAAGAGCCCCTGCGACGCGGTGAACGTCGTCGTCAGCGCCCCGGCGACGAGCGATCCGTGCACCGCGCCGGCGGCACCGGCCTCCGACTGCATCTCGGTGACCTGGAGCGTCTGGCCGAACAGGTTCTTCCTTCCGTGGGCCGCCCAGGCGTCGGCGACCTCGCCCATCGACGAGCTCGGCGTGATGGGATAGATGGCCGCGACGTCGCTGAACGCGTAGGCGACGTGGGCCGCGGCCGTGTTCCCATCGATCGACATCATCCGCTGAGCCTTCTCTGACATGCCGCTCCCTCCTCGGTGGTGCAACGCGAAAGACGTGATGGTTTCCGTTTTCGTTCGGCGCGATTGTATCGATCGGCCGGTGGGCTCACAACGCGACGACGAGGGATTGGAGCGCGCGGGATAGCCTAGTACACTCTAGCCTTAACCATGCAGACTGCAGGGACATCACTACTGCGGAACCGCAACTTCCTTTGGGTCTGGGGCGGTCAGTCCGTCTCGATACTCGGTAGCCAGATGAGCTACATCGCTCTCTTCTGGTGGGTGTACGAGTCGACGGGGTCGTCCGCGGCGCTGGCGTCCGTGGCGATTGCCTCGGCGGTCACTCGATTCCTCGCGGGGCCGCTCGCCGGAGCGTTCATCGACCGGGTCGACCGCAGGAGGCTGATGCTCGGGATGAACGTCGTCAGCGCGTTGACGATGTCGACCGTCGGGACCTTGTTGTTTTTCGGAAGGCTGCAGGTTTGGCACGTCTACATCTCGAGCGTGATCGCTGCGGGAGCGACCCTCGTGCACCGCTCCGCCCTGCTGGCGAGCATCCCGAACCTGGTTACGAAGGAGCAGCTGACACAGGCCAATTCGCTGGATCAGATTGCGTACAGCACCAGCGGCATTCTCGGCCCCGCGCTCGGTGGCGTGCTGGTCGGCCTGCTCGGGAGCGGCCCGACGATGTGGCTCGATGCGATCACGTTCCTCGTGGCCGGCGCCTCCCTCTGTCTGGTCTCGTTCGCGTCGCCGAAGGTCGTCGGCGCCGAAGGCCTCCGACAGTCGGTCGTGACGGCACTGTCCGGATTCCGCTTCCTGTATGAGCGGAAGAGCCTCCTCTCCATGGTGGCGCTGTACGGGATCACGAACTTCATGCTGGCGCCGACGAGCGTGCTCTTCCCGATCATGGCAAGCGACGTCCTGAAGGCGGGCGCGGAAGGGCTCGGTTTCCTGATGTCGGCCGTGTCGATCGGCACGCTCCTAGGCGGAGCGTTCACGTGGTTGCTCAAGCGGGTCAAGCGGCACGGCGTGGCGATCCTTCTCGGCTTCGCCGTCCTCGGCACCGCGCTGGCGCTGTTCGGGATGACGCGGAGCTTGCCGCTCGCGATGATCACCCTCGGTGTCGTCGGCTTCGCCGTCGCGGTCCTGAACGTGTTCGAGTCGGTCGTGATCCAGGTGCACACGCCGGACGAGCTCCGGGGGCGCGCCTTCGCCGCCCTGAACGCTCTCACCCAGAGCCTCCGACCGCTCTCGCTGGCGGCCGTCGGTGGGCTCCTCCTGTTCCTGTCGGCCCCCGTCGTGCTGATCGGCTGCGGCGTGGCCGTGGTCGTCTCCGGTCTCGGCGGCGCTTGCCTGAAGGGCGTGCGGGAGCTGTAGTTCTGAAGCGCCTCGCATCGCGCTCCGCACAGCGCGTCTTCCCTTGGAGGGAGCCGATCGCGGATGCGTGTCTAGGTTTTCCGGAATCAGGAAGAATCGATCCGTATCGATGATTGCCTGCTAGGGGGAGGAGGGCTTCTGATGATCGCACTCTGTTCGCCGATTAACGTTGGAGGGGAGTAAACAAGCGACGAACGAACCTTCGTGCTTCACGGCAAGTACGGCACCACGGGGTGCGGCGACTCGTAGCGAACACGATCGACCGCACCCCGTCTCATTGGCGCAGCGCGATGGATGACGGAAACGACCGGATTGGAAGAGAGCGGGCGCCCGCCACGGAAGGGATGTGCGTGACACCGCGCGTCAGCTGGCGTGTTATATCATCGGGGTGACTTGCAGCGGTTGGGCTCTGGTGGAGCGTGTCCGGGGGTGTCCATTGCGGGCAGGGAGAGTGTTCCAGTGGTTGAGTAGAGTTCGCCGGGTGAAGGGGCGAGTGTGATCGAGGGACTGACGATTCGACATCAAGACGAAGCCGTCGACCGTGTCGAGAAGCGTTCGACGACGCTCGAACTGCTGGCGTCAAACGGATCGGTCGAGGTGTCTCGTCAGCGGGTTGAAGCGGGCCGCCACTTCTACCTCTATGCTTCTGACGAGTGGACCGGTTTCGAGTTCATCTACGTCCTCAGGGGCACACTCACGATCGAGTGTGGAGAAGATACGGAAGGCGACGAAGAGCCGGTGCTTCTCCGGCCTGGCGACTACATCTATCACAACGGACTCCCGAGCAAGGTGTACTTCCGGACAGCGGAGGAGGTCGAATTGCTGCTGGTCTCTTCTGCGCCGGGCTTTGGCATGGCGCGCGAAGGTGTCGAGGAGATGAGAGCGCTCGCACAATCCGTCGATGAGAAGGACGCGGCGACTCAGGGGCATTGCTTGCGGATGGGGCGCCTCTCGATCGAGGTTGCCGAGAAACTGGGCCTTCACGGTCAACCACTGATCGATATCTCATACGCTGCGTACCTGCACGACATCGGCAAGGTTCGGGTGCCTGACGAGATCCTCGGCAAGGACCATGATCTGACCGAAGAGGAATGGGTCGAGATGAAGAGACACCCGGAATACGGCGCCGAGATTCTCCGGGAGAAGGACTTCCTCGGGGGGGCGGCGGAGATCGTACGGGCGCATCACGAGCGTTTCGATGGAAGCGGTTACCCACGGGGGCGCAAAGGGGACGAGATCCCGATCGGCGCCCGGGTCGTTGCGGTCGTCGACACGTACGACGCGATGACGTCGCAGCGGACGTACCAGCAGGAGCCGCTGTCGAAGTCGGAAGCGATCGAGGAGCTGAAGAAGCAAGCCGGGACGCAGTTCGATCCGAAGGTCGTCGAGGCGTTCATCGCCGTGATCGGTGACGACGGTGAGGGGTAGTCGCCTCGCCTCGCGGTGGCGTCACCTTCTGTTCCTTCTTCCGCTCGGATTGGCGATCGGGCTGGCCGTCGGCTGGATCTTCGAGGATCTGCTGTTCGGGGTCGCGGTCGGCGGCGGGATGGGCGTCGCGTTCGGGCTCCTTCTCGCGCTGAGGAATCCCCGCTAGGCAAACGAAAACGCACCGGCTCAACGGCGGGGCGGAAGCCGTCTTACCTTTCTTCTCCGCTACAGGTCCGCCATCCGATCGATCACGCTCTCCAGGTTCGGGAGCCCGATCTCCTGGAGCTCGTAGCGGACGCGCGTCACCGGGACCTTGAACGTCAGCAGCCGGCCAAGGTCGACCGGCGTCCCGATGACGACGGCGTCGCAGTCGGTTCGATCGACGGTCTCCTGGAGATCGCGGATCTGCTCGGCGCCGTAGCCCATCGCAGGCAGGAGCGTGCCGATCTGCGGATACCGCCGGTACGTCTCGGCGATGGAGTCGACCGTGTACGGACGCGGGTCGACGAGCTCCTCGGCGCCGAACCGCTGCGCCGCGATCACGCCGGCGCCGTACTCCATCTCCCCGTGGGTCAGGGTCGGGCCGTCCTCGATCACCAGAACGCGCTTTCCTCGAATGATCGACGGATCGTCGACCTGGATCGGCGACGCCGCCTCGATGATCGTTGCGTGCGGGTTGTGGTCGACGACGTTGTCGCGGACGAAGAGGATGTCGTCGAGCGACGCGGTGTCCACCTTGTTGATGATGACGACGTCGGCTAAACGCAGGTCGATGCCGCTTGGGTAGTAGAGCAGCTCGTGGCCGGCGCGGTGCGGGTCGACGACGACGATCGACAGGTCCGCCTTGTAGAACGAGAAGTCGTTGTTCCCGCCGTCCCAGACGACGACGTCCGCCTCGCTCTCCGCTTGCCGGAGGATCTTCTCGTAGTCGACCCCGGCGTAGACGATCGTCCCGTTGGCGATGTGCGGCTCGTACTCCTCCCGTTCCTCGATCGTGCAGTCGTGCGCTTCGAGGTCCTCGTACGTCTCGAACCGCTGGACCTCCTGCTTGACGAGATTGCCGTACGGCATCGGATGTCGGACGACGGCGACCTTCTTCCCACGCTCCTTGAGGATCCGGCAGACGCGTCGGGTCGTCTGGCTCTTCCCCGAGCCGGTCCGGACGGCGGTGACCGAGATCAGCGGCTTCACCGGCTCGATCATGGTCGACGCAGGGCCGAGGAGCATGAAGTCGGCCCCGGCCGCGTTGACGACCGCGGAGCGCTCCATGACGTACTGATTCGAGACGTCGCTGTAGCTGAAGACGGCGATGTCGATGTCCTTCTCGGCGATCAGGTCGACGAGCTCGTCTTCCGAGTGGATCGGGATCCCTTCCGGATACAGCTTGCCCGACAGCTCGGGGGGATAGGTGCGCCCTTCGATATCCGGGATCTGCGTCGCGGTGAACGCGATGACCTCGTAATCCTCGTTGTCGCGGAAGTAGGTGTTGAAGTTGTGGAAGTCGCGCCCTGCAGCCCCCATGATGACGACGCGCTTTCGCATGTTCCGTTCCCCCCTTGTCTCGCTCGTGGCGGGATTATATCGGGCGTCCGAAACAGCTTCCACGAGCCGGTTGTCGACGCAGGAGCCGGCCCGTATGATCGAGGCATGTCGGTCGCCAATCTGATTACGCTGTCGAGGGGGATCGCGATTGTGCCGATCGTCTTTCTCCTCGCGTCGGGTCACCGCTGGGCGGCGTGGTGGCTGTTCGGGTTCGCGTGCGCGACCGACCTGGTCGACGGCTTCGTCGCCCGCGCCCGGAACGAAGTGACGCGGCTCGGTCAGGTGCTCGACCCGACGGTGGACAAGGCGCTCTACGTGTCGATCCTGTGCCTCCTCTTCGTCGTCGGCGACATCCCGACGGCGACGTTCGCCTTGTTCCTGATCCCGCAGGCGGCGATCGGTCTCGGCGCGGTTCTGCTGCGCGTCCGGAAGAACGCCGTGCAGCAGGCGCGGACACCGGGCAAGGTGGCGTCGGCCCTCGCGTTCGGGGCGATCGCGTTCCTCATCGTACGATGGCCCGGCGGCGTCGAGCTGCTCTACATGGCGATCGGGGCGGCGTTCGCCGCCGCGACCGACTATGCTGTTTGCGGGATCAAGCTTAAGAGAACCACGTGAGAGCAGCGGTTCGTCACAGAAGGGCGATCCCTGCTTGCGCGACCAAGCGCAAGCAGGCTGATTACGCGATCTCCGCCATCCGGTTGATGAGAAACGCGTAGGATCGGCCATGGATCGCCAGGGGACGATCGCTGCCGCCGCCATGGGCGGGCCGACTACCCGGCCTCCTCCGTGCGCTCCCAGCCCAGCTCCTCGAACGCGAAGTCGGGGAACTCGGGCGGGACCGGCGCTTCGAGCCGCAGGCTCTTCCCGGTCTCGGGGTGCTGGGCTGTGATCCGCCAGGCGTGAAGCATCAGGCGCCTACGCTTCGGGGCGTAGGCGGATCGCCCTTGTGCGTCGTGCGCGGCTTGACCTGGTCCTCTTGAACCGGAGTCCGAAACGACTTGGAGTGGGCGCCCGCGCTTCGCGTCTCCGTAGATCGAATCTCCCTGCACCGGATGGCCGATGTACTGCAGGTGAACGCGGACCTGGTGCGTCCGGCCGGTGTGCGGCCGAACGAGGAGAAGCGTCGAATCGCGGAGGCGGCGGAGCACGCGGAAGTCGGTCCGCGCGGCGCGCCCCCGCGATCGGACGCTCATCCGCCTCGGACGCGCCGGGTCCCGCCCGATCGGCGCGTCGATCGTCCCCTCTCCCTCGGTGATGACGCCTCGTACGACCGCGAGGTACGCCTTCTCCACCGAGCGGGCGGCGAACTGCCGCTGGAGGTGCGCCAGTGCGGCGGGCGTCTTCGCGACGAGGATCACCCCGCTCGTTTCCTTGTCGAGTCGATGGACGATCCCCGGCCGGACGGGGTCGTCGCTCGGCGGGAGCGTTCGGTCCGCCAGGAGCCCCTCGACCAGCGTCGGCGACTCGGTCCCCGCGCCCGGGTGGACGACCAGGCCGGCCGGCTTGTCGACGGCGACGAGGTGTTCGTCCTCGTACAGGACGTCGAGCGGGATCGGCCGGGGGGTCAGCGGCGCGCGGTCGGCGATTTCCCAGACGACTTCGTCGTTCTCGCGAAGTCGGCGGGACGGCTGGCGCGTGATCTCGCCGGAGACGGAGACGCGGCCGTCCCGGATGTCGCGTTGAACCTCGCTCCGCGAGATCACCGGGTCCGCGTCGGCGAGGAACCGGTCGAGGCGACGGCCGGCGTGCTCGGAATCGATGGTCAACGCAATCCGCTTCATCCTATGATTTCTCGTTTGTTCACGTGCTGAGACCGTCGTATAATAGATGGATCGCGATGGAATTGGAAGCGTGCTCTGTCGCCATTCCCGGCGACATTGTTTTTGTGGAGAATGGACGGAGGCCGAGAAGGCAGGACGGGCAGAGATGAACATCGAGTTTATCGAAGCGCTTGAGGAGATGGCGAAGGAGAAAGGGATCCCCCGCGAGGATCTCTACGACGCGATTCGGAAGGGCCTGGCGGTTGCCTATCAGGAGGAGCACAACACCGAAGAGGACATCGACGTCGAGATCGACCAGCACTCGGGCGACATCACCATCAAGGGAGAGCAGATCGAGCTGTCGAAGTTCGGCCGGATCGCAACGAAGAAGGCCGAGGAGACGATTCGGCAGGAGATCGTCCAGCGACGTCGTGAGATCATCTACAACCTCTACGTGAACCGCGCCGGGGAGATCATCAGCGGGTCGATTCACCGCTTCGAGGGGAAGGACGTGTGGGTCAACCTCGGAGAGGCGGAGGCGATCCTCCCGGATTCCGAGCGGATTCCCGGGGAGCGGTACCACGCGGGGCAGAGGCTGCGATGCTACCTCGTCTCCGTCGAGGAGACCCAGGGCGATCCGCGGATCCTCCTCTCCCGTGCGGCGCCGGAGTTCGTCGAGCAGCTGCTCCGGTTGGAGGTTCCGGAGATCGACGAGGGGACGCTCGTGATCCGGAAGATCGCCCGCGAGGCGGGTCGACGGACGAAGGTCGCGGTCGAATCGCTCGACCGGAACGTCGATCCGGTCGGCACGTGCGTCGGCGCGGGCGGGGCGCGCGTCCGCGTCGTCACCCGCGAGCTGTCGGGCGAGAAGATCGACCTGATCCGCTGGAGCGACGATCTCGTCCAACTGATGAAGAACGGCCTCGAGCCGGCGTCCGTCCTCTCGGTCGAGTTGGACGAAGAGAACCGGACGGCGAAGGTCCTCGTCCCGGACGACGAGCTTTCCCTCGCCATCGGGCGTGGAGGGCAGAACGTCCGCTTGACGGCGAAGCTCATCGGATACGACGTGTCGGTGACGAGTCCGTCCGAATCCGAGGAAGAGGCTTGATCACGGTTCGATCGAGACGATGAAACCCCTCAAGGAGCGGCTCCTCGGCGGTGTGTTCCGCATCGGCCGCTACTACGCGTGGTGGGTTCTCCTCGCGATGCTCGTGCTGGCGGGCCTCGGCGTCTACTACGCGCGGGACGTCCCGCTGCGCAGCTCGTTGTTCGACCTCCTGCCGGTAAACGATCCCCTGATCGAGGAGTACCGGGAGAACGAGCAGTACTTCGTTCCGAGCAACTTCGTCGGGCTTCTTCTCACGTTGGCGGGGGAGGTGCCGGCGGATCAGCGGGAGGCGAAGCTCCTCGCCGCGGCGGAGGTCATCGCCGGCGAGCTGCGCAGGGATCCCGAGTTCGTCGAGGTCACGTACCTGCAGGACATCTCGCCGGACATCCCGGATCAGTACGTGCACCTTTTTTCGTTGACGCAAGAGGAGCTCGCGCAGATCGAGGAGAGCCTCGAACTCGCCCAGTCGACGGTCGCCGGCGGGAGCGACGTCTCCGTCCTCCCGGGCACGACGCTCGGCGCGGTCTATTCGGAGGTGGGTCGGGACTTCACGGAGGCGCTGTACGGTGGGGAACTCGGCGAGGGGGACGGACTCGCGTCCACTGTGCTCACGACGCAGCTGGCCGACTTCGCCCGGCTGAACGACGGCGTCCTGCGGGCGATCGACGGCCTGCCCTCGCTGCCGGCGGTGACCACGGCGGTGCAGTCCCTGACGAAGCTGTTCGCGCCGACGGTCGACTCCGGGCCGGGGTCTCCGCCGCCGCTGTTCTCGGACGACCGGACGCGTCTTTTGATCACGGCGCAGCCCCAGTACCCTTCGCAGCGCGGCGTCGAGTACTCGGAGTTCGTGACCGGCAAGGTGCGCGAGGCGATCGCGAGGGCCGATCCCGAGGCGCTCGGCGTGCGGGTCGGTGTCGCCGGTGCCTACGCGTTCAACGCGGAGACGAACGACGTGGTCAACGCCGACATGCTGCGGACGATGATCATCTCGTCCGTCGGCGTCTTCGTCATCTTCCTGATCGCGTTCGGCTCCTTCTTCTACTCCGTCGTGGCCGTGATCCCCTTGCTGATCAGCGTCGTCTTGACGATGTGCTGGGCGAAGCTGGCGGTCGGCGGGTTCAACCTGGTGACCACCTTCCTCCCGGCGCTCGTGCTGGGGCTCGGGATCGACTACGCGATCCACATCATCGCGCGGTACTCTGAAGAGAGAGGCAACGGCAAGTCGCTGAACCGGGCGCTGCACGCGGCGATTCTGAGCAAAGGGGAGGCGTCGTTCTACGCGGCGCTGACGACGTCCCTCGTCTTCGTCGGGCTGTTGGTGGGACACTCGCGCGCGCTGTTCGAGATGGGCGTGATCAGCAGCGTGGGGGTGCTGATCGCCTTCTTCTCGACCCTGTTCCTGCTGCCGGCGCTGATCACGCTGTCGCACTTCCTGCTCCGCCGCCGAGGCAGGGAGAACATCTCGACCTATTCCGCCCGCCTGACCGGCCTGTTTCGCCACGTGACCGGGCGGGGGCGGGCGATCTTTGTCATCGTATTGGTGTTGACGTTCTTCGTGGCCTTCCAGGCGGCGCAGACGTCGTTCGTCTTCTCCGACTACGACCTGATCCCCGCGGTCGAATCCGACGCGGTGTTGGACGAGATCCTGGAGAGCATCGCGGTGCTCCCGGTCGGAGTCGGAAGCTACTACATCTTCTTTGCCTCGACCGAGCAGGAGCTGCGCTCGCTCGTGGAAAACCTGCCTGCCCACCCGATGGTCGAAACGGTCGACTCCGCCGCGAGCCTTCTCCCCGTCGACCTGACGGCGCAGCAACAGGTGCTCAACGACCTCGACCTCGATGCGTACGTCCGCCAGCTCGGCGCTCTGGAGGCGAGCCTCGAGGAGCGGACGGCGGCGTTGGCGGAGATCCGAACGCTGCTCGCCCAATTCGGACTCCTCCAGTACGCCGCGTCGATGAACGGTCAGGTCGATCTGACGCTGGCGAGCAGCGAGGTCATCTCGCAGTTGCGAACGGTCCAGAGGGAGCTCGGGGGGCTGGACGTCGATCAGGCGACAGCGAAGATCCGCGGCCTGCAAGCGGCGATCCTCGATCTCGATGCAAACCTTGCCGAGCTGCGCGACCTCCCGCCGGTCGAGACGCTGCTGCGCAACATCCTGCTCGCCTATCCCGAGGGCATTCGGACGCAGTACCTCACGCCGGAGGGAGACTTCATCCTGCGTGTTCGGGTGAGTCAGGACATCTTCGAGGCCGACAACCTCGAGGGCTTCAACCGGTTCGCCGACTCGCTCTCCGACGACTACTTCGGGATGCCGCTGGTCATCCAGCAGTTGGAAGGCTATATGAAGAGAGACTTCTACCTGTCGACGCTGATCGCCGCGGTGCTCATCGTCCTGCTGCTGCGGATCAGCCTCCGAGGGTGGGTGCGGGCGCTGATTGCAGGTGCGCCGCTCGTTCTCGGCTACATCTGGATGCTCGGCGGGATGCGCCTGCTGTCGATGAACTTCAACTTCCTCTCCATCACCATCTCGCCTCTGCTCATCGGGATCGGCGTCGACAACGGGATTCACATCCTCCATCGGACGATGGAGGAGCGGCTCGTGAGGCCGGAGGGTGCGATCGAGCGTGGCGTGGGGACGACGGCCGTCGCCGTGATCGTCACCACGTTGACGACGATGCTCGTCTTCGGAAGCCTGCTGATGGCGCGGACTCCGGGCCTGCGGGTCCTCGGTGCGTCGGCGCTGCTCGGGATCGGCTTCGCCCTGCTGTTCAGCCTGCTCTTCCTGCCTGCCGCTCTCCGTGTCGAGGGCGGCAAGCGGGTATAATGCGCGGCGGGTTGGGTGCTGAAGGAGAGTGAAGCGCATTGATCGAATACATCGGATGGGGGATGAGCCTCATCGCCGCGGTCGCGGTCGGGCTCCTGATCGGCAGCATCCCCCGAAAGCGGAAAGAGGCGGAGATCCTCGAAGCCGCCCGGGAGGAAGCGGATCAGATCAAGAAGGAAACGCTCCTTGAGGCACGCCAGGAGGTCCAAGAGCTCCGCGAGGAGGTCGAGGAGCGCACGAAGCGGCGCGAGGAGGAGGTCTCAAAGGCCGAGGAGCGGATCCTCCGGCGCGAGGATCGCCTGAGTCAGAAGTCGACCTACCTGGAGAAGATCGAGGATTCCCTGCGGGAGGACGAGGAGGAGTTGGTCAGGCTCAAGGAAGAGGGCACGAAGCTCCTCGAGGACAGCAAGGCGCAGATGGAGCGGATGGCTGGCTGGACGAGGGAAGAAGCCCAGGTTCACCTCCTCAAGGTCATCGAGACGGAGTCCCAGCGCTTCTTCTCGCGGAAGATCGAGGAGGTCGAGCGCCGCGCGAAGGAGGACGCCGAGCAGCGCGCCGCTCACGTCCTCGCCACGGCGGTCCAGCGGTACGCCGCGGAGTACGTGGAGGAGAACACGGTCAGTTCCGTCCCGCTTCCGTCCGAGGAGTTCAAGGGGCGGATCATCGGACGGGAGGGGCGCAACATCAAGACGTTCGAGGCGCTGACCGGCGTCGAGCTCCTCGTGGACGACACGCCGGAGATGGTGGTCCTGTCTTGCTTTCATCCGATGCGGCGGGAAGTGGCGCGGATCGCGCTCACCCGGCTGATCGAGGACGGACGGATCCACCCGGCGCAGATCGAGGAGAAGGTCCAGCGTGCGCAGGCGCGCCTGGCCGAGCGCGTCAAGGAGGAAGGGAGAAAGGCCGCGTTCGATCTCGGGATCGAGCTTCACCCGGAGCTCGCGGCGCTCCTCGGACGTCTTCGCTATCGGACGAGCTACGGGCAGAACCAGCTGACCCACTCGATGGAGGTCAGCGGGATCGCGAAGATCCTCGCCAACGAGGTCGGTGCGGACGCGAACCTGGCAGTGCGCGCCGGATTGCTGCACGACATCGGCAAGGCCGTCGATCATGAGGTCGACGGCCCGCACGCGCTGATCAGCGCCGACCTGGCCCGTCGATACGGCGAGGGGCGGGCCGTTGTACAGGCGATCGCGGCGCACCACGAGGACGTGGAGCCGACGAGCGTCCTCGACATCCTGATTCAGGCCGCGGACACGCTTTCGGCGGCGAGGCCGGGAGCCCGCCAGGAGACCTACGAACGGTACGTCCAGCGGCTCCACGATCTGGAGGATCTCTGTCGGTCGTTCCCCGCGGTCCAAGAGGCCTACGCCCTTCAAGCCGGGCGGGAGGTTCGGGTCATGGTCCATCCGGATCGGGCGAGCGACGACGTCTCGGCGAAGCTGTCGTACGACATTGCGAGGGCGATCGAGGAGGAGCTCAACTACCCGGGCGAGATCAAGGTGAACGTCATCCGACAGACCCAGTTTACCGAGAGCGCGAAATAGGCGGTCGAGACAGTGCAAGTGCTGAAAGTATCGTCCAACTCGGATCCGGGAGCGACGGCCGGGGCCATCGCCAACGGCGTTCGTGAGCGCGGGACCGCCGAGATCCAAGTGATCGGTCCGCGCGCGGTCAACCAAGCGGTGAAGGCGATCGCGATCGCGCGCGGGTATCTCGCGGCCAGTGCGGTCGACCTCTACTGCGTGCCGAGCTTCACGACCATCCTGGTGGCGGAAGGCGATCAGGAGAAGACGGCGATCCACTTCTCCGTGAAGACCCGCCACGGGGTCTACAGAGCGAAGTCGCCGAACCCGGAGATCCCCCTCGATTTCTGATTCGGGGAGCCCAACGGCTTGTTCGCTTTCCACCGGGACGGTACCATTCGCCGGAGACCCAACACGTATCCAAGGGAGTGACCGACTGCGATGCCCGGATTCCTGGAACGTCATCAGAAGAAGATCATCTGGATCGTCGTTCTCTCGTTCTTCGTCGGAGGAGTGGGGCTCGTTTCGCTCAACCAGGCGGGCGTCTTCCGGAGCACTCCCACGGCCGATACCGGGCCGGCGTACGCGGTCTCCGTGAACGGCGAGGAGATCTCCCCGGAAACGGCCGCGAACGCCTTCACGAACCTCGTCAACCAGTACTACACCTACTACCAGCAGGCCGGTCAGGACCCCAACGAGATCTTCGGGGGCGCCAACGGCGCGCTGGTGCTGCTTCAATTTCAAGCGGACACGTTCCAGAGCCTCATCCGGCAGGCCCTCTACGATCAGGCAGCGGAGGAGCGGCGCATTCGGGTCGATCGCCGGGAGCTCGACGCCGCCTACGCGACGGAGTACAACAGCCTGCTGGAGCGAAACGGGATCGACGAGGAGACCCTGGCGAACTACCTCGCCGGGCAAGGTCGAACCCTCTCGGGATTCCAGCAATCGCTGCGGAACGAAATCGAGACGCAGCTGAGGAACGTTGCCCTCCGGGAGACGATCGTCGGGGCCGTCGTGCCGACGGACGACGAGCTTCTTTCCTACTTCGAATCGAACATCGCTCGATACGACGTCGAGGAGCAGGTCCGCGCGTCGCACGTCCTCGTCGAAAACGAGGCAACGGCGCTGGAGGTCCGCGAGCAGCTCCTCGCCGGCGAGGACTTCGGCGAGCTGGCGAGCCGATACTCCACGGACGAAGCCACCAAGGACGACGGCGGCGATCTGGATTGGTTCGGCCGAGGTCGGATGGTCCCGGCGTTCGAAGAGGCCGCGTTCGCCCTCGACATCGATGAGATCTCCGAACCGGTGGAAACGGAGTTCGGGTGGCACATCATCAAGGTGACCGATCGGCGGGAGGCGCACACGCCGACGCTCGACGAAGTGAAGGACGAGGTTCGGGACGACTACATCGCCGAGGAGGAATCGCGGCGGTTCTCGGACTGGCACGACGGCTTCTACTCGTCGAGCGACATCGAGATCGCCTTCCCGCTCGTGAACGCGTACATCCTCCAGCAGGAGGATCTCGAGGTGGGGCTCGCTGAGTTCGTGCGAATCCACGAGACCGGAGAGGCCAACGACCCGTACCTCCCCTACTACATCGGACGGATCAACGAGACGTTGGCGGTGCGAAAGGCCGGGGAACGGGCCGAGCTCGAGGAGATCGAGGAGCCGACCGAAGAAGAGCTGACGCGGATCGACGCGCTTCGCCGGGAGCAGGAGGAGTACGAAGACACCGCCCTCTCGTACTACCTGCAGGCGCTGGAGGAAGTCGACGCCGACGAGAGGTTCGTCAACCGAGTTCTCACGCTCGATCCGGACAGCGCATCGGCGCGATACCTCCTCGGGAAGCTCTTGATGGAGCGGGGGGACATCGTCGGTGCCGAGGACCAGTTCCAGGAGGTCATCTACAAGACGCCCGACTACGTCCCGGCGTACATCGCGTCGGGTGATCTGGCGCTTCGGCAGGGTGCCGCGCTCCAGGCGACGCAGCGCTACGAGCAGGCTCTCGCGCTCCGTCCCGAGGACATCACGATCATGACGAAGTTGGTCACGGCGTACTTGGCCGTCGGCTATCTCGGCGAAGCGGAGGAGACGCTGCGGAAGATCGCGCAGATCGATCCGGGGAACGTGAAGATGCAGATCGCCGAGGGAGAGATCGCCCACGCCCGGCTCGGCGAGGCGGTCGAGGCGCGGGACGAGCTTCTCGCGCTCGAGGAGAGAACGCCCGAGGACGAGGCGAGGCTTGCCGAGCTGGCCCAGCAGATCGAGGAGTACGCCGCGACGGCGATCAACCGGTTCGAGAAGGGGCTCCAGAGCGGCGGTTCGCTCGACCTCACGGTGAAGCTGGGGCAGGTCTACCTCCTCGTGGGGCGGCTCGACGACGCGGAGGACGCGTTCCGGCGCGTGATGGTCCAGTCCCCGTATCGCGTCGAGGCGTACACCGGGCTGGCGGAGGTGCTCGCCCTGCAGGGGGACGTCGACGGTGCGGTGGAGAACCTGCAGTCGGCCTATTCTCGGTCGCTCGACGATTGGGAGAGGGAAGAGATCACGAGGCGGATCCTCGATTTCACGCCGGAGGACGTCACGACGCGCCTCCGACTGGCCCAGTCGCTCGGCGAGCAGTACAAGTGGACCGCGGCGGTGAGGGAGTACGCGGCGGTCCTGGACGCACAGCCGGATTCGATCGAAGCGTACCTCGGGATCGCCGAGGCGTACCGCTGGAAGAACGAGCCGGCGATCGCGATCGAGTATCTTCAGCGCGGTCTGCCGTACGCGCAGTACGAATCGGACAGGGTCGCGCTCTACGAGGAGCTCCTCGTCGCGGTCCAATCGGAGGTCGGCGTCGGTCGCCCGTTGACGCCGGTGGGGCAGGACGCCCGCATCGAGCTGGCGAGGATCTACCTCGATCAGGGAAGGAGCGAGAAGGCGGCCGAGCAGCTGGAGGCGGTCCGGGAGGACGACCCCGCCTACCGAGCCGACGAGGTTCTCGCCCTGTTGATCGAGGCGGGCGTCGAAGAGCCTCCCCTGGAAGAGGACGCGGACGCGATTCCGGATGGGGAGTAAGTCCTTCTCCGATCTCGTCGACCTGATCGCCCGATTGCGCGATCCGGAGGACGGATGCCCGTGGGATCGCGCGCAGGATCATCGCTCCCTTCGTCCGTACGTCCTCGAGGAAGCGCACGAGCTGATCGCGGCGATCGACTCGGAGGACGACGCACTGATCGCCGACGAGCTCGGCGATGTCCTTCTCCAAGTCGTTCTGCACAGCCGGATCGCCTCCGAGCGGGGAGCGTTCACGATCTCGGACGTCATCCAAACGCTTGCCGAGAAGCTCGAACGCCGGCACCCTCACGTCTTCGGCGAAGCACCGAACGACCTCCCCTCGATATCCAAGCGCTGGCGCGAGATCAAGGAGGACGAGGGGCGCCCGCGGACGGCGCAGCCGATCCTCGTGCGGGCGAAGAGGCACCTTTTCTCCCTCGACATCGAGGGGAAGGCG